>Ga0209191_1000185_pt1 | contig 50944 bp, 39 predicted proteins | sample S_130626_EF_Meta_FD_187320 | JGI IMG/M metagenome (GOLD analysis project Ga0209191, IMG submission 187320) | Freshwater microbial communities from Lake Simoncouche, Canada to study carbon cycling - S_130626_EF_MetaG (SPAdes) (version 2) | ecosystem: Environmental > Aquatic > Freshwater > Lake ...
TTGGAGTTTCTATCAGACTCAATCAGATCTGAATAAATTTAATAAATTCCTTCCATTTGACTCAATCTCATCTGAATAAACTCTATTAATTCCTATTTTTTTATTGGTCTAAAGTTTTTTTTTATTTTTTGCTATTTTGTTATTCTGTAACATAATTAAAATAACGTATGATTTCTGTTATTTGCTCCCACTTATCATTAACATCATTTGTAAATACTGCATGATGTATTAAACTATTCTTATAATCATAGATTGTTCGACTCCAAATAACATATTTATTTGGTATCATTCCATAGTTTAATATATGGAGTTTATTATTAATAAGAGTTTGTTCTCCATAAGGCATTTTTTCATATGGAGTAACTATCATCTCATTATATATACCTGTTAAGAAATCTATTGTGGTATCTAAATTTTTATTACAGATTATGTAAAAACCACCGTTTACAGCTTTTGTATTTTTTTCATTCATAAAGTAAACATCTTTATTATTTTGTTTGATATATTCTTCTAATTCAGACCATTTTTCTACATTATTTGGAAGAAATTGTACATCACAATCTGAAGATATATAATAATCAAACTTACCATAATGTAGTTTTAATGAATCAATTAAATGCTTTAGCTTAGTAATCAAGCAGTAATACCATAGATTTGATCTTACTCCTGTTTTATTCATAAGTTCTACAGGTGGAATATCATATTTCATACATATATTTTTGGATGGTATACATATATTTTCAAGACATTTCAAAAAATGGGTAGTTAATTTTTCATAGTTTGGAGTACTATAGCAAATTATAAGAGAATCATGTAACATTAGAATTTACTCTTTTTATTCCTTGAAACAATTAGTTTAAATACTTAAGAGATAACAATCAGTAGATTCTATGAGTTGCATAATCTGTACGACTCCATTTGTAGAAGGTGATAAGAAAACAGAAGGCCCATGCGGATGTATTTCTCATACAGCTTGTGGTTATAGAATCTTGGCAGATTACCTTGAATCGTGGGATCGTCAACCACTATCTTGTCCATCATGTTTTAATGTAATATATAAAAGTAAATATATTATTGATACCGAAGATGAAACAAAGCAAATTAATTCAGAATTAGATAGATTAAATAAAAATAATCTGTTTAAGAAAGATCTTAAAATTATTAAGAGTAAAAAGAATAAGTTATCAAAGGCTTGTAGCGTATTCAAGCAGTATCTTAAACCTAAAAAGGTATTATTTAAGAACGCAATAACTCCTCATATTGATGTAATTAAAGGAATTCATAGTCAAATAAAAAAAGAAGTTAAATTGGAAGCTTCATACAAAGCGAATGTTAAAGCATATTCATCCTATATGTTATCTCGCGAACGCTTTTGTAAGAAATATGATATATCACAAAGATGTTTGAGATACTTCAATTTAGCTTCAAAATATCGGTATAGATTCCTATCGTATTCTCCATTTAATTTGCTAAAAAGGTCATTCCGTATTTCTTTACGACTATGGTAGTCTAAAAACCTATTTCTATATATAGATAATGAGTAAAGATCTAGCATTTGTCTGTAGAGAGATCACACCCGATGATCGATGTATTGTTTCGTTTCAAACAAGCCATGGATTTTCTTTACCACAAAACTTAGTAGCAACATCTATATCTGATTTTGAATCTGTTTTACTATTTTCATCTAAGCTTCTTGATCTGCACAAAGATCTTCAAAGTCAATATGCTAAAGAAACATTTTTTGCTGATCTTCTAAGGGATCTACACGAATCTCATAGGATTGAATTAGATTCTGTAAAATCAGAAGCATCTAGTTCAGTAACTAAACAAATTGCGCCTCTAGTACTACAAATGACTGCCCTCGAACAACAAAAGAAAATACAACTTGATGAATATAAATCTGACTATGAAAAGAAAATAAAAGAATTAGATAAGAAATATAAATCACTTGACCTGGAGTATACTACATTCAAGCGTGAATCTGAAGAAGATAAAGCAAAGGAACTCAAAGTGCTTCAGAAAAAGAATAAAGAACTTGAATCTGATCTACAGTTGGCATCTAGATCTGAGACTACAATTCGTGATCAATGTCAAGCTGAGTCTAACCGTCTAGTCCAAATGATGCGCGAGTCACAATCTGAAATATTCAAACTCAGAGAATCTCAATTTATTGAAAGGGAACAGCGTCTATATCTGAAAGAAAAAGAATTAGATTCAAAGATTCAACGAAACTCCTCATCTAGTCTACGAGGCCAAGATGGTGAAACAGGATTCAAAGAACTAGCAAAAGAAATTATGAATTGGGATCTTACAAAGCAACCTTTTCACGCCTGTGATCACTCTGCAAGCATTCATTCTGCATTAGTACTTTTTGAACATAAGAACTGGAGTGATATTGTAGAACAAAAAGAAGTTAATAAATTCATTCGCGATATGAAAAATAATCCTTCGTGTGTTGTTGGTATTTTCTTATCACCTGTGGCTAATATTCGTGGTAAAAATCCTAAGGCTCAGATTACAATAGATTGGATTAACACAACTCAGTGCGCAGTTTATGTACAAAAGTCATCTGAGATTGATTCTGATTTTCTTTTTCAAACTCTTGATCAGATTATTCGTATTGCCTGTATTTTCTATAGAAACTTAGAGTCTGCTAATACTGGATCATCTGAAGCAATTTTTGAGCAGCGAATTGAGCAGGCAAAGAGTTTTGTACAGAACGCGATAGGGAAATTTGGAACAATGATTAAGAAGCAGCAGACGGATAAAAAACAACTTATTAGTTTGATTGAGACAATGACATCTCAGACCATACAAGATCTCAGGCATCAATCGGATGAACTCAAAACAGCAATTCAAATATTATTAGGAGAATCGTGTAGTATAGAAGAAGATGAACAAGTAGATTTACCTACCATTGAAAAACCAAAGGCGTCACCTCGTAAGAAGAAAGTGTCTGCGCCAATTATCGTCCTGCCATTATGAGGGCTTTCTTCTTTGTTATACGGCTCTTAATTCCCATCATCTGAGCAGTCGCTGCAATCTGAGATTCTTTACACCCAGCCTTCTCTCTAGCTACCCACGCATACGTGTGACCCTCAATCTCAATCCACTGTTTCAAATTTTCTTTTGTGAGAATCTGAGAGAGTTCAATACCAAGCCCTTCATTTTCCTTTCGCTTTTTTTCCTCTTCAGTTTTTTGGAATTCTTTTATTTCTTTTGGATCACGATATGCTGGTGTTGTATTTGTAACAACTACTTCCTTAATCTCTTCATTAAGTACTAGTGTATTTGTTGGTTCGGTTACCTTAGTTTCGGTTACCTTAGGTATATCAACTACTTTAACTTTCTTCTGTTTCTTTATAGCTACTGTAGGCTGTGATACAAGTGTAGCAACAGTAGGTGCTACAATTATAGGTGGAGCTGTAGTCTGAAATAATTTTGATAGATATGTATACTCATTTTTCATCATTGACTGTAGAGTATCATTTATATATTGATATCCATACGATGATACTAACTTACGTATCTCAGATTCAATGTCTGACATAGAAGTCTATACCTCGTATTTTTTAGACCGCTAGATATAAATAGATAGTGTATATTTACTTTTATGTTCGTACTACCTCCTACCAATGAAAACAACGAGTACTTTGAAGATATCGCTAGGACTACTTGGACAACTGCAGAAAGGACGCAATCTGATGCGTGTGAAGAATTACAAAAAGGCAATCGCACTCTTGTTATTAGTTGTAAATTAGACGATACTCCAGATGGCCTTAAAATTATACTTCATTATAGATATTATAAGGGAGACCTTTATTGTTTTATTGAGGAGAAAGATTAAATAAATCAAGAATCTCTTCAGTTCCAAATATATGCTGCCATATACGTTCATAACAATAGACAGAAGGAGGGTCAATACTTGTTTCAAGATGCTTCATAATATTACAATAAAATGATTTAGGGCGACTTAAAATACGCTCCTTTGATACAATAAATTGTGCACCTGCGCCATAGATAAATTCAGTTCGAGGCAGTTTGAATAGATCATTATAATAATAACCAACAGGAATATCTACCCAATGATGAGGCTTGCCTTTCTCATCATCTGTTAACATTTCGTGGCATAGCTGAAAAAAATCAGGCTTACTTTGTAGTTCTTCAAACTCTTTTAGTATTTTAAAAAGATCTCGTGTGTGATCAAACGGATTACCTTGTAAGAAAACAGTATAGTCATCTAGATTTTCATAATTAGATAAAATATGATAGATATACGTATGCCCTTCGCGACCAACATTTGGTAATGAAATTGTACCAGGTATTGGTCCTCCTTTATTATAAATAATACTAGTATAATTTTCTTCCCAGCCTAAATCCTCTTTATAGCGAGAAATAACAAGCTTCATATTCTGGAATTATACTAAGGGTTTAAACTGTATTTTAATATTATTTGTATGCGGCACGGGCGCTCGGATTCTTCCGAGTCTTCTGAGTCATTACAGAGTTTAAATGAAGACTCTACATTTATAAGTAACCGAGGGCCGTGCCGTTGTAAATGTAGTGATCAATGTAATCTAGCCATTAAAGGCCATTTTACTAAGAATAAAGACGCATATATTAATGGTCTTGTGATTACTGGTTATGCTTCATTATCTCTTTTTGGTGTGGCCTGTTTTGGAGGGATCGTTTTTCTTATTTATTGGTTTTTTGAAAACTATGCGCGTGTTACTGACGATACCTCGCGTTAAAAATTGAATCGCTGCCTGCCATTAGTAGCAGGTGTGCTAGCTCTCATAGCTCAGTTGGTAGAGCGCGGTGCTTATAGTGAAAACCTATACAAGGGACGCCGAAGTCGTGGGTTCAATCCCCACTGGGAGCATACTTCTTTTTTTGTTATTGGATTCCAATAATTGAAAAAGAATTATTCATCTTTCTTCTTAGCCTTCAAGTTTAATGACGCGACTCGCCCTTTTTTTACTGGAAGATTTAGTTCTGCCCAGTGACTTACAAAATCTATTGTTTCTTCAAGTGCTTCACCATCGTTAACCCACTCAGACATACGTTCTTTAATTTCATTGTAAAAGTGATGATCTGCTGGAATACCAATCTCCTTTAGTTTCTTCAGAATTGTAATTGTTTCCTTGAGTCGCTCTTCTTTTGGCTTCAGATTTGAAGTCGACATTCTACTGTGTAGTAGTACTATCCTTTAACTCGTATCAATCCGGAACTATTGATAACAGAATGTGGTACACGTGCTGCAAGTTACACATGTACTTGCTAATGCATAATCATAACGGCCTTCAAAGAATGTCTGGCGTGTATCAAAATCTTTAAAATTATATACATTATTAATTGTTGATGCGCACGATACAGGGTTACCTTTACCTAGCGTTGAAAACTGATTCGCCAAATTCAAGTAGATTGTTTTTGCTTTTAAAGCATTGATCACATCACTGGCATCCATTCTATCTGGTCTAAACATCTTTTATTGGTCTACTTTAGACTTTAATGTGTGGCATCTGGGCTAGACTCGGTAAGAGTTCTGAAGCCTTTCCTTCAGATCACTGGATTAATACGCTCATAGCAAGAGGCCCTGAAGGAACAAAAGTGGTTGATGTAACTAATAATCTATTATTTGCCTTTACTCGTCTTGCTATCAACGGATTAAGTGAGGCAGGTATGCAACCTTTTAATAAGTCAGGTATCACGTGGATGTGTAATGGTGAAATCTACAATGCTCGGGATATCGAATCTTCCCTAAAAACGGAAAAGGCAGTTTCAGATTGTTACTGTATCGGTGATCTGTACTTAGAACACCGTTACGACCTTGCTGCATTTGCTCGTGCTCTCGATGGTGTCTTTGCGTTCGTACTTTATGATAAGGATCTTAATCGTGTAGTTGTTGGAAGAGATCCGTATGGTGTGCGCCCCTTGTTTGTAGGCTCTCGTCCTAAGACTACTTTATTAGCAGGTTCACCTACTCCTCTTTTTACATACACAAATGATACTGTAATTTTTGCATCTGAAATTAAGGCAATAATGCCCTATTACGAAATCGTATCACCGTTTCCTCCTGGCCACGTTCAGGTTTATGATGCCACTACAAATGCTATTTTATTTGATATTGAATATCACGCGACACCGTGGATTACACATCCTAGTTTCCGTGCATCGGATCATCCTTCTAGCCTTGACTCTGCATCTGAAGCCCTGCGCTACGCGCTAGAGGAATCTGTTAGAAAGCGTATGCTTACTGAGCGGCCATGTGCTGCTCTTCTGAGTGGAGGCCTTGACTCAAGTCTGATTGCAGCACTTGTTCAAAAGAATCTTAAACAACTCGGTCTACCCTCTTTACAAACCTTTTCAATAGGATTTGCTGGGTCTTCAGATTTACTTCACGCTAAACTAGTGGCAGATCATATCGGTAGTAACCATACTGAAATTGTAATGACACCTGATGATTTCTTCAAGGCGATACCTAGAGTTATTGCAGCAATTGAATCGTGTGATACAACAACTGTAAGAGCAAGTGTTGGAAACTTCCTAGTTGCGGAGCAGATTCGCAAGCGAACAGACTGTAAGGTAGTCTTTAATGGAGATGGGTCTGATGAACTTTTTGGTGGGTACCTTTACTTTTATAATGCGCCTAGTGACGCAGCCTTTCATTCTGAAACTGGTAGATTACTAAAGGATCTTCATTATTTTGATGTTCTTAGAAGTGATCGTTGTATTAGTGCTCACGGTCTAGAAGCTAGAACTCCTTTTTTAGATAAGCAGTTTGTGTCTGTTGTACGCAGCATTGATCCTGCAATGCTACGCCCTATTCGGGGTGTACAAACTGAGAAGTTTATCTTGAGATACGCATTTGATGATGGAATCACCTTACCCAGGGAAGTTCTTTGGAGACGTAAAGAAGCCTTTAGTGATGGTGTTTCAACGCCGCATAAGTCTTGGTATGAAGAAATTAAGGAACGCGTAGAAGAAATTGTTCCGCCGAACTGGCTCACCAAGGCGACTCTACATTATTCAAATTGGCTACCTGTGAAGACTGCTGAAGAATATTATTACCGTAGTCTCTTTACAATGAATTATGGCCTAGCAGCAGTTCGTGTCGTTCTACCCTATCGCTGGATGCCCAAGTGGTGCCCAGAGACAAATGATCCGAGTGCAAGAACTCTTGCTTCATATGCAGATCCAGCGTAAAAAAATGAATTAGATGTGCCAGGTAGTTTTAGCACCTATGAGATGGACCAGTTCTGTATCTCGCGTAGAGCCTTCGCAGACCGTCATTCATTTAAACTCTATCGAGAAGAAGATGGAATCATTAAGGAATCCTACTATATCTGGACAGAGTACAGATGTCCCAATCAAGCTGGGTCATCCAAGAATCCTGACTATTGTTCAGAGTGTGCTGTTAAGATTCCTGGGTTCAAATACGTCGCAAATCCAAAGTGTGACCACGGTTACGTAGGTGGACCTTATCCTAAGGAAAGTAAAGTATACGGTTCTCCTTACTATTTATTAAAGAGTAAGGAGGGCTGGAAGATTAGAGAGTCTGATGAAAAAAGGGCTAAGGAATGTCAAGAGAAAGCAAATAGTATGGCTCCTAAGAAAAAGACTACAGTACCAGCAACCGTAAGTGAAACTACAACCGAGACATCTACTGTACCTCTGGTAGCTGAAGTAAAGCCTAAGGTTCCTAGAAAACTAAAGGTTGCAAAGAAGGCTCCATCTAAGGTAGAACATGTTTCCGATGAATCCCTCCCTCTAGCTTCTGGACCTGCTACCTATATAGAATCTACACTCGCACCACTTATTGTAACAGATGTGATCCGAGTAAAAGTCAAGAAGATTAAGATATCTGGAACCGAGTACTTTCTTGATTCTAAGACTCGTAAAGTATATGGAATTTCAAAGAATGGTGTGGGTCCTTACAAGGGACGATACCATTCTGAAGAAGGAACACTTGATTCATCCTATCCAGATTCAGATGCCGAATGAAAAATAACAACCCGTAAAATTGAGTTAAAGATAAACTACTTTTTTAGTATAGATGGAGGCTCTACTAAAGGGATTTGCGTCAGCAGGACTAGCGTATACTGTACATTACTCTTCGGCAAAGTTGTATGACTTCTTCTGTGTCCCAGATGGTATCTACGGATTCGTACAAGGTATGTTTACGACTGGAAGCCCTGTCTGTCAGGCTGGCCTTGCAGTTGTTTCTAATACGCAGATGTCTTATTCAACACTTTTGACAATTGGAATCACTCGGATGGTTCTTGATATGGCTGTACCTGGAGCTGGCACTGCTGCGACAGCAGCTGCTACCGCTGCTTCATCTGGAACCGCTGGAGCAGCAGGCGCTGCGGCTGCCTGTGCTGCGACTGATACAATTCTTTCAAATGTTGGAACCGCTGTAACTACTGCATCCAGTCTATCTCCTGGGATTCTAACTCGTGCTGCAGCAAAGGCAGTAACTGGATTTTAATCAAGAACTGTTATTTCAAGAAGAAAGGTCACGGGGCGGTTATTTGTATTTATTACATTTTGAAATTCGTCCTGTAAAGAAACATTTAATGTGCGAATGCGTGGGATTATCAATCCTGGGTTAATCACATTTTCAAATGTATCGCGACTAGGAGACTTCATATAATGAGTAAGAGCATCCGTATCTAACGTATAAATAATTGCTGAAGGACCTTCACGAGCACCGCCCAAAATGATTGATCTTAGATCAATACTTGTATCATAATTAAGATATACATAGATACGCGAGAGGGGATTAATCCAGACTGGATTTGGTGATACAATTGTTTTATCAGCAACTGTATAGACATCTTTATCTATAAATCCAAGTTGATAGCCTGGATTGCGGACAGCCTGTAGACCAGGATTTCCAAATTGGTTGGTTAAATTGCTTTGGTTATTTGTGCCAAAGCAAAATCCAAAGGTGTTAGTGCCAGTTGAAACTACAGTTAAAAGAAATGTGGTCGAACTGATGGTCACTGTATACGTATTTGTACCATCTGCCGTATCTAATAAACTCTTAAGAGCAGCAGGCAAAGATGTATTTGAATACTGTCCTGGAATGATCGTAATAAGCTTTTTTTCAGATCCAGTATCAAAGATAAATTGGTTAGAAGGAATGTCTATGTTGTAATAAGGAATCGGAACCGTTCCACCTGTGACTTTAATAGATGTCACATTCTTGAGTGGGTTTGCAAAGGTCCACTGAAATGCGGCCGGATTAGGATATGTAGTCTGATTGCGGTCATTGCTATTTATCTCCACGTGAATAATGCGTTCTTTTCTGCTTCTGGGTTCTTCCTGTAGGGCGGATCCGGATCCACGTGAAGTAAAAGCACTTGGATTGAGAGCCGTTTTGTTGTCGCCTTGAACCAGAGGATACATCTTTTATGAGTCTTAATATATTTAATTTATAATACTTACAAGCTGGCAAGTCAACCGTAGCACTCTAATATTACATGTGGTAGCTGCACAAGAATGACGGACATTCAATTGTAAAGTTTGACTTGTACTTGCATAATAATAGCCTGATAAATTCCAAGAGACTGCAGTGTTGCCTGAGAAAATATAGCAATTATATAGATCTATATCTGGAATACTAATATTATTACTATTAATAGCCCATAATGAACTATTATCTCCTATTGATATATTCAGATATTCATATTCACTATAGTTACTTGAAGGATAAAAAACCCCATGAGCTTCAACAAAGTAATATGAACCTGATGTTAAAGAGACTGCAGTGGGGCCTGATAAAGAAGTTGTTGTAGCTGCTGTAATTGTAGTTGTATTACTGACTGATGAATCAATAGCAGCAATTACATATCCAGTTATTGTACCAAATCCTGTTGCTCCAATGCGACCCGATACACCTGCTGAACCTGTTACGCCTGTTGGTCCTGTTGCTCCACGTAGTCCTGTTGCACCTGTAGCACCCGAAACTCCTGTTACTCCTGTTAAACCTGTAGGTCCTGTTGGCCCTGTTAATCCTATAAGACCAGTTGCCCCTGTTACACCTGTTGAACCAGAGACACCTGTAACAGTAACACCTGTTACACCTCTTGCTCCCGTTGCACCTGTGACACCTCGTATACCAGTTGCTCCTAAAATACCCGTTGCACCTGTTACACCTGTTACACCTACTGATCCAGTTACACCTGTTACACCTTGTACACCAGTTGCTCCTGTAGATCCTTGTATACCTACAACACCTGTACTTCCTGTTACTCCAGTTGAACCTGTTAGACCTGTTGCACCTGTTGTACCGGTAGCTCCCTGAATGCCTGTTACACCTACAATTCCTTCAATAGTTGAACCAGTAGGCCCTGTTTGTCCAATAATACCCGTAGGTCCTGTTGCCCCAGGTAAACCAGCACCTGCGCCCGTAGGGCCCTGTAGACCAGATGCGCCTATAATACCATTAATACCTTGGGCACCCGTAGGACCAGTTGGCCCTGTAATGCCTCCTAATCCTACATATCCGTTATTTCCTGCGGGCCCTGTTGCTCCTGTTGCACCACGTGCGCCAGTTGCTCCTGTTGTACCCGTTACTCCTTGAATCCCTTGTATACCTTGAATTCCAGTTGCGCCTGATACACCTGTACTCATTGTTTATACAGATAGAAATTAGTTTTAGACCAACGGGCATTTGAAATGCCCGATAGTCGCTTGACTGCTGAGCATTTTGAGCCTACAATTTGCGGGACAAAGTCCCGCTTACTGCCCGTTTAAAATGCCCAGCGGTCTAAACTGCTTGGCATTTGAAATGTAAGTTGGTTTAAACCTGTATAGGAGGCAAATAGCTTACGAACTGAGCATTTAAGTTATTAATTCCAATATTTACAGTAATGCTTGGACCAACTATCACTGATACTTTAAGTTGTAAATTTTCATTCACAATTGGTGAATAATATCCTGAAATTACCCAATTAGTTACCGGTGCCCCTGCATCAAATAAAACATGAGTATTTATAAAAGGTAAATTAACATTTTTTGAAGAAAGATCTGTAAAGTCACCAGATGATCCGATTCCAATAAAAACTCCTGAAAAATCACTACTCAAACTAATAGATCCATTTGCTTGAACATAATACATACTTCCAGATGTTAAAGTAATTGATCTTGAATAAATCGTAGCTGGAAATGAACTTACTGAAGTATATGATACTGTATAGTTATCACTAGACTGAATCGATGAACTTATACTCACTGGTATTGGAACTCCAATAAGTCCTGTTGGTCCTGTAATACCTGAAGCACCTATACCCTCTAAACCTGTTGGACCTCTTGCTCCTGTAGGTCCTGTTACTGGTTGTACACCTGTAGGACCTGTTTGACCTACAATGACTGCACCTGTTTGTCCAATAACACCAGTAGATCCAGTAGGACCAGTTGCACCTGTTACAATCAAGCCCGTTGATCCTGTAGACCCTGTTGACCCTGTTGTTCCTTGAATACCAGTAACTCCTGTAGGACCTGTAAATCCTGTTGTTCCAATACCACCTATAGGACCAGAGACTCCTATAATACCTTGTGGACCTGTTGACCCTGTTGCTCCTGTAGGGCCTGTTGCGCCGGTAGGACCTGTTGCACCGGAAGGACCTGTTACTCCTGATCTGCCAGTAATACCTGTATTTCCTTGCGGGCCGGTTGCTCCTGTTGCACCTGTAGTTGTTGTACCTGTCGGGCCTGTTGTACCGGTTGGTCCTGATACACCTATTGATCCGGTGGTTCCAGCTCCAATACCTGTTGCACCCTGTTGTCCCGTGGCACCTGTTGCACCTGCAACAGGTCCTACAACTCCTTGAACACCAGTGACACCCGTAGATCCAATACCTCCATTAGAACCATTAGGACCAGATACTCCAGATACACCTGTTAATCCAACAGCTCCCTGAAAACCTTGAACTCCAGTTGCCCCTTGGACACCTTGAATTCCAGTTGCACCCATAGCTCCTTGTGGTCCTGTGCTCATTTACTCTATCAAATGATTTATTCTTGGTTATACTAAGCGGTATAATCAAGAATAAATATAAATTTTTCTTAGACTTATGGGGATGTAGTTATTGTTTTTACTTGAGTTGCCATTAATGTCCTAACACATAATTTAATGTATCCTGTATCACTTGAAGAACAAAATACACTTAATTTTAATTGTTCATTATTTGACTGGGGTTTATAAATGCCTGATAGGCTCCAGTTTATAATTAATTCCCCTGTCATATCATATGTAGGAAAAGTACGAACAGTAATTGAACAATTCTTCAAACCCCACTCTGGATCAAGCACTGAGACTGTTCCAATATTAATATCTATATAATCTTGTGAAATTGGATTATTTTCAAGTTCAATCTGACCTGCTGCACTTACAAAATAATTAGTAGCACTTGAAAGAAGTACTACAGAACTATATATTACATCGAAAGTATCTCTAGATAAAGTAACAACATAATTATCAGTAGGTCGGATACTAGCTAAGACATTCGGAATCGTATTAAATGGTGTAGGTCCTGTTGCACCTGTTGCTCCTGTCGCTCCTGTTGCACCTGCTGGAGTCCACGCTAAACCTGTTGCACCTGATACACCCGTTACTCCTGACGGACCTGTTGCCCCACTAACTCCTGTAGGGCCTGTTGCACCTGTTGCACCCGTTGCACCTGTTACTCCTGTAACTCCAGTTACGCCACCACCTGCAACCGCCGTAACACCTGTTGATCCTTCTAGGCCTGTCGATCCCGTAGCTCCTGAGACACCAGTTACACCTGATACACCTGTTGTCCCTGTAGGACCCGTTGGACCTGTTGCACCTGTTTGTCCTGTTGCACCTGTTGCACCCGTTACTCCACCTGAACCTGTTGCCCCTGAGACACCTGTTACTCCAACTAATCCTGTTGCTCCAGTTGATCCTTGAATACCGGTTGCACCTGCTGAACCTGTTAATCCTGTGACTCCTGTTGCCGCTAGCCCTGTTGCACCTGTTAAACCTGTAGCACCTGATACACCTTGAGGACCTGTACTTCCTGTATTTCCTCCTCCTACACCTGTCGCACCCACAAGTCCTGTAGGACCCGTATTTCCAACAGAAGATCCTGTAACTCCAATAACACCTATCGCACCCGTTGCTCCTGTAGCCCCTAGAGTACCGTTTGCACCAGGAGTCCCTTGTACACCCTGGTATCCTGTAACTCCTGTAAATCCTTGATTACCTGTTGCCCCTGTAGATCCTTGAATACCTTGTAAACCTGTAACACCTGTCGGTCCTGTGCTCATACTCTTACTTTATAATAGGAGTTTTTTAGATCAGCCAATTAATAGTTGGGAATTGAAACATAAAAGACAATATTTGATGTGAAAGAACTTAAATTAATTATATAGCCTACACCTGCTGACGTTGTCACCCAAAATCGGACGCCAGATCCAGGATCTGATGCTGGGGTTATAACAACAACCGTTGAAGTTGTCACGCTTGTATTAGCAACAGAGTGTGCAGATGACGTTACTGTAATTTTAAACATAAAGCCCCCGTTGAGTCCTTGAACTCCTTGCGAACCTGTTGCTCCTTGTAGACCTTGAGACCCAACATTACCTTGAACTCCTTGAGTACCTGTTACCCCCTGTATGCCTTGAGCTCCTGTTGCGCCAATTACACCCGTAACACCTGCATTCCCTGTGACTCCAAGTGGCCCTGTAACTCCTGTTACACCTAGTCCTGTTGGACCTGTTGAACCCGTAGGCCCCTGTATTCCTGTTGCTCCTGTTACACCTGAGACTCCTGTAGGTCCAGTAGCTCCTGAGACACCTGTAGGGCCCGTTGCTCCTGAGACGCCTGTAGGACCTGTCGCTCCTGAGACACCTATGGGACCTGTAGCACCTGTAGCTCCTGTTAAGCCAGTTGCACCAGAAACACCTGTTGGTCCTGTAAAACCCGTTACGCCTGTTAGACCTGTTGCACCCGAAACACCCGTAGGACCAGATACTCCAGTTAATCCTTGTATTCCCTGTGTTCCTTGAGATCCAGTTGCCCCTGCAACCCCTTGAGATCCAACATTACCCTGAACTCCTTGAATACCACTTGTACCCTGAATCCCTTGAGATCCTGTTGCTCCAATCTCACCGGTTGGTCCAGCTGTTCCTGTGACTCCAAGTGGACCCGTTGCACCAGTAGAACCAGTTAGACCTGTTACACCCGTAGCGCCTGTTAGGCCAGTTGCACCCGAAACACCCGTGGGTCCTGTATACCCCGTTGCGCCTGTTAGGCCTGTTGCACCTGAAACACCCGTAGGACCAGATACTCCAGTTAATCCTTGTATACCCTGTGTTCCCTGAGATCCAGTTGCTCCTAATTCTCCTTGAGATCCAACATTACCCTGAACTCCTTGAATACCACTTGTACCCTGAATGCCTTGAGCGCCTGTAGCTCCAATAGGACCTGTTGGCCCCGTTGCTCCTGAAACACCTGTAGGTCCTGTATACCCCGTTGCGCCTGTTAGGCCTGTTGCACCCGAAACACCCGTGGGACCAGTAGCACCAGTTAATCCTTGTATACCCTGTGTTCCCTGAGAACCAGTTGCTCCTAATTCTCCTTGAGATCCAACATTACCCTGAACTCCTTGAATACCACTTGTACCCTGAATGCCTTGAGCTCCTGTTGCTCCAATTGGACCTGTTGGCCCCGTTGCTCCTGAGACACCTGTAGGCCCTGTTGAGCCTGTAGAACCAGTTAGACCCGTTGCACCCGAAACACCCGTAGGACCAGTAGCACCAGTTAATCCTTGTATGCCCTGTGTTCCCTGAGATCCTGTTGCCCCTGCTGCCCCTTGTGGTCCAACATTACCCTGAATCCCTTGAATACCATTTGTACCCTGAATGCCTTGAGATCCTGTTGCTCCAATCTGACCTGTTGGTCCTGTTTGACCTGTCGGACCACCCGCAGGTCCTGTTGCGCCTGTAGTTCCAATACCATCAGAACCTGAAACACCAATCGGACCTGTTGCTCCTTGTGGACCTGTTGCTCCTTGTCCACCAATAATGCCATCTGTACCAGCAGGTCCAATAACACCCTGCTGCCCTTGGACACCCTGTATTCCTTGTACACCAGTAGCTCCTTGAGATCCAGCCTGACCCTGAATTCCTTGTACTCCTTGTAAACCTGTTGCGCCTATTGTCGCCATATCTAACTAAGAATCTAGATCAAATCTTGATATCGTTTCTTAGGTATTGCAGTAAAGTTATTCCCAGACTTGCCATCCAACGGTTCCCTGATCATTAGGATCCGTCGATGAGATTCCAAAGCCTTCACCAGGCGTAATTTCACTTCTGACAATAATGCCAGCATTACCTGTTGAACTCGTAAAGAGAACCTGGCTTGTTGCGGTTATCTCAGGAACTAAAATCTGAACAAGTTCTGTACCGTTAATCTGTGCCGTACCTTCAGCTAAGAGTCCCATTTCTACTTCCTAGCTTTTCTTTTTGCCATAAACTCTTCAACCTCCTTTTCAATCTCATCTTCATAATTAGGCCTTAACTTCATTGTAGTCTCGTCATAGACCTGTATATGAACAATCTGACCTATATCCTTTTCGCTCGTTGATGATATACCAAAGCCGGAACCGGAGATAATTTCATTAAATACAATTGTTCCCTCCATCGGTCCTGATACACCCCGAACAACACGAATAAATCTATGATCTATTTGAGGAACATGAAGCTGAACTAGATTCTTCCCGTTGAGCACAACTGAACCGGAAGCAACTAGATATGACATCTTTGATGTCTAGATGAGATTTTTATAAGAAAATAAATTACGAAATGATATTCACTTATGAATAAATCCCGTTCCAAACATAAGTATTATATGCAGCAACAGTGAATTTAGTATTGGAAGATACAAATACTCCTCTATGATTAAATGTTCCTGCAGAAGTTTGTTGTGTCCAAGTAACTCCACTATCAATACTTATATGCACATATGAATTATAAGCAGCAGCAACTATAACAGTTCCATCTGATGATATAGAAACTCGAGTCCACGAGCCTGAAAAATACCCTGCTGTTTGCTGAGTCCAATTTACCCCGCTATTTGATGACGTAAAAATATAATTACTACCACCAGCTACTCTATATGTACCATTAGGAGAAGACGCACAACAATAAAAAATTCCTGATTGCCTTAAACTCCAAGAAGTTCCTCCATTTGTACTTGTATGTATACCCGAAGTATTAACACCAGTTAAGTTAGTACAGGTTGAATCAGACGCAAACCATGTGCCATTTAATCCACCTGTGTTGTAATACGTCCAGGATGATCCACTATTTGTGCTTTTATTATATCCAGTTGAATTAGTAAGTGGAGCGTATAAAACACTGCCATCTGAAGATATAAGTATACTTGAATAGTCGTACCCGCCGTCTGATAAATATGACCATGTAACACCGCTATTAGTACTTGTATAATGAGTACCAGATGAAGATATAAGCACAATTATTGATCTATCTGAAGAACAAGCAACATATAATGGATGATAAGTAGAGGCATAAGAACTTGCGCCTGATTGTAATGTCCAAGTTAATCCACTATCATCACTCGTGTATATATAATTATATGCTGCTATTACTAATTTAGTACCATCAGAAGATCCTGCCAGTGATCTTGAAACAAAGGTTCCAGATGCTGTATTTGCAGTAAAACTCCAAGATGGTTGTATAGATAAAAATGATGCTGCCATTCCAACTTTAATTTGTGATGTATTTAATTGACCACTTGAATTCTTGATCCCTATCTGTAAATTACACGAGTTTGCTCCAATTGAGACTGGAATTGTTATAGGTTTATAAGGTGTTATTGCATTTGTTCCTAAAGAAAGACCATTCCAACTCATTGCAACTGAGTATGTTGATGTTTGAGAGTAACGTGTAATTTGTGAATCACCCATTGCTAGAGATACACCATCAAGATAGAGTCCATAATCAAAATAGGATCCAACAACAAATGAAGATGTTGTACTCAAATTAAAATAACAAGATAACATACCTGTTTTATTTTGTAAAAGTGTTGGTAAACTCATTGAAGCAATATAAGCTATAGTATTAGTGGAATAGGCTATAGAATTTGAAATTGTACTTTGTGTATAAGGCATAATTGTTGTAGTAGCTAGTGAGCCTGCGATACTATAGTTAGCTAATCCTGCGGCCCCTGTAGAGCCTGTCGGACCTGTTGCTCCTTGAGCGCCACCAGGACCAAGAGCTCCTTGACTTCCCTGGACGCCTGCAATTCCAGAAGCACCCGTAGGCCCTGTAGTTCCTTGTGCTCCTTGAATACCTGACATCTAAATTTACTATTATAAACTATATATCTATCTGAACTACATCATACTTATTCTTCCTTTTGACCCTGCTGGTTCTGCGCTAGCATCTGCGCGTGCTGTTCAGCAAAGAGCGCACGTTGTCTATCAATCTCCTCAGCTGACATTGTTTGCGGTGCGCCAGGCTCAGGTCCAGCAGCAGAAGGAGGTACCATCGTATTCATATCAGCCTCAGCGACACGAGCCTGGTTCTCGAGAACCTTACTCTCTCCCTTCGCCGGTGAGGAACGCGCCATCCAGTACCAAGCAAGTCCAGCGATTAAAACCGCAACTAATAAGCCAACGCCAATCTGCATCGCATGTTCTGTCACAACCTTCTGCACTTGATTAAAGACGTCCATATACATTCAGACCCGGAAAGGAATTTAAGTATTCGCCGCAGCCTTTTGCCGCTTCTGCGATTCCAGCAAAACGTCTTGAAATTTATAAATAAAAGGGAAAATTTCAGGTTTTACATACTTCATATAAGGTTCCATATTGATATGCTGAGCCGCATAGAAGATCTTTTCTGCCATATTGAATTCTTTACCCAAACACGAACACAGAAGCTGAATCATTGCATATGGCTTTTGTGCTTTCCACATATTTGAACAGGACAGTAACTGATCATCAAAGAAACACCACTTTCCCAAATAATTCGGGAGTAACTCTTGAACGTACTTTTGATCCAGAGTAGGATCCTCAATCATCTTAGCACGAATCATTTCCCAAAAATCAATTACATCTGAGCAAACACGAAAAAGCATAAATCCAATATTTACGTGATTGCTCTCAATTAAAAAGCACATATCATTTCCTGCTTCAACATAAGGCAGTACGGCATTGTATAAAGTTGGTTTAAAAATACAATCAATATCTGTAAAAATAACATAAGAATTAGGCGTAGATGACTTTAAAACTTTCAAAATAGAATCGAGCTTTAGTAGTGAACCGTGCCAAAAATGCTGGTCTTTGAATTGATATAGTTCTTTATTGAAAAGTGATTGATCTAGTTCAATTGGCATAAGAGGTAAGCGTGTATCCTTAATTTGATCCTTAATCATTTCAAAAAACATCCTGTAATCCTCACTCCACATAAAATGAACCGAAATATTCTGATCTTCTGATAATACAGTACGTGATTCGTTATAATTTTTTGATAGTATATTACCCGTATACCGTGCTAGTTCAAATGAATTTAATTGAACTTCTTCTGAGGACATTTTCTAATTTACAAATCTCAAAGACCATTAAGTATCCACGCACAATGCCTAGTTCTGAAGTAACCGTTGTTACGGCATTTTATCCTTTATCAAATGGACCAAGTAAGAAACAATATAGACTATGGCTTCGTTCACTCTGTAAAATTCCTTGTACTTTAATCATCTTTACAACTGAAGAGATATCACTTGAACTTCATCAATGGCGGCTCCCTTTTCTTGATCAGACTCAGATTAGGGTGAGACCTTTAGAATCATTCGCAATGGCGTGTCCTTTAATGATGGACTTTTGGACCAAGCAAGAAAAACTAGATCCTACACGTTTAACTATACAAAAGACTGCTGAACATTACGCCATTGCTGCGATCAAACAGGAGTGTGTACGTATCATTGTAGGACAGAACCCTTTTTACAGTAAATGGTTCGTATGGATGGATGCAACTCTTTTACGATTTCCGTCTCACCAAAAATATTTTTCTACACTTCCAAATGAAGTGCCACGAATGTGTGAACCAGGTCGTATCGCCATGCTTGAGATGCAAACAATTCCAGATTCTTACATACGAGACTGGCGTGATAAAGTTGAAATGAAATACCCTTTTCCAAAACAACTCCTAGGTGCCGGATGTATAGCAGGAGACGCCGATGCCTGGAATGATTTTGGTGAAGCTTACAAAGATATGCTTCAAGACTTTGCTATGGATAAGTGGTTCTGTGGTTGCGAAACAGATGTCTATTTTGCAATGCTAATGGAACGCTATACTCGGAAACCCTATCAACTTTTTATAGCAAAAAAGTTTGAAGAAATTGATGGACTTGAGTGGCTCTCACTACCACCGATGCTCGCTGGAACAATTGATGCTGAAATGGATATGCGATTTGAAGAAGAGTTAACTAAGACCTAGACTTCCACTGCTCACCACATACATTACAGATATACAGGTTCTTCTTACCAGGATTATCGTATGTCATATAAATCACATCACGCTCTACGCCTCCGACGTTACTCGGACACGTATCCCTCGGACAAGGGATCATCTTGATATGCGGTAAAGTATTGTCCTGACGTGTAAATTCATTGATCATAATCTTGAAGGCTTCAGATGATTTCTGCTGTACCTTCATTTCTGAGAGTAGACCGCCCTTCGTCTCTACATCGCGGCGATTACAGTTAATACATACACGGCTAAGATTGCGAAACTGATTATCACCTGACTTCAATGCCATGTAATAGTGGCAATCTGGGCAAAACTTCATTGTCGATGCCATTGTGTCCTTTCTATGAGGTTGAAAGGTATCAATTTTAGGCCTTGGATACAAGGCCGGTAAATTGGATTCTTTATTTTGACAATTTTAGGCCCACTTCTGCTAGGCAGTAAAACTGGAAACTTTTTGAAAAACTGGAAACTCTTATTATTTGAATAAAATCTCCGTCATCTGATGACGTAAGATATAGTAAATCTACAGATTATGGAAGCCTGCCTCAAAAATTTAACCCGGTCTACCACATAGATTCAGTACACTATGTCAGCTCCTATCACTCTTTTACGCTTCTTAGATGATCACCGTATGATGAGTGGTGACAAGCGACCCGCAACGATAACGGGAATGAAAGGCGGTAAGTATTTCATTTCAGATGACGACTATCCACTCTTCCTTGACTTGGCATTTCAGTACCTGTTCAAGGATAAGAGTCGCCCCCTAAATCTAATTGAGCAGCCAACACCCACTGGCCCTAAGCCGCTCCTTATTGACCTTGACTTTCGGTATCGTAAGGACCGATCTCTAGATCACCCCTTTGAGCTTTCTCACATTGATGCGTTTCTGGAGAAAATCTCTGATGGTCTCACCACATTCTTTGATCTGAAGGCGTACGATAAGCTTCGTTTCTTCGTATCCCTAAGACCTCAAGCCTATGAGAATAAGGGTGAAATCAAGGATGGAATCCATATCGAGTGTCCTGACATTATCCTATCCTTTGAGAAACAGGCTGTGCTCCGTAACTGGATGTTAAACCAGGACGCCGTTAATGAGGCATTCAAGGGAACTGGCTTCACAAACTCTGTAAAGGATATCTACGATGAGTCGTGTACTCGCAAGCAGGGTTGGTTTCTGTATGGTGAGAGCAAGGAGAATATCCCTGCCTATGATCTGAAGACAATTCGGGTCTACGAGCCTGCAAATGATCACTGGTCATCTGAACTTACGCTCAACTATGATCCTCGTGAACTTCTTGAGCTTCTGAGTATTCGGTATAATCTTTCCACTGATGACAATGCAGTACTTGAAGAAGTGCTTCCTATGTATGATCGGTTAAAGAGTAGTCATAATTCATTTATACCACAGCCAGTTATTGAAGATCAAAATACAACTTCTATTGCTAATGAAATTATTCAAGATCTAAATATACCCCTTGATCTAGCATTTGAAGATCTAGAATTCTGTAAGAGGCTTGTACTTCAGTGCCTAAGTGCTGAGCGTGCTGATTCTTACGATCAGTGGATGCGTGTTGGCTTCTGTCTTCATAATATTAGTCCTACTGAAGATTTCTTCAATCTTTGGATGGAATTTAGTGCCAAGTCTCCCAAATTCAATCATAATGATATCAGTAAGCTCAAACGTGACTGGCAGCTTGGAATGAAGAAGCTAGAGGAAGGTCGGCGTCTAACAGTGTGCAGTCTACGCTATTGGGCCCGTGAAGATAACCCTGTAGCCTTTCAGGATATTCTTGAGAAGGATATGATTAACTATATCCTTCACTCAACGACACCAACTCATAATCACGTGGCTCGCCTGATGAAGAAGATGTTTCAGGATAACTATCGTGCTTCTGTTGATTCACGAAAGACTGAGTGGTTTGAGTTCTGTGAGGACCTCCATCTTTGGAAAAAGATCAATCAGGGTGTTGCCCTCCGCAATAAGATTAGTCTTGATGTTGCTGATATTGTGATGGAGGCTCGTAATCGCTTCAAGCGTGGGCCCGAATATAATACAATGAATAAAATTACTAAGACAAATACATCACTTGAGGCATTAGAAATGGTCTTAAAAGAACTTCTTGAAAAACGAGGAGAAATTCGCACTCAAGATGTTAATAAGGCAATAGAACTAGATAAAGAAATTCGCGGTACTGAAGATAATATAAATAGGATTAAGCGTGAACTTGATTTGCAGCGTTCAGAAGTTAAGGATAAGAAGTTTGCTGAGCTTACTGATCTAGAGATGAAGCTGTACAATTGTGGCTTCAAGGACAGTGTAATGAAGGAGGCAATTGGCCTGTTCTATGAGGAAAACTTTGAGAACAAACTCAATAGCAATCCTAAGCGGGTCGGCTGTGCCAATGGCGTTCTCCATCTTGATGCGATCAAGAAGAATCCCAAGGGTCCAGGAATGCTACCGATGTCAAAGGAACAGGGTGACCCCTTCAACTTCTTTCAGCACGGAACACCTGAAGATTATGTAACATTTCAGGTCGGTCGTGATCTGCCTGAATATGAGCCGATCCCCTATCACGAGTATGACCCATCTGATCCTATCCAGGCTGAGATTGATGACTTCTTTGCTAAGCTGTTCCCTCGGCCTGAACTCCGTGTGTATGTATTACGTTTATTAGCCTCGTGCTTAGAAGGTAAGAATCGTGAGCAGTGCTATTACACCTTCTCAGGTGTAGGCGGCAATGGTAAATCAAAGCTGATTGATCTGATGATTATGACACTAGGTGATTATCAGTCTTCACTCGCATCGACTGCCCTAACTCGTAAGCGTCCAGAGTCTGGTGCAGCGAATCCTGATATTATGAGTATCAAGAACAAGCGATTCATCTATATGCAGGAGCCTGATGACAAGGAGCCGCTCAATACCAGTCGTATGAAGCAGTTCAGTGGTGAAGATGCTGTAGAAGCTCGTGGCCTCTTTGCAGATCAGGAGCGCTTCAAGATCTCAGGTAAACTCTTTATGATGTGTAACAATCTGCCAGCGATTCATAGTATGGATCGTGGTACGTGGCGCCGTGTTCGTCTGATTCCCTTTGAGAGCAAGTTCGTCAACCCTGGCGATAAGGAGCTTGGTCAGCCGAATGTATTTCTGAAGGATATGAATATGAATGCAAAGTTCTACAAGTGGCGTGTACCCTTCTTTAGTCGCCTAGTCCACATTTATCTAACAGAGTATGCAGTCTGTGATAACGGTGGTCTAGAACCTGCCCCTGAAGTTGTAATGCTAGCAAGTCTTGCGTATCGTGAGGCTTTTGATTCCTATGCAAAGTTCCGCTTTGGTCGGATGCGCGTTGATCGTGATAGTGATGAGCAGACGAGTCTACCTGATTTCTGGCGGGCTTATCGTTATTGGTATGAGGCGGTCGGAGGTGCTGGAAAGCGTCTAGCCCAGGCAGAACTCAACAAGCGCCTAGAAGATGAGTTTGGAAAGCCAAGCCAGGGGAAGTATTACCGAGGCGTGGTTGTGTTTAACACAGAAGAAGATGTTGAAGAATATGATACGAATAAGAAGTTGGAGGCTGAAATGAAGGCGTAGTTAAGCTGTTTGCCTTATAATTGCTATCAAAAATACTCCTATTAAGAGAAATCCTAGAAAAGCAAAGATCGAATTCATAATATTTTGCGTAGATACATAAATTTTTACAGATAACACAATTGCTAGTGCGATATACGAAGCAAAAAATAGCAAGTAGGAAAATCCTTGTAGAGTTGCGGAAGGGCCGGTAATCTGTGATGGGGGATCTGTTTCAAATGAGGCATCAAATGCATTATCTGATAATTCTTTTTTATTTGATAGACTTGTAAAACGCCCTGCTGCTTTCATAAGAGTATCTGCAGTATCTTTCTCGGTTTGAAGCAAATCTATAAGAAATTGTTTTTGAGTTAATGCAGAATTATCACTGCTAGCGTTTTTTATGTTGTTAATTGCAGTACTAATCGCAGGATTTGTAAACCCTTCGATTGGTTGACTATAAGGTGCTGCGTGCTCGCCCATTTCTAACTTGTGTCGGAGATTCTTAGTCACGTAAGACCGTACTTAGTAGTCTATTTTGAAGGTTGTCCCCATTTCTGCTTATTCCAATACCGACCATCTCTCTTCACTGCCGTAAACCGTGCTCTGTATATTAAGACAATTACAGCAAAGGCAACAGTCAAAAAAGAAAACAGGCCAAATAGGTAATAAGGTAACAAGCCATTCTTCATTAAAAAAAGAAATACTGCCGTAAGTGTCAATGAAATAAAGAGAACCTGTAAGAAAAAGAGTGTATCTAATTTATTGGAATTTGACCATTCATTAATCTCATATTGACGATCTGCCAATTGTTTATTAATAGTGTTTTCTTTAACCTGCTTTGATGTCACATCATTTAAATCAGTTGCTAGATTTGTTAAATCTTCTGTTCTTAGAAGATAGTAAGCAGCTGATGTAACACTATTATCCGCACCAAGAAGCATATTACTTGCATTAGTATAATTAGTTGCCTTAGAAGCAGTAACAGCTGTTACTGCAGCATTCTTATTAGCTTCCAAAAATGCGGTGACCTGAGAATCTGATAATGATTCAAGGTATGCTTTGAGCTCTAAATCACTCAAACTTTTTACATCCAAAATAAGATCATTCACATTTATGAATGGCTCTCTCATATCTAACAACCCATTCTACTTTTTACTTGGAAGCCTTATAAATATAAAATAAAAGACCTACAGCTACAATATTCATAAAGCCGTAGACTGCCAATAAGTTCCGGGAGGAAGAATTCTTTTCTAAGGTATAGTCAATCATTGACTGTTTAACATCATCATTAAATGAACCACTTTGTAATAGAGCAGATTGAGCTGCTAAACTATCTTGTTGGGCTTTTAGTTTACCATTGAATGTAGTTGAATCTATAGAAGAACTATTAAACTTATTATAATAACTATCGGCACCAGTATTTAAACTATTAAAACGAGTTGCTTGAAGTTTCTGCATAATTTGAATTAATTCATTGAGCTTTTTATTAAGAAGTGCTGTAGTGTCTTTTGCACTGCTATAAGTAGTACCTGAAGTTGTATTAATTACAGTAGAATTAGAAATACTTGTACCTGTGGCAGCAGTAAGAACTTGATTTAATGCAAAAACATACCGCACATAATAATAACAATATTCTGTTTGTAACGCAGTTCTCAATTTTTTTGAATTCGTTGCAAATGTAGATGCTGCATTAGGATCACTTTGAGTAGAACTTGTTGGGGGATTAGCAGCAAATGTATTAAGAAGAGTTGCTATATAATTGGTCAAGATTGTATCGCTAACAATTCCATTCGTAACGTCAGAACTACTGAATCCAACTCCTAAATTTGGTAAACATTCCTTATTATCACCACTTACAGTATACTCCTTATCAAAATTTGCAAATGTTATTGTCGCCGTATTACTACTACAAAATGACATCGTCTATCTACTACCGTAGCATCTCAAATTTAAGAAATTTGAGATATACAGTGATACCGCTCAAATTCATTTCCTTAGAAATGAATTTTTACGGTATCCTTATGTAGTAAAATACTTAACAGCAAATGTTATTGTAGCAATAAGAAGTACAACTGAAACTCCACCTAGAACCAGGGAATTCTTATAAAAGGGTATAGGACCTAATCCTGCAGTCGCGAGTGCCGGAGGAATAATCACATTTCCTCTAAATCCTAGGGTCTCAAAGATCATAAATATAGCCAATGCAGCCATAAAGATGCCTCCAGACAATATAAAAGGAAGTGTATTCGGGTGCATTGTCGGAAAAAAGCCACCAAAAAGTTCACGCGTTTCCGTCGTACTGTCAGGATATATACGTTCAACATATCGTTCTTCATTTGCAGAAGGTATTGGTGCTGTAAGATCAGTTGATGCCCTATCCATAAGCGCTTGAAGATCTGTATTAATTCCAGTGATTCTAGAATAATACGTAGTAATGCTACTTGTTGCTGCAGATGAAGCAGCTTGAGAACTACGTAAACTACTATTTACATTCCCCGAAATATCAGAAAACAATGGTAATAGATTATACCTTTGTTTTATGGCAAAATATTGTTGTTGAAAACTTGTCATCTTGTCTTCTCTACTCTAAGGAACACAGACCCGATATACAATATATTCTCCCGCAGAAGGACTCGGTCTTGTGATCTTAATTATATCACCAGGAATACAACCAATCACCCTCGTAATAGGATCTTCGTGGTAACGAATGAGCGGAAATTGTGTCTTTGCTGTAATATACATTGACTTCATCATCGCCTCGTGTTCCTCTGCCGGTACAATCTCGTGTGGAGGAACTGCAAAGTGCTTTAGAGGATTCATCTGAAAACTATCCAAATGGAAGAAGGTGAGCCGGAGCCTTTTCGTTGCCCACATATTAATAGACGCCTGGTGAAAGACAGTTGCCACTGGCTCATTAATCAAACAGACTATACTCGTTAAGGCCGGATCCACAGGTGATCCAAGCTTATCAGGATTCTTTGTATTCATTTGCTCCTCAGAGGCATTAATCGGAGGCTCAAGCGAACCAAGAAATCCAGGTAACTTTTGCTTAATACGCATCATAAAGATATAGACCCGAACATTCGGTGTCGGAGTCTTCATTCCTTCACGAGTCTTTACTGTAAATTCTAGAGCGCGCCCAGCAGGATTTGCGGCAAGAGCCGCACGAATCTCCTCAGGGCCAAACTTTTCCTGACCTTCTGTATCATATCCGCGATCATGTAAGACACTAAGGAGTGTCTTGCGTGATTTATAAACCTTTTCAACAAACTGTGACATACCTTATTTCTCTACAGCATTCAAATCAAATTTTTATGTGCCCTTAATTACGTTTACAGTTACATTAGCTCCACCGCTCTGTACTCCACCTGAATCACCGCCTGCTCCTGGTCCTGCTGCGCCTACGCTAGAACCAGTACCTCTTTTTAATGTAAGCGTACGTCTAGGCTTGGGTCCTTGAGGCTGTGGTGCACCAAATTGCTGCATCGCAAATGGATCTGTTTCGATTGATATTGTCGGAGGTGCTCCAGGAATATTCGTAGTGTACACTTGAGCAGGAGGTGGCTGTACTGACGCAGCATAGACTGCTGGCATACTACCCATATTAAGACCCTGTAACTGATAGGGTTGATATCCTTGCTGTTGGCCTTGCTGTTGGCCTTGCTGTTGGACTTGCCCATACATCTGCTGTTGGGCTTGCCCATACATTTGCGGTTGCGCATATACATTCTGCCCTAACGAGTAGGCAGGAGCTCCCTGTTGACCGTACTGAGGAGCAAAACTAGGAATCTGGTTAACTAACTGTAAAGGAACTTGTTGTCCTTGCTGTTGAAGAGCAGGGCCTGCCTGAACCGTCGCTAACGGAACTGCAGAGGACCTTACTGGACCCGCCGAACTCGAAGAACTAAAATCTAGATCTTCATCTGCCTCAACTGCCTCAGGCCCACCTACCACATTAATCCGTCTCGCCGGCGGTACAACCGTCACAGTTGTAGGATTCGGCTGAAAGATATTTTCACCCGTTGCCGTCGCAATCAGAGTGCCCTGTACCGGTGCCGCACCAGGCTGTAATTGATTCTCAGGTAAGACCGCCGCAACAGATCCACTGACGACTACATCATCCCCTTCAGATACACGCGGCTCAACCTGTGGTCCAGCACCTAACTTCATTAGTAGCTCAGGATTTGGTGCTACAGCTTCATCATCAGCCGGCTGTCTGAATACGGGTGTCTTTGTATCAGGAAGGACACGCTCAGGAAGTACAATAAGACCACTTTGACCTTTTGCATCAGCAGGTAAACTATCGATATTTACGCCATTTAATTGTAGAACATCCTTCTCAGTCAAAATCCGCATACCAATATTCATATATGTTTCAAGTTCTTGGCATAGAACTTTGAATGCATAAGGCATCTCAATGGTAACCGATGTTACCTGTGTCTTTCTTACAGGAGGAATCAGTTCCAAATCAGTTGATGATGAGCCGATATAAGAAACAGGTCCAGTACAGAGAGGGCAGACAAAGAGACCCGTTTTAGGATTTTCAATCGGAATTGTACCACATCCTTTACAGACTCTAAATTTAACTCCATCTGAACGCAACATATAACTCTCATTTGTAAAGGCGCTAATTCCGTGACCTAGAATTGCGTCACGTTCCATCTCGCCAATACGTAAGCCACCCTGTGCTCCACGACCTCCTGTAGGTTGGTGAGTACGCTGCTCTCTGCGACCCTTTCCACGCGCATTCCACTTGTCTTCTGTCATGTGTTTGAGACGCATTTGGAAATTTGGCGCAATAAAGATATCAGTATTCAACTGCTTACCTGTGGTTCCATCATACATAATCTCATTACCGTGCTTCTCAAATCCAAGTTGCTCTAGAGCAAAATTCAATTGCTTTGTAAGACGCCCATCATCTGTAAATGCTGTGCCATCACCAATTGCACCTAGATTTGCTACGACTTTACCCAACATCATTTCCATAATCTGACCAATCGTCATACGTGAAGGAATCGCGTGAGGGTTCATCATCATATCAGGAACAATACCTGACTTTGTTCTCGGCAAATCGTAGGATCGTACCACCATTCCAATGGTTCCCTTTTGCCCGTGACGATTAGAGAACTTATCACCGAGTTCAGGAATTCTGTATTCTACGCACCGAATCTTTATTGTTCGTAGTCCTTTGTTATTGACTAGTGTTACAACTGATTCTACGCGACCGTGTGTCCAGACTTGTGCACTTTCACTTGCATCTGCCAACTTTCCATTCGGCGCTTCAATTGTACGACCCACTAGAATTGTATTCTCATCAACATATGCACCCACCTTGATAACACCCGTTTCATCTAACTGCGCATAATCATATCCAGGTTTCATATCAGTCCAGGCAGGAATATTCCTAGGATTTGCGATACGTGTTCTTGTCTTTGCCTTATCATCATCTTCCTCAAAAACATTGTATGATCTATAATGAACTGTATTGAAAAGACCACGTTGAAGAGCATCATAATTAATTACAATACCGTCCTCTTGATTATATCCCTGAAACATTCCCATTGCGAGGACTACATTGTTACCATAAGGCATACGTCCCTGTCCAAGATAATCATAGTATAATGTCCTTACAAGTGGAGGTGCTCCATTTGTCAATAAACTGCTCTGGTTATCATAGCGAATCTGAGCATTTGTAGCGTAGACTGAAATACTCTGTTTGCTCTGGCTATCACCCAGCTGATTACGAACGGATTGATTATGGTGACTAAACGGAATGAGTGAGGTAATTGCACTCATAATCGTTGACGGGTGAATTTCAACGTGGGTTGTCTCATCTGTCACTTGCTCCAAGTAATTCACTATATACGTCTCATTTTGCTCATAGGGATCAATATACTCGATCATTCCAGAATACGGTGTCAAGTAGTCACTATATTCCTTGAGGCTAACGCGCTGGTTATCAGCCAACGGATCCAAAAATCCAACCCACGATAAACTGTGATCCTTTGCTTGCGGTAGAGATCCCATTACCATATCTCTCCACGTAGATCCTGACGCAGCGAGCTTATCTTTAGGAAATGAAGTTGGTGTCCACGGATTCATATGTAACAAGGGACGTAGAGGCCTTCCTTCATCAAAGTTAATCAGAATACGCCGATCACGAATGAAAAAGACAATACCTACTGATGCTGACAAGCAGCCTGTCCACTTCATTAATTTTAACATCATAACAAGCTCATTTGCTAAAAGTGTATAGCCAACAATACCATTATTAATGTAGACAGGTATACAAAGAGCTCGTAATTTACCTACTGCCTCTGAAACCTTCAGTAGAAATTCACGTTTTTCTAACCACTGTACAAACTCTTTATAAGGCGTAGGAGTACTTACAGTTGCTAATACACTCAGATTCTTTGTAATACCGATGCTCGCACCACCAGGAGTTTCATTTGTACAAAAATATCCATATTGGCTCGTATGTAAATGACGAGGTCCAGTCAGCTTCATTCCTGTATCAAATTCTAAGACTACACGACGACAGTGGCTCATAAAGTCAATATACGATAAACGTGACAGAGGTTGTAATACACCGACTTTATCTTCTCCAGATTTAGTACCCCATTTACCCTTGAACCCACGCATTAATCCTTCAGTAATTAGGTAAGGCTTCAAGATTTGAGATGCATTTGATTCAGCAAAAATATTCATAAAACTTTCACCCCTGTAAACTTGCTTGTTGTAGTTGTATTCCTCATCGATTGCTCTTCCAACCGCCTTTGACCAGTCCTTATAGACTCCCTGAAAAAGCATCTGAGTCAAGAATCCAGATACTAATATACGCTGATTCCGTGTGTCATCGCGATCTGTCTTCTTATCCAGATTTACGTAGACTCTGTAGATTTGACGAACACAATCACCTAGATAGGCAGCACGCGCTCCCTTTGTATCTGGAACGTGAACAAATGTCTGATTATGAAGAATATCTAGAACGTGCGCCTCACCAAATCCTTTTGTCAGTGTCTTTATATATTCAATCGCAGAATACGTATCAAGAATAGGATATGCGTTATTAAAACACGCAATCAAATACGGCTCAAATAGTTTAGCCTCTTCAGAATCCAAATTAGAAAAGATTAATTCCGCAATTTCTTGATCAGATTGAATACCAAAGGCACGAAACAAAATACAGATTGGAACAGGCTTACGTACATACGGTAGACCTACTTCAAGTGTTTCCGTATTTCTTACAAGCGTAAAGGTTACACGACGAACCTGACGAGTTTCAGGGCTCAAACACGAAATAGACGCATACGTCGCAATCTTAGGATCATTTGTTGAATCCTGATTCAAAATATAGAGCGTATTAAATGCTTGTTCCTGATGCGAAATCAAGATTTTTTCAGACCCAGAAATAATGAAATACCCTCCTTGATCATACGGGCACTCACCTACAGCCTGTAAAAACTCATTCGGCTTATTATATAAAAGACACGGTTTACTGTGTAACATAATGGGAATCTGTGCTAAAGGAAAATGCTTCATTGAAACTTCACGGACAGACGGCTGACCTTCTATAGGACGGCCAAAGGTCACACGAATCAAGATATCAGCATATAATCCAGCTGCGTATGTCAGATTCCGTAAACGTGCTTCATTTGGAAATAACAGCCGCACGTCTTCACCTCCTTGATGCTGAAGTGTTGGAGTTCCCATTCGCAGATCCTTTCCATCAACGCCGCCTACGTAGATCTCCACCTTGTATTCATAGGTGTTAGTTCCAGGAATTAAGTCCTTGAGCACAATTAAAGGATTTTGTGACTTTAAAATTGCAGGCAAATCAGTTTCAAGAAATTGATTATAGGAGTCAAGGTGATGACGTGTATAAGGATATGCGGTTGTCTGAAAATATTGATCTAAAAGGCGTCTTGGAATCTCCATTGATCTTTCATTACGATTTGGACTTGCCATCCTCTACCTTCTACCGAATAATGAATTATGAGCAGCAATGCTGCGCACCATAATAAAAGAATGTAATACACTCTTTTATTATTTTTATAATAGTACTATCTTATGCAGTTGGCATATCTGTAGTGTAGGCTCGCTGATGTGCTGTTAAATTAGCAGTTGTAATATACGGAGTGCCGAACGTGGTATATCCTGGCTGTCCTACAGGATCAGATGACGGATACGGTACAACTCCCTTCGCCTCCATCATCGGTTGATACACCATTGACGGAGGATTTGCTGAGGCAAACGGCCGAAACAAACCATCCATTGAACCACCGCCCGCCTGAGAAGCGGCAGAACCGTCTGTCGGGAACTGATTCGGCTTTCCACAGTCAGCAGTGATCGCGCTAGTATAATACCGGTCTAGACCCGCAGTCTGGTAGGCAGGAAACTGACCATACACACCATCAACACCAGGACGAGTCGCATACTCTAAGGGTGCACCAGCAAGAGGCATTGAAGAACCACCACGTTGATGACCGTGTCCACGACGGCGTGTCTTCATTGACTTTACACCAAAGCGAAACTTCAGATACGCCTCAGCATCAGCCGGAGAAAGATCACGCTTGAATGTCTTTCTCCATTCCTCACGATACTTAACAACTGCATCAGCAAAAGAATTCTTAGATGAATGACGAAGTCCTTCAACTACAGTATCCATATGATCAAATGCCTTGCGTAACTGCGGAATCGTTAAGGTTCCTGAACGCGCCTTTTTTGTTGATGCTTTCATCTTCCGTGTTGTTTTCTTTTGACCTTTTGCCATTCTATCTACCTTATGGATTTTAGACTGGTCTAGACTGTCTTAAAACTCGTAGAAGCTAGGTTGTTGCGCTTAGTATTATTGGATCCCCCGAGGCCAAGAATGCCCTTATTATTTGCCGGGCGATTCAGAGGCGCATTAATTCCAGGTATCACAGGCATCGCCGGCATTGCTGGCATTTCTGGTAATACACTTGCTACAGACGGTGGTGATAAACCAAATACCCACAGCATAAGAACAAGAAGGCCAAAAATCATAGCACCAATCAATATAAATCCGGAATATTGCTGTAGCATTGCAGAAACCATTGACGTTTGATATTCATACGGAAACATTGTATAATGCTGATACACACCCACCACTAAAAGAATTAATGCAACTATACCTAGCACATAAGGTGATAGTTTAGGCATTATTACAAACACGATACCAGCAGCAAGTACTAGTATTAGCAACGAGGGGATGAACAATTCCATTCTACTGGTCCTTCTAATATGTTTCGCGATAGGTTAATAGCTCTTTGCGACAACAATAACGGTGAAGACCCAGTTCATCTAGAACTTGTCCTTCAGGAGTCTTTGGCAACTTTGTCTCATCAAGAATGAGCAGAGTTGCGGAATTACCACCACGGAGTTCCTTTGTCCGACGCTGATAATATCTCCAAAGATCGGCTAGGACATTCCCACAATTCATACAACGCATAGGAATCGGCATAGTATTTTCTGCTACCCGGGACATACCAATTTTTAGGGTAAGTTTTTGACCCTGCGATTGATTGCGTTTATTCCAGATTTTACAACCCTCTCTCCGAATCAGAAATGTCTTCTGTGCTCTTCGGTGGAGGTATTTACAATCGTCAGAATCTTTCCATCCGTGATGCAACTCGTACAAATACGAGATTTGATGAACTTGAAAAGAAGGTAGCTGATCTTACACTTGTAATCTCAATGTTACAGAAGCCCGGAGGTGGCAGCGGTGGTGGTAGCGGCGGTGTCCCTGGTCCTCAGGGCCCGCCTGGCCCCCAAGGTTCAATTGGTCCCCAGGGTCCGCCTGGACCACAAGGCTCTCAGGGCCCGCAAGGTGCTACGGGTGCTACGGGTGCTACGGGCCCGTCCGCTTCATCGTAATTTAACGCCCGGCAAGTAATTTTCTTAATGAAACCGTACTTATCGTAATAGTATGCTGATTTTTTAGATATTTTACCAAATTTGGCAAGGTTAAATGTGAATATTTCTCTGATTCCGTTTTAATGGTTTGTAGATCTTCTGCTGACCATTTTGACTTTACAGACTTCAATGAGCTAACTGCGCTCATAGTGGTAGACCTCTCAAGACCATCTGACGTCTGAAGTATAGGACCTATTTCAAATTCATCTCTATGAAGAGAATCGTGACACGTCTCACATAAGACAATAAGATTGGCTGAAGAATGTACACTTGATCCATCTGAAAGACGGCCTTGAAGGGCGGTAGCACGAGGCTTGATATGATGAACTTCCAAGTCGTCTGCTTCTTTTGCACCACACGTTTCACACGTACGCCTTATAATCTGAGAATTCCAAGATGATCCTACTGACTTATTTAGATCTGCCTCACCTGCAATCTGTTTACGATAGCGAATAGCATCCTCCAGAATATCTGAAGGAATACGCATTGCTTTGGCGACCTCTAAGCCATAGAGAGACGAACCCGATCCCTTCTTCAATGTCCGATGATAGACTAGACGATCATTGATCTGATCATACTCTACGTGCAAGTGCCAAATCTGAAGTAACGGATTTGTTACAACTTCTGAAATCTGATTGAGACCGTGTAAATGAGTTGCAAATAGAAAACGGGCACCTCGTTTTAGCAAACCACTTAGACCTGCTGCTACTAATGCCGTCGCCGAAGTCGTTTCAGTTCCACTACAGAGCTCATCGCCGAGTACAAGGGACTTTGGCCCAGCACTCTGAAAGATATCACGCATCTCAGACATCTCTACAGCAAATGACGAGAGGCCCATCCATAAATTATCAGTATTGATAATTCGTGTATGAACACTGGAAAATGGACACAATATCATTGATTGTGCAGGAACAAACGAACCTGCCTGAGCGAGTAAAACAGCTAATCCAGTTGCTCTCATTAATGATGACTTACCTGAAGCATTCAGACCATACAGAAGCCATCCTTGACTTGATCCACTACTCTCTGAAGACCCTAGACTAATATCGTGCTGTACATACGGAATTTTACGATCTTGTGCTTCTAATAATGGATGACGCAATCCTTTGATCTGAAGAGATCCAGTATCACCTTCAATCAACGTAGGCTTAACATAACCCATATCTATTGCAACTTTCGCCAATGTCATATTGACATCCATTTGACTACACCATTCTGAAATAAGTAACCAAGAGTCAAGTATCTTACGAGAAAGTATAGATCCTACATCGATAAGACACTGTCCTTGCTGTAAAGAAAGATGTGATCTATACCTCTGTAAAAGACCAAATAAATGGTCCAACTCTGTAGATTCTAAATAAGAACATGTTTTCTGTACAGTTGCACTACAGCCAGCGGGCAGCTTACCACTTCTCTTAAGAGTTTCAATCAATGACTTAGGACCCTTAACGACAAGTGACTTTTCTTTCAGATCAACCTTCAGACTATCTGGGCTAACATTGACTGAAGCAGCACGAGTGCGTATCCATTCCTTAATTGATGAATACACTGACGCGATCTCAGATTCAACTAGATCGATTGATTCATTAAATCCACTTACAAATAGACTCGTATCATCTGTAGACTCATAAATTTTTGTCTGTGAGAAAACAGTAAATATTTCCTTTAATACAAATTTATTTGCCTCTAACACACTATCATTTACTTCACCTGTAGTCAAAATCTGATGGACACCTTTTAGTGTTGTATGGAGTCCAATCAGATCAGTCGCAGTTATAGATCCTTGCTGTATTTTACGAAATAAACGATTCAAATCTGAAAATGTTCTCAGCGTCTTTGTAATGGATTCACGATATACCTTGTCTTGACGAGTCCAGATTTCCACCTGATTCAGATTTGTCTGAATTTCTGTAAAGGATGCTGAGGGTTTTAGTAAACGCTCACGCAACAATCGTTTACCCATTGGTGTCGCACACGAATCAAATAAACTCAGGACATCCTGATTTTGACCCTCAGGTACAATCATATGTAACTGAACGAGAGCATTTTCTCCTAAGCGCAAGGAGCTAGTAGGCGTCCACGGATATGTTAGAAGACAACCAAGAGAAAGTGAAGGCCACAGTTCATCTAATGCAGATAGTAACGACAGTAACGCAGTCTCAGATCGTGATCCAGGATTCAAATGAAGAGCAGTATGAGTCGGCAGTAAATTCTTAATCTGGCATCGCCGCGTTAAATACTCCTCACGAAACAGAGGGGTTTTCCACGCACCTGCCAATGGGGTCCTCTTATGGAATAAAGTTTGCGACGTACAGCCGATGATAGAACGAAGTTTACTGTCGGTTAAACGCTCACAGAAATATAGAGGCCCTTCACAGGACCAAAGAACCTCTTTTGGTGGATAGAGTTCCATAAACTGTACGATATCATTACAGGTCCAGGCGTCTTCAGTACCATTTGCTTTTGTTTCATAGACTCTCAGATATCCTGTAGTCAGATCAAGGCTTACTACTGATAGATAGGGCGCATCACTTACTTTTTCTATGGAAACAAATGTTAGATAGACATCACTTTTTCCAACTGCCTCCATATGAGATCCTGGTGTCAGAATACGCTGCGCTTCACGACGGATAACCTTGCCTGTTGTATTCTTTACTTGCTCAACTAAGACAACAGTCCATCCAGTTGAAGTTAGACGACCTGCCCATTTGTGAATTGCATAATCTGGAATGCCCGCAACAATACCATCTAGACCACCAGGACCTTCACCTTTTTTTACTGAAACCTTGAGGCCTAGTAGATCAACAAGTTCTAAAACGGTTGTTCGCCCTTGACCTGTCTCAGGATCACGTACATCATAGAGTTCATAGAAAATACCTACCATCATAAATATAGCAGTCTTAGACCCATATTTTGTTTTATATGTAGTATAGTGATCCAGATATTCCTGATAGGAGTTTGACATTTCAACCTCTTTTCTTAAATATAGAGAAGAGTGTTTAGGTTAGACGCAGTTTTTACATCTAAAGCATTTACCCAGTTATGAAGTATATGCGGTTTCACGCTCTGGCACTGCCCCATACAGTAACGAGTAAAGAATATAACGCGTGCGCATTTACTCAGAAAGTCTTCAAGCTATGCGCAATGCTTCACCGTCGTGGACATACTGTCATTCACTATGGTCACGCTGATTCAGATGTAGAATGTACTGAAAATGTCGGCGTTACTGATAACGCACTTCTTCTTGAGGCATATGGTTCATACAATTGGAGAAAGGAATTTTTCAAGCATAATAACGGAGATCTCGCGCACCAGACATTCTACAAGCGCGCAATTGTGGAAGTTGGTAAGAGAAAGCAAAAGGGAGATTTTCTCCTACTCTTTTGGGGTCAGCGGCCTGTAATGGAGGCTCACTCTGAGCTTATCGCAGTTGAGCCTGGTATTGGCTGTTTCAATAGGCTATTTGCTCCGTTCAACGTTTTTGAATCCTATGCTGTACAGAATGCAGTCTATGGAATTATGGAAAACAAGAACCCTAATTTCTATGACGTCGTCATTCCCAATTACTTTGATCCTACTGATTTTGACTATCGCGAGAAGAAGGATGATTACTTTCTGTTACTTGGACGCATTGTTTGGCTCAAGGGTGGCGCAATCGCTGTCGATCTTGCGAAGCGTCTTGGCTTTCGTCTAATCATTGCTGGCCAGGGCGACTATGAGGCTACGTTCAATGAGAAGCCGCCGCCAAATGTTGAGATTGTAGGCTATGCTGATGTTGCTATGCGTCGTAAGCTTCTCGCTGGTGCGAAGGGACTATTTCAATGTACTCTGTACAATGAGCCATTCGGTGGAACGACGATTGAGGCAATGATGTCTGGAACACCAGTTATTACAACAGATTCAGGTGCCTTCCCTGAGACAGTCATTCACGGTGTGACTGGATACCGTTGTAGAACAATGGACCAGTTTATGTGGGCGGCTAAGAATATCGATAAGATTAAGCCCAAGGCCTGTAGAGAGTGGGCCCTTGCCAACTACAGTATGGATCGTGTAACACATATGTATGAGGAGTTCTTTCAGATGTGTGCTGATGTACAGAAGGCTGGCTTCTATCAGATGCACCCTGAGCGTGAGCAACTTGACTGGATGGTAAAGAAGTATCCTAGCAACATTCTCGAGAATACCTGCCCTGCGATTGAGGCTGCAATTGCTGCTGTACCAAATCCGTTTGTGCCAGTAGAAGTTGTAAAGGATGCTAAAGTGGAGGAAGTAAAGGCAATCGCTGCGTATTCAGTAGATCTTAAGGCGAATACAATCGAGACTGAAGAGAAACACGTATCCTTTAATTTACCTACGCCCGTTGTTCCTGATATCGTAATTGATGCGACAAATACAAAGTCGCAGACTGCAGCAGTACCAATCAAGCATAATAAGAAAGCTCCTGTAGCAAAACTAACGCCCGTTTAAACTTCTAAACAATCTAACAAAATAATAAAATGTTGTGTCCAATTACACTTCTCTTTGATGAAAATCTGATAGACTATTGTTTACCTGTTATTCATAGTGTAGTTGAACATTTAGACTGCGAGTATCATATTTGTATTCTAACAAATACAGAAGAGAACGCGAATGCAATCAAACAGCTACTCAAGCATTATTATCTTCCTGATCATTTTACTGTAAAATTTGTGTCTGTTCATGATATGGCTATACTAAATGATCTATACTATGCAGAGTTTAGGAAAGATATAACTGGATTTATTTATTCCCAATTGCTTCTGGCAGATTACTTTTCAAACTTTAAAAAGCTCCTTGTTCTTGAGTGTGACCAGATTGTTAAGAAAGACCTAACTGCCTTTTGGTCAGAATGTTTTGAAAAAGATATCAAGCTAGGAGCAGTCAAAAGTAATGCAGGTGAATTAACTCTATTAACACTTGCAAAAGAGTATCCAAATGAAACACCTGAGACATTCAATGCTGGTGTAATGGTTATAGATACAGAATGGTGGCGTGAAAATCTTTTTACACAAAAGTGTTTCAATGAATGTATAAAGCAAATCGATGAAAAAGGGAATCGTTACGACTTTTATCAAGAAGGCGTAATGAATCTTGCCTTAAAAGGGCATTTTACTACATTAAATCCTATTTATAATTGTTTAGAGTTAGGGTATAATCCTGATATGGATCAATCATTACTTGACAGCGCTGTTATTCTTCATTGGAATGGACATCGGAAACCTTGGAAGGAGTATGGGTATTATAGAGAGTATTGGACTAAGTATTATTAGACTAACTATATGGTGAAATCAAAAAATCATTATGACTTTTTTAAAAAGACATAATGTTTTTTATAATTGTTAGTTTTATGCCTCATTGGGTGGTGCTGTGTACAAATTTTCGATTGTATCTGTTGTATACGATACTGGCCCATATACGTTATAGACGACAACTACAAAGCGATACCAACGGTCTATGATAGTCGCTGCATACGATGTAATATTGTCTGATCCTGTAGCATATGCATTAGAACCCGTATCGATAGAATTAAACCTACTTCCAACTGATGTAGTTGCACTTTGATAAAGTGTCCAAGCATACGTTGAGGCGTTTGTAGCGGTAAAGTTAGTGTAAGGCTCTGCGTTCGTAGTACCTATGAAATTAAATCCAACATTTGATGATGTTATTGTGGGCGGGGTATTTCCTGCAGAAGAAGGACTATTAAAATAGCTAAATCTTCCCACTGCAGTCGTAAGCATTGGCATCTACAGTACTATTTAATTTGTATTTATATATTTATGCGAAACTAGTATGTTGTGCTAATACGGTCCAAACAGAACCAGAATAATATAGTGTAAATGATAGTATTTCTGTATTATTTGCTGTAGGAGTAAAAGATCCAGGCACCAGAACTGTCTGAGCCGTACCTCCAATTTCAAAACCATTAATAATATACGGTGTTGCTCCTTGTACAAGAATAAAGACTACACCATACGTTTTATTTGCTATCGTAGGAAGATTTGTTATATTTGCAGTCCAGTCTACTGACATCGAACTTATATAGAATACATCACCTGTTGACCAATCGTAGTTAACAGTTCCTGATGGACCCGATGAAGCATTTGCTTTAGATTGTACTTGTTGAACTGCCAATGTACTTGCAACACTAACATCTGCATAATATCCTTGTATTGATGACACGTAGAGACTATTCAAATAGGCTGGATCCGTAAGACCAACTCCTGTTGCACCTGTGACACCTTCTACACCAGTTGCACCTGTCACACCTTCTACACCAGTTGCACCTGTCACACCTGTGGGACCAGTAGTACCTGTGACTCCTACAGGACCTGTGACTCCTATTGGACCAGTTGCGCCTGAGACACCTGTTGGACCCGTTTGACCGGTTACACCTTGAAATCCTTGAATTCCTTGTGCTCCTGTCACTCCCTGTGTACCTTGAGGTCCAACATTACCTTGGATTCCAGTTACACCCGTTGTTCCTTGAATGCCTTGTATTCCACTTGCACCTTGCGTTCCTGTGACTCCTGAAGGACCTGTGGCTCCTGTGACTCCTGCAGGACCTGTGGCACCTGAAACTCCTGTGGAACCAGTCGCCCCTGACAGACCTGTTGCTCCTGAGACTCCAGTAGGGCCTGTGGCTCCTGAGACGCCCGTTGGTCCAGTTGCTCCTGAGACTCCAGTTGGGCCTGTAGCTCCTGAGACTCCTGTTGGTCCAGTCGCTCCTGAGACTCCAGTAGGACCTGTCGCTCCTGAAACGCCCGTTGGACCAGTAGCACCTGAGACTCCTGTGGGTCCAGTGGCACCTGAGACGCCTGTGGGTCCCGTTGCTCCTGAGACTCCTGTTGGTCCAGTGGCACCTGAGACTCCTGTGGGTCCAGTTGCTCCTGAGACGCCTGTAGGTCCAGTTGCTCCTGAGACGCCTGTCGGTCCAGTTGCTCCTGAGACACCTGTAGGTCCAGTGGCACCTGAGACTCCTGTGGGTCCAGTGGCACCTGAGACTCCTGTGGGTCCAGTGGCACCTGAGACGCCTGTAGGTCCAGTTGCCCCTGAGACGCCTGTAGGTCCAGTTGCTCCTGAGACTCCTGTTGGTCCAGTGGCACCTGAGACGCCTGTGAGGCCTGTATTACCCGTATTTCCAGATGCGCCAGTTGTACCCTGTACACCAGTTGCACCTGAGACTCCAGTCGGGCCCGTCGCACCTGAGACACCTGTGGGTCCCGTTGCTCCTGAGACACCTGTGGGTCCCGTTGCTCCTGAAACACCTGTTGGTCCAGTGGCACCTGAGACTCCTGTGGGTCCAGTGGCACCTGAGACTCCTGTGGGTCCAGTGGCACCTGAGACGCCTGTAGGTCCAGTTGCTCCTGAGACTCCTGTTGGTCCAGTGGCACCTGAGACTCCTGTTGGACCCGTTTGACCCGTTACTCCTTGGAATCCCTGGATGCCCTGAGCTCCAGTTACACCTTGTGTTCCTTGCGGTCCAACATTACCTTGAATTCCAGTTACACCTGTTGTTCCTTGAATGCCCTGTATTCCACTTGCACCTTGCGTTCCTGTGACTCCTGAAGGACCTGTGGCTCCTGTGACTCCTGCAGGACCTGTGGCACCTGAAACTCCTGTGGAACCAGTCGCCCCTGACAGACCAGTCGCCCCTGACAGACCAGTTGCCCCTGAGACTCCAGTAGGTCCCGTTGCTCCTGAGACTCCAGTGGGTCCCGTTGCTCCTGAGACTCCTGTTGGCCCAGTTGCTCCTGAGACTCCTGTTGGTCCGGTGGCACCTGAGACGCCTGTTGGTCCTGTTGCTCCTGAGACACCTGTGGGGCCTGTCGCCCCTGAGACTCCAGTTGGACCAGTGGCACCTGAAACACCTGTGGGTCCCGTTGCTCCTGAGACTCCTGTGGGTCCAGTTGCCCCTGAGACGCCTGTGGGTCCAGTTGCTCCTGAGACTCCTGTATTACCTGTATTACCTGTATTACCAGATGCACCAGTTGTTCCTTGTACTCCAGTTGCACCTGAGACTCCTGTTGGACCAGTGGCTCCTGAAACTCCAGTAGGGCCTGTGGCTCCTGAAACGCCCGTTGGTCCAGTAGCACCTGAGACTCCTGTGGGTCCAGTGGCTCCTGAGACACCTGTGGGGCCTGTCGCCCCTGAGACGCCAGTAGGTCCAGTAGCTCCTGAGACGCCTGTAGGTCCAGTTGCTCCTGAGACTCCTGTATTGCCAGTATTACCTGTGTTGCCAGATGCGCCAGTTGTTCCTTGTACTCCAGTTGCTCCTGAGACTCCTGTGGGTCCAGTGGCTCCTGAAACGCCCGTTGGACCAGTAGCACCTGAGACTCCTGTTGGACCAGTTGCCCCTGAAACTCCAGTTGGTCCAGTGGCACCTGAGACGCCCGTTGGTCCAGTTGCTCCTGAGACTCCAGTTGGGCCTGTAGCTCCTGAGACGCCTGTGGGTCCTGTTGCTCCTGAGACTCCTGTTGGACCAGTTGCCCCTGAGACGCCTGTGGGTCCAGTTGCACCTGAGACGCCTGTAGGTCCAGTTGCTCCTGAGACTCCTGTATTGCCCGTATTACCTGTGTTACCAGATGCGCCAGTTGTTCCTTGTACACCGGTTGCTCCTGAGACTCCTGTTGGACCCGTTGCTCCTGAGACTCCAGTTGGACCCGTTGCTCCTGAAACGCCTGTGGGTCCAGTTGCTCCTGAGACTCCAGTTGGACCAGTTGCCCCTGAGACTCCTGTGGGTCCAGTAGCACCTGAGACTCCTGTTGGTCCAGTGGCACCTGAGACTCCTGTTGGGCCTGTAGCACCTGAGACTCCAGTTGGACCAGTTGCCCCTGAGACGCCTGTGGGTCCTGTTGCTCCTGACACTCCTGTTGGGCCTGTAGCTCCTGAGACTCCTGTATTGCCCGTATTACCTGTGTTACCAGATGCGCCAGTTGTTCCTTGTACACCGGTTGCTCCTGAGACTCCAGTTGGTCCAGTGGCACCTGAGACTCCTGTGGGTCCAGTTGCTCCTGAGACGCCTGTGGGTCCAGTTGCTCCTGAGACTCCAGTTGGACCAGTTGCTCCTGAGACGCCCGTTGGTCCAGTTGCTCCTGAGACGCCTGTGGGACCTGTAGCTCCTGAGACTCCTGTTGGGCCTGTAGCTCCTGAGACTCCAGTATTGCCTGTATTACCTGTATTACCAGATGCGCCAGTTGTTCCTTGTACTCCAGTTGCTCCTGAGACTCCTGTTGGACCCGTTGCTCCTGAGACTCCTGTTGGACCCGTTGCTCCTGAAACGCCTGTGGGTCCAGTTGCACCTGAGACTCCTGTGGGTCCAGTAGCACCTGAGACACCTGTAGGGCCAGTAGCTCCTGAAACACCTGTGGGTCCTGTAGCACCTGAGACACCTGTAGGTCCAGTTGCGCCTGAAACACCTGTATTGCCAGTATTGCCTGTATTACCTGTATTTCCTGAAGCTCCTGTTGTTCCTTGTACACCTGTTGCTCCTGAAACACCTGTGGGTCCAGTTGCTCCTGAGACTCCAGTTGGCCCTGTTGCACCTGAAACTCCTGTGGGTCCAGTTGCACCTGAAACACCTGTAGGACCCGTGGCACCTGAGACTCCAGTTGGCCCTGTGGCACCTGAGACTCCAGTTGGACCAGTTGCTCCTGAAACACCTGTGGGTCCAGTAGCGCCTGAAACACCTGTATTACCAGTATTGCCTGTATTACCCGTATTTCCAGAAGCTCCTGTTGTTCCTTGTACACCTGTTGCTCCTGAGACACCTGTGGGTCCAGTTGCTCCTGAGACACCAGTTGGTCCAGTTGCACCTGAGACTCCAGTGGGTCCAGTTGCTCCTGAGACTCCTGTAGGGCCAGTTGCTCCTGAAACTCCTGTGGGCCCTGTAGCACCTGAGACTCCAGTTGGCCCTGTAGCACCTGAGACACCTGTAGGTCCTGTAGCACCTGAAACACCTGTATTACCAGTATTGCCTGTATTACCTGTATTACCAGAAGCTCCTGTTGTTCCTTGTACACCTGTTGCTCCTGAGACACCTGTGGGTCCAGTTGCTCCTGAGACTCCAGTTGGTCCTGTTGCACCTGATACACCAGTTGGACCAGTTGCTCCTGAGACTCCAGTTGGCCCTGTAGCACCTGAAACTCCTGTAGGGCCAGTAGCTCCTGAAACTCCTGTGGGTCCTGTAGCACCTGAGACACCTGTGGGTCCAGTAGCGCCTGAAACACCTGTATTACCAGTATTGCCTGTATTACCTGTATTTCCAGAAGCTCCTGTTGTTCCTTGTACACCAGTTGCACCTGAGACTCCTGTTGGCCCTGTAGCACCTGAGACTCCAGTAGGACCTGTTTGACCAGTTACTCCTAGAGGACCAGTTGCTCCTGAAACTCCTGTTGGTCCTGTTGCTCCTGAGACTCCTGTAGGACCCGTGGCACCTGAGACTCCAGTTGGACCAGTTGCTCCTGAAACACCTGTGGGTCCAGTAGCGCCTGAAACACCTGTATTACCAGTATTGCCTGTATTACCTGTATTTCCTGAAGCTCCTGTTGTTCCTTGTACACCTGTTGCTCCTGAGACACCAGTGGGTCCTGTTGCTCCTGAGACTCCAGTTGGCCCTGTTGCACCTGAAACTCCTGTGGGTCCAGTTGCACCTGAAACACCTGTAGGACCCGTGGCACCTGAGACTCCAGTTGGCCCTGTGGCACCTGAGACTCCAGTTGGACCAGTTGCTCCTGAAACACCTGTGGGTCCAGTAGCGCCTGAAACACCTGTATTACCAGTATTGCCTGTATTACCCGTATTTCCAGAAGCTCCTGTTGTTCCTTGTACACCTGTTGCTCCTGAGACACCTGTGGGTCCAGTTGCTCCTGAGACACCAGTGGGTCCAGTTGCACCTGAGACACCAGTAGGACCAGTAGCTCCTGAGACACCAGTGGGTCCAGTTGCTCCTGAGACACCTGTAGGACCCGTGGCACCTGAGACTCCAGTTGGCCCTGTGGCACCTGAGACTCCTGTAGGTCCTGTAGCACCTGAAACACCTGTATTACCAGTATTGCCTGTATTACCTGTATTTCCAGAAGCTCCTGTTGTTCCTTGTACACCTGTTGCTCCTGAGACTCCAGTTGGTCCTGTTGCACCTGAAACTCCAGTTGGCCCTGTTGCACCTGAGACTCCAGTTGGCCCTGTTGCACCTGAGACTCCAGTAGGACCAGTAGCACCTGAGACACCTGTGGGTCCTGTTGCTCCTGAGACTCCTGTAGGTCCAGTTGCGCCTGAAACACCTGTATTACCAGTATTGCCTGTATTACCTGTATTTCCAGAAGCTCCTGTTGTTCCTTGTACACCAGTTGCTCCTGATACACCCGTTGGCCCTGTAGCACCTGAGACTCCTGTAGGGCCAGTAGCTCCTGAGACACCTGTTGGTCCAGTCGCACCTGAGACGCCTGTCGGTCCAGTAGCTCCTGAAACGCCAGTAGGTCCAGTTGCTCCTGAAACGCCTGTCGGGCCAGTTGCTCCTGAAACACCTGTGGGTCCAGTTGCTCCAGAAACACCTGTATTACCAGTATTGCCTGTATTACCTGTATTTCCAGAAGCTCCTGTTGTTCCTTGTACACCTGTTGCTCCTGAAACTCCTGTAGGTCCAGTTGCTCCTGAGACTCCTGTAGGGCCAGTTGCTCCTGAGACACCCGTGGGTCCAGTTGCTCCTGAGACTCCAGTGGGCCCTGTGGCACCTGAGACACCTGTGGGTCCTGTTGCTCCTGAGACTCCTGTAGGTCCAGTTGCGCCTGAAACTCCAGTTGGTCCTGTATTACCTGTATTACCTGTATTACCAGAAGCTCCAGTTGTTCCTTGCACACCAGTTGCTCCTGAGACACCAGTAGGTCCAGTTGCACCTGAAACTCCAGTTGGCCCTGTTGCACCTGAGACTCCAGTTGGCCCTGTTGCACCTGAGACACCTGTGGGTCCAGTAGCTCCTGAAACACCTGTGGGTCCAGTAGCTCCTGAAACGCCTGTAGGGCCAGTTGCTCCTGAAACTCCTGTTGGTCCAGTTGCTCCAGAAACACCTGTATTACCAGTATTGCCTGTATTACCTGTATTTCCAGAAGCTCCTGTTGTTCCTTGTACACCTGTTGCTCCTGAAACTCCTGTAGGTCCAGTTGCTCCTGAGACTCCTGTAGGGCCAGTTGCTCCTGAGACACCCGTGGGTCCAGTAGCGCCTGAGACTCCCGTGGGTCCAGTCGCTCCTGAAACTCCAGTTGGACCCGTTGCTCCTGAAACACCTGTGGGCCCAGTAGCTCCTGAAACTCCAGTTGGTCCTGTATTACCTGTATTACCTGTATTACCTGTATTACCTGTATTACCAGAAGCTCCAGTTGTTCCTTGTACACCAGTTGCTCCTGATACACCCGTTGGCCCTGTAGCACCTGAGACTCCTGTAGGGCCAGTAGCTCCTGAGACGCCTGTTGGTCCAGTCGCACCTGAGACACCTGTAGGACCTGTTGCTCCTGAAACGCCAGTAGGTCCAGTTGCTCCTGAAACTCCTGTTGGTCCTGTATTACCTGTATTACCTGTATTACCTGTATTACCAGAAGCTCCAGTTGTTCCCTGAACGCCAGTAGCTCCTGAGACACCCGTTGGCCCTGTAGCTCCAGAGACTCCAGTAGGGCCAGTAGCTCCAGAGACTCCAGTAGGGCCAGTAGCTCCAGAGACTCCAGTTGGACCCGTTGCACCTGAGACTCCTGTGGGCCCTGTGGCACCTGAGACACCTGTAGGACCAGTTGCACCTGAGACACCTGTAGGACCAGTTGCACCTGAGACACCTGTAGGTCCTGTTGCTCCAGATACTCCAGTAGGTCCTGTATTTCCTGTATTTCCTGTATTACCAGAGGCACCTGTTGTTCCTTGTACACCAGTTGCTCCTGATACACCTGTAGGGCCAGTAGCTCCTGATACACCTGTGGGTCCAGTTGCTCCTGAAACACCTGTGGGTCCAGTTGCTCCTGAGACACCTGTTGGCCCAGTTGCACCCGAAACTCCTGTAGGACCTATTACTCCTGTAGCTCCTGTCACACCTGTTAGTCCAGTCGAGCCTGTGTTTCCCGTATTACCTGTTGCTCCAATCGGGCCAACAGAGAGACGTGTCAAATTCAGCGTGGATCCTGCATAAATTGTTGTTGATGCAGCTGCATTATTTGCTGGAATGATCTTCAAATTGATCGTATCACCAACACTTAATGTAAAAAAGATGAGACCTGTTACTAAATTCACTTGAGTGGTTGCTCCCGCAGTACCACTTGAACTGTACCAAATTACATTTGATATAGCACTACCATTTCTGTAAACAGCAAGCTGCCAAAGCTGTCCCGTTAAGCTTGATTGAACAGAAGATGATGCTTGAACTGAATATGTTCCAAATCCTGACGTGCTTGAGACTGTAAATGATCCTGTTGTTGAACTAAATGTTATGCCCTGAGATCCTTGAGATAAATTATCTACACTTGTCTGATTCTTAAATACATCAAAAATACCTGTACTGTCTACTGAACAGAGTGTAGCCGTTGAAGTTGATCCTGTTGCAGTACTTGTCACAATAACGCTTAAAGCTGCAGTTTGAGCTGTCGCAACTGCAAATAAACCATTATACGCCGCAGTCGTTGCACCTCTTACAAAAATATACTGGCCTACAACTGTTGTTGTCGATGTAGTTATTGTATAGGTTACAGTTGTTCCTCCACCACTACTTGCAATTGCTGTGACTGTTAGTTCACCTGAATTGACGTGAGCTGCTGTTTGCTGTATAGTAACTGTGCGACTTGAAAAAATATCTGAACTTGATCCGATTGTACCCGTTGCTCCTTGAAGCCCAGTTGAGCCTGTAGGACCTGTATTTCCTTGAATACCAGTTGCTCCAGTAAATGCAGGGCCTGTTGCGCCTGTCACGCCTGTGGGGCCAGTCGCCCCTGAGACACCTGTGGGACCTGTAGCTCCTGAGACACCTGTTGGTCCTGTATTGCCTGTATTACCAGAAGCTCCTGTTGTTCCTTGTACACCAGTGGCTCCTGAGACACCTGTGGGGCCTGTGGCTCCTGAAACGCCCGTGGGTCCAGTAGCACCTGAGACTCCTGTTGGTCCAGTGGCACCTGAGACTCCTGTTGGACCTGTAGCTCCTGAAACTCCAGTAGGTCCAGTAGCACCTGAGACTCCTGTGGGCCCAGTTGCTCCTGAGACTCCAGTTAGACCAGTTGCCCCTGAGACGCCTGTGGGTCCAGTTGCACCTGAAACTCCAGTTGGGCCTGTTGCTCCTGAGACTCCAGTATTACCTGTATTACCTGTATTACCAGATGCGCCAGTTGTTCCTTGTACACCGGTTGCTCCTGAGACTCCTGTTGGACCCGTTGCTCCTGAGACTCCAGTAGGGCCTGTGGCTCCTGAGACGCCCGTTGGTCCAGTTGCTCCTGAGACTCCTGTTGGTCCAGTGGCACCTGAGACTCCTGTGGGTCCAGTTGCTCCTGAAACGCCTGTGGGTCCAGTTGCTCCTGAGACTCCTGTTGGGCCTGTTGCCCCTGAGACTCCTGTGGGTCCAGTTGCTCCTGAGACTCCAGTAGGACCAGTTGCCCCTGAGACTCCTGTTGGTCCAGTAGCACCTGAGACTCCAGTATTGCCTGTATTACCCGTATTACCAGAAGCTCCTGTTGTTCCTTGTACTCCAGTTGCTCCTGAGACTCCTGTTGGACCAGTGGCTCCTGAAACTCCAGTAGGGCCTGTGGCTCCTGAAACCCCAGTTGGGCCAGTTGCTCCTGAGACTCCTGTGGGACCTGTAGCTCCTGAGACTCCTGTTGGGCCTGTAGCTCCTGAGACTCCTGTGGGCCCAGTTGCACCTGAGACTCCTGTGGGTCCAGTAGCTCCTGAGACTCCAGTATTGCCCGTATTACCTGTGTTACCAGATGCGCCAGTTGTTCCTTGTACACCGGTTGCTCCTGAGACTCCTGTTGGACCAGTGGCTCCTGAAACTCCAGTAGGGCCTGTGGCTCCTGAAACCCCAGTTGGGCCAGTTGCTCCTGAGACTCCTGTTGGTCCAGTGGCTCCTGAGACTCCTGTGGGTCCAGTAGCTCCTGAGACTCCAGTTGGGCCTGTAGCTCCTGAGACTCCAGTTGGGCCTGTTGCTCCTGAGACTCCAGTATTGCCTGTATTACCTGTATTACCAGATGCGCCAGTTGTTCCTTGTACTCCAGTTGCACCTGAGACTCCAGTTGGACCAGTTGCCCCTGAGACTCCTGTGGGTCCAGTTGCTCCTGAGACGCCTGTGGGACCTGTAGCTCCTGAGACGCCTGTGGGACCTGTAGCTCCTGAGACTCCTGTTGGACCAGTTGCCCCTGAGACGCCTGTGGGTCCTGTTGCTCCTGACACTCCAGTTGGGCCTGTAGCTCCTGAGACTCCTGTATTGCCCGTATTACCTGTGTTACCAGATGCGCCAGTTGTTCCTTGTACACCGGTTGCTCCTGAGACTCCTGTTGGACCCGTTGCTCCTGAGACTCCAGTTGGACCCGTTGCTCCTGAAACGCCTGTGGGTCCAGTTGCTCCTGAGACTCCAGTTGGACCAGTTGCCCCTGAGACTCCTGTGGGTCCAGTTGCTCCTGAGACTCCTGTTGGTCCAGTGGCACCTGAGACTCCTGTTGGTCCAGTAGCACCTGAGACTCCAGTATTGCCTGTATTACCTGTATTACCAGATGCGCCAGTTGTTCCTTGTACACCGGTTGCTCCTGAGACTCCTGTTGGACCCGTTGCTCCTGAGACTCCAGTTGGACCCGTTGCTCCTGAAACGCCTGTGGGTCCAGTTGCTCCTGAGACTCCTGTTGGTCCAGTTGCACCTGAGACTCCTGTGGGACCTGTAGCTCCTGAGACTCCTGTGGGACCTGTAGCTCCTGAGACTCCTGTGGGACCTGTAGCTCCTGAGACTCCTGTATTGCCCGTATTACCTGTGTTACCAGATGCGCCAGTTGTTCCTTGTACACCGGTTGCTCCTGAGACTCCTGTTGGACCAGTGGCTCCTGAAACTCCAGTAGGGCCTGTGGCTCCTGAAACCCCAGTTGGGCCAGTTGCTCCTGAGACTCCTGTTGGTCCAGTGGCTCCTGAGACTCCTGTGGGTCCAGTAGCTCCTGAGACTCCAGTTGGGCCTGTAGCTCCTGAGACTCCAGTTGGGCCTGTTGCTCCTGAGACTCCAGTATTGCCTGTATTACCTGTATTACCAGATGCGCCAGTTGTTCCTTGTACTCCAGTTGCACCTGAGACTCCTGTTGGACCAGTGGCTCCTGAAACTCCAGTAGGGCCTGTGGCTCCTGAGACGCCTGTGGGTCCAGTTGCTCCTGAGACTCCTGTTGGTCCAGTTGCACCTGAGACTCCTGTGGGACCTGTAGCTCCTGAGACTCCTGTTGGGCCTGTAGCTCCTGAGACTCCTGTGGGACCTGTAGCTCCTGAGACTCCTGTTGGGCCTGTAGCTCCTGAGACTCCTGTGGGCCCAGTTGCACCTGAGACTCCTGTGGGTCCAGTAGCTCCTGAGACTCCAGTATTGCCTGTATTACCTGTGTTACCAGATGCGCCAGTTGTTCCTTGTACTCCAGTTGCACCTGAGACTCCTGTTGGACCCGTTGCTCCTGAAACGCCCGTTGGACCAGTAGCACCTGAGACTCCTGTTGGACCAGTTGCCCCTGAGACTCCTGTTGGACCTGTAGCTCCTGAGACTCCTTGAATTCCTGTTGCTCCTGAGACACCTGTAGGGCCTGTTGCGCCACTAACTCCAGTGGGACCTGTAGCTCCTGAGACACCTGTTGGACCTGTTGCACCTGATACACCAGTAGGTCCTGTATTTCCAGTTGATCCTGTTGTCCCTTGAACACCCGTTGCCCCTGAGACGCCTGTAGGACCCGTTGCCCCTGAGACGCCTGTAGGACCCGTTGCACCTGAGACGCCTGTAGAGCCCGTTGCCCCTGAGACACCTGTAGAGCCCGTTGCACCAAGAATACCTGTTGCACCTGTTGATCCTGAGACTCCTGTGGGCCCAGTTGCACCTGAGACACCTGTGGGACCAGTAGCTCCTGAGACACCTGTGGGTCCTGTTGCTCCTGAGACACCAGTAGGTCCTGTTTGACCTGTTACTCCAGTAAGACCAGTATTACCTGTATTACCAGAAGCTCCAGTTGTTCCTTCGATACCGGTTGCTCCTGAGACACCTGTGGGCCCAGTTGCACCTGAGACACCTGTGGGACCAGTAGCTCCTGATACACCTGTGGGTCCTGTAGCTCCTGATACACCTGTTGGACCAGTAGCTCCTGAAACACCTGTAGGTCCTGTTTGACCTGTTACTCCTAAAGGTCCAGTCGCACCTGAGACTCCTGTGGGACCAGTTGCTCCTGAGACACCTGTGGGCCCAGTTGCACCTGAGACCCCTGTGGGTCCTGTTTGACCTGTTACTCCTACAGGTCCTGTTTGACCTGTTACTCCTGTAAGACCAGTATTACCTGTATTACCAGAGGCTCCTGTTGTTCCTTCTATACCGGTTGCTCCTGAGACTCCTGTGGGACCTGTTTGACCTGTCACTCCTACAGGACCTGTTTGACCAGTAACTCCTAGAGGACCAGTTGCGCCTGAGACACCTGTAGGTCCAGTTGCTCCTGAGACACCTGTTTCTCCTGTTGCACCTGACACACCTGTTTCCCCTGTGGCACCTGAGACTCCAGTAGGGCCTGTTTCTCCTGTTGCACCTGAGACTCCAGTTGGACCTGTTGCTCCTGAGACACCTGTAGGTCCTGTTGCACCTGACACACCAGTAGGGCCTGTTTCTCCTGTTGCACCTGACACACCTGTAGACCCTGTTTCACCTGTTGGTCCTGTTTC
>Ga0209191_1000186_pt1 | contig 50751 bp, 49 predicted proteins | sample S_130626_EF_Meta_FD_187320 | JGI IMG/M metagenome (GOLD analysis project Ga0209191, IMG submission 187320) | Freshwater microbial communities from Lake Simoncouche, Canada to study carbon cycling - S_130626_EF_MetaG (SPAdes) (version 2) | ecosystem: Environmental > Aquatic > Freshwater > Lake ...
CTGGCCAGCTATATCAATGTTACTCAACCCATCCCCATAGGTCATACAAAAACTTTTTTCATCTTTAACGTATGCTGCAATTCTTTTAAGACGCCCCCCGGTCATCGTCTTTTCGCCCGTATCAACCAATGTAACCTTCCATGGGTCAGCGTATTGCTGATGAACGGTCATTTCATTTTCTCCAATATCAAAGGTGATATCTGACATATGTAAAAAATAATTAGCGAAATATTCTTTTATTACATAGCCCTTATAACCGCAGCAAACTATGAATTCATTTATCCCATAGGATGAGTACATTTTCATAATATGCCAAAGAATCGGCTTCCCACCAATTTCAACCATCGGCTTTGGTCTTATAGATGTTTCTTCAGAAATGCGAGTCCCAAGCCCGCCCGCAAGAATGACTGCTTTCATTTTGATTTAGGCTCCACTACGAATACTTGACCATCAACCCTGCCTGAATATAGCCCATTACCATATTTAGCAATAAAACTGAGCATCTCATCAACTGTAGGATAGTCGTTCAGTCCGTTAAAGTCTTTAACATCATCGATTAAGATGTGATGCTTTTTTATTGGGTGGTCAAAAATAGCCTTTAATTCACGCATGACTGGTGTCTGCAATTCTCCAAGTCCCGTGACTCCAGATGAATAATGCGCATCGAGCCAAAAAATTGCTGGGCTTGATAATGTATCCAGAATCCCTGGCAAAATTTTAGCGCTATCTCCATGTAAAATGTCTACGTTTGAATAGCCCGATAATCTTTTCTTTGCCAACTGATATATTCCCTTATCCAATTCAATTGAATAAAGCTTTTCAAAAGATTCATGCAAACCAATTAAAGTATTTCCGATAAAGGTGCCGGTCTCAATGAATATGCTAACTTTGTGAGATTTTTGAATATCTTTTATCAAATCATGGGTTGGAGAATATTCATATTCATTTTTTTCAACACGTTGGATTAAATCTCCATAGCCCCTTGTCAACCTTCTGAAATAAACCACTAAATAGAAAATTGGCGTTTTCTTGAGTCCTTGTTTTAATCTAAAAATATATTGGTCCATAATTTCTCTTTTTTGGAACGCCCATTTAAAAGCACATTGCCACCGTCAGTTAATTCTATAAAAAATTTAAATCTAGATTAACTTGCATGTTTGCTTTTTTTACAAAACTTAGGTTGAAAGCAAGCCTATTACGCGAACTTTTGATTAAAACGATCTGCAATATTGTGAAGAATAAACTGATGACCAATTTCAATCATTCCATAATCTTCTGAATTTAACCATAAGTTAATATCTCCCAAAGCTCTTAGTTCATTGGTCGACGAAAATCCTGACAAAGTTATAACTATTGCGCTTTTAGCTCTAGCTACTCTCGCCGCATTAATAATATTGGGTGACTTGCCTGAGCTGCTTATAGCTATCAATATATCTTTAGGATCTACCAGTTGCTCTAACATTCTTGCAAAAGCGTTTTCATATCCAAAATCATTGGCCATACAAGTAAATAAAGAGCTTTCATGTAACGTTGTAGCGCGAATACCGGCAACATTAAAAAGATCTGTAACAGCATGTGCAGCCACTGCAGCACTACCGCCATTTCCAATAACATAAAGACGTTTTTTTAACTCTTTTAATCTCTGAATATTTTCACACACGCTATTTTGAGCATGCTCTAAGTCGATTTTATTTTGCTTGAAATCAGTTGACTCAGCACCCGAAAGGACGGTACTAAAGTTAGCAACTCTTTTTTGAAAGGTTAAATCAATACCACTCACAATTTACCTCCCAAATACTTAAACCAGCTTTTAGTAGCTTGCTCTATTTTGGAAGAATTCCAAATTGGAGCATCCCTCCAATCATCAATATTGCTCACCATCCTTTTAACTCCATCCACAAAGGAAACCTGAGGCTTCCATCCCAATAGATGCTGTATTTTAGTAATGTCTGCAAACGTGCAATCAGGCTCTCCCGGTCTTTTTGGAATATATTCCACTTCGCCGCCTAGCAATGCGGCCAATTCTTCAATGCTGTAATGACTTCCACTACCAACATTAACTACCTCACCAGTAGATTGTGACTCGGCAGCAGCAAGAAAAGCATTAACAACGTCTGAAACATATGTGAAATCTCTCGTCTGCGATCCATCGCCAACTATAGTTAATGGCTTATTATTTAACTTTTGAGCTAGAAACACTCCGAAAACCGCTCCATATGCTCCAGTAGTTCTGGATCTAACTCCATACACATTAAATAATCGCAATGAAAGTGCTGGAATTTTGTATAAGGACGCCCAATGTAAAACCAACTCTTCACCCATGTATTTAGTCAAAGCATATGGATATTGAGGTTTTATAGGTGCGCACTCACTAGTTGGATAATTTTCTGGAATCCCGTAGCATGAGGAGGATGCCGCATAAATAAATCTGCGAACATTATTAAGGACCGAACATTGCAGAACATTGAGTGTCCCCGTAACGTTAGTGCTAAAGTAGTCGGAGGGATTTTCAATTGAGGGAACTATATCAGCCATACCGGCGAGATGAAAAACCCAATCAACTCCATTAAATACGCTTGAGATCTCATCTATATTTCTTATATCAGCATGAATAAATTTAAAGTTTTGACTTTTCGCTGCAAGACTTAAATTCTTCAATCTCCCAGAGATTAAATTATCTATTACAACCACCTCATGGTTATTATTTATAAGCAAGTCAACTAAGTGACTTCCTATAAAACCTGCTCCACCAGTGACTATGCATTTCATATTGATAAGAAAATATTGTTTAATTATTAAGAAAAAAACTTTGGTGGCAGCTATGTATTGCTAATATAAATGTGCATTTATATAAAATTTCTGACGCTCATTCAAGATTAGACAAAATCCGAATGGTCATCATCAATTGACATGTATTCAGACAAAAATTTGTTTTTCTGATCAGCAGTGCAGTGATGAGTGCAATGAATCGATGGGTCAATTTTTTTTATAGCGGCTTGAGCGTCGCCTTTTAACCAAAAGTCATAAAAACTCGTATCTTTGATGCTTCCCAGCAATCCTTGCTTGGTATATGCCTTGTCATGACAAGCATACACATTCATATCGGCACCAATAACAGTTAGATATTCCGAAAAAAAACATCTGTGATAATTTTTTTTGTAGCGCTCATTTTGAATGGAATAGACATTTTGTATTTCAAAACCATCTGATTCAAAATCTTTTTTAGCTTTCTCAATAAGTTGGCTTGTAAGCTTGGAAAAGTCTTTGTGATAATTGATATTTTTTAAAAGATCATCATAAATAACGCAGCCTGTAAACTTAAGTGTTTCTGCGCCGATGCTCTTCATCAGTTTAGCTATCTCGTAGACTTTATCGTGATTATCTTTATCTACGTTATAGGAAATGGAAAGTTTAGTTTTTCCTTTAATTGTTGAAAAGTTTTTTATATTTTCAATAATCTTATCGAATTCTCCATCTTTAGTTTTTCGATACTTAATATAGCTCTGGTTATCCCAACCGTCCATAGAAACTCTAACCCAAGAGGCTTTTCCAGCCAAGGAGCTAGCAATTCTGCCTTTCAAATTTGCACCATTGGTTATTACTGCAACCTTAATATTATGATTGAGTAACTTGTCTAAAAAAAGATCAATTTTGGGATACACCAATGGCTCACCACCGCCTGTAAAAGTTACAGCCTTTACCCCCAACTTAATAAAGTCATCGCAAAGTTCATTTAATTTATCATGCGGAATAACATCCCGCAAATCAATGTCATCGCCCATCGACATATCAGGATTTGCCTGATATCCGCAGTACCAACAACTATGATTGCATATATTTGTTGGCTTAAGTCTTATGTAAATTGGGGCAGTGAACCGGCCCTCAGTTATAGCGTCTAATTTTTCAGACTGTTGAAATATTTTTAAATTGCTATAGACAAGTTTTTGCATATTATTCTAATCTAACTAAAGAGGGTCCCTTAGAGTTAATGAATCTTTGTATTATATGTTCATAATCGTCTTCATTGGGGGTATGAACCTCAAAGTTCGATAAGATCCGCATCAGGGGTAAATCATCATCGTCTATGCAGTGACTTCTGCCAAGTGGAAGATATCTGTTGTTTTTACCAACTCCAAAAATTTTAACTGGCAGGTTGTGTTCATTCACATCGTACCGTAATTGCTCAAAAGCGCGCATAAGTATGAATGGAATTTTTCCATAAATTACTGGAATAATTCCATTCATAGCCATTCCAGCAGCCATTCCAACAGTTGCCTGTTCAGCAATTCCTACATTAAAAATTCTCGACTTATCAAATAAATAAAAATCATCGAGTACAAAAAAACCATCGTCAGCATTTAGTATTACTAAATTTTGCTTTTCTTTATATAAATCCAATAGGCGTCTTATTGCTTTATCTTTTTTCATTCAACCTGCTTATATGAGTATCCATCCTGAGTAGGGCATCTGAAATGATAATTCTTTTTCCCCTCTGCAATTGGTAGCCCATAGCCCTTTATTGTGTCAAACAAGATTGCCATGACGCCTTCTCCTCTAACTTGATGACTAAAAAAATTTGCCAATGCACTCGCTATAGCCATTTCATCATGTCCATCCGCCCTAATTGCTCTGTTTTCTGATGTATAAACACTCAATAACTCTAGTAATTTATCATTGCTTAGTGCAACATCCTCCACATAGTCGCAACCTTGCAAGCCATTTCCATCTACGATTACTAGCAAATTATCCAACTTGTATCTTGATGCAAACTGCAAGGACTCAAAATTCGACCCCTCCTGCATTTCACCATCCCCAACCATGCAGACAACTCGATTTGGCATATTCTTCATTTTGAAGGCCCAAGCCATACCTACGGCAATTGGCAGCCCATGCCCTAGTGAACCTGTTGATGCCTCCAGCATATAGTCTTCGTTTGCACATACACAACCGAAGAGAGACGACTCCGCCGTATTAAAGACATCCAGCTCTTTTTGGGGGATAAAACCCAACATATTCAAAATCACATAATATGCGTAACATCCATGGCCTTTACTCAGAATAAAACGATCACGAGTTTCGCTTCTCGGGTTATTCACATCGAACATCAAAAAATCGCGGAATAGGACAGTCAAAATATTTACAGTAGACAAAGAGGGTGCGAGATGGCCGGCCCCGGTGTCACAAGATAGTTTGATAGTCTTATCTATTACTTCGCTAGAATCTAAGATTTTTTGATTTTTTATCATCAACCCATTATAAAGTTTTTTTGCTAGCCATGAATCCACACTGCTTAAAAATCTAAATATATATAAAACTTAATGTATAATACATTTATAAAAGTGTGAATTTAGAATCCACACTTCCCTTTGTGATTCATGATCCCGTAAAAGTCTAAGTAGCACTAGATTGGCATTAAAAAGGTGCTAGATTTAAATATCCCGCCTAAATCAAAAATAATTTTATTATTATTGATTATTAAATAATAATAAAATATCTAATAAAGTAATAAGATAATCTATATAAAAATTAATCTTAAATTTTATTATAAACAATAATAAATATTTATATATATATTTTAGAAAAATAGATTATCATATTTTTATAAAATTAAACACAATAAAAAACATAAATCATGGGAATGGCTTAATAAGGGTGGTTTTAAATTCATATCTTCATCGACATCAAGAATTTATCACCGATTTGATTCTCTACCCCTGAGCACCAATGATTAGATTTAATTAATACATTCCTATATTTAATAAATTTCTCCATATACAAAGATGATTGACTGTAATTCCCGTCGAGTCGATTTAACATCTCTAAGGTCAAGTCATAAATTTCATCGGGCGTATTGTTCCGTAATGCTAAATTTAGCCTTGGCAATAAAATAATTGGGTCATCAAAAAAATTTACACTTAAATTACCAAGAATCTCTATTTGCATACTAAAAGGGATCGGAGACTCATCTGCCTTATCAATGATTACCTTTGGAATATATATCTCATTTTTCCCAAAGGGTGCCGTTCCAATTGGCATCCAATTCACAGCAGCGTGTGGCTTGTCAAATATTCTTGCCAAATCAGCTGTTCCATTAGAGGTGCCTAGATAAAATTTGCAATGGGCAGGCAAATAGATATCCATGAAATCCGTTCTACTTGTCAAGGCATAATCAATGATCCTTGGGTGCTCAAGACCGAAAGGTTTTTCTGCTGTATAGCCCATTCTAAATACAAATCCTCCGCGTTCTAGTATTAACTTTACAGCAGGTATGTACGAATTAATATCAGAATTCCGATGATTCATGCTTGAATGGTCCAGCTTGGGAAAAACTAAATCTGTGTATGCATTATCTCTAGCAAAAATACAAACATACCAATCATCATCCTTTAACCCAAATTGCCTAAGCCTTTCCAAACCAATTTGTTGTTCTACGTCAGTGAACTTAAGCGTGGATTTAGCATTATGAAATTCATGATGCTCATTAGCTATAAAAGGTAATGGACACTTAAATTTCGTCTCAAAAAATCCAAAAGGAGAAAATAATTTTGTTATCCATTCACTTTCAATTATAAAAATATTCCTTTTGAACATTCTCAGCAATTGATTATTTGCCGGCTTATAACTAAAAAATATATACTTTTTTGTTTCATCAACTAGACCGAGATCGCGTCTTCTTAAAAATAATTCAGTATTGTGAGCTAAGTGTCCGATTCTTCGGTTGTATAAAAATCCAAATCTTACATTTGGAAAAAATAATGCCAAAAATAAATATAAAAATGGAAATAAAGTGAGGCTTAATAGCCTAATAATCACATCAAATATTTTATAAAAAATATTTGGCTGCAGATCTTGAGCTATTTTATATGCCGTGATGTATTGCTTAAATTTTTTAAACATTTTTTAATCTACTTTATTAGCTTTAATATAGTTTTCTACTGTGCCAATATCTATCATAGTTTTTTTTGTCTTATAGGAATATATTTTTCCCATCAGCGTGGGTAGTATATCCAAACTAAAATCACTAACATTAGAATAATCTTTACTTAGTTTAGATAAAAATTCTTTCGACAGCACATATATAGCTCCATTGGCAAGATTGCCATTATCAACTTTACTTTTTTCATGGAAACTGATCACGCAATTTTTGTCATCTAATTTGATGATACCGCACGAAGATGGATCGGCAGTCTCAAAAGTTAACATCGTTATCAAACACTCTTGAGGTCTGTTGTTATGTGCGTTAATAAGAAGTTCAATATCTTCACAACAATAATTATCAGCATGAATAAGTAGTCCATCCTGACCGCCATAAAAATCTAGATTTTTTATGAGCGTTCCAGCGGTTCCTAATAAAATCTTCTCATGTATTGTTTTTACAAATACACTTCCACAATAACTATTGTCGATATAGTCTTGAACTTTCTGAGATAAATAATGAGTGTTTATCAACACTTTTTCAATTGATGCTCGACTCAAGTTATCTAGCCATATTTTAAGAAGAGGTTCACCTTTTATTGGCATCAAGCACTTTGGAGTATGCGTGGTAAGTGGAGCCAATCTTTTGCCATACCCTGCCGCTAGTAGTATTGCCCTCACCCCTCTAAGACCTTAATCATCTCTTGCACACTAATAGGCATATTCCCTACTTTTGCAACTTGAATAGCTGCAGCAATTGAACCGCACAGGGCAGCCTCCCAAATATTGGCGCCAGCTATTGCCGCTAATGTTGTAGCTACCAACATTGAATCCCCAGCACCAGCCACATCTTTCGCATTTATATTCAACGCAGGTAATTGATCATCGATATATTTTCCATCTTGACCATCAAATCCATGCACCAATAGACCTTCTTCACCCATTTTAAGCAGGATATTTTTAGCTTGAGACCTCTCTCTGATTGTTTCAACCAAAACAGCAAGTCCTATTTCGTTATTCTTGATACTTACTCTTGCCTCATATTCCGTTGGAGTTAATAAATTTACACCCTTAAACCGTGTTACATCTCCCATTTGTGAAGATGACTGACTATCAGCAGCTATAAAAACATTGCATTGATTTGCTTCCCTTATTAATTCATCAACCAATCCCTGGGGTAAAACGCCATAATTAAAATCGGAAAATATCAATGCATCCGCATTTTTAAGAAGCGGTTTAACAATGTCTATTATTTTATTTTGAATCTCTAATGAGATTGAATCCTGCCTTAAGTGACTCACTCGGAAAAGATTTTTTCCGCTACTCCTAAATCTCTGTTTAAGTGTTGTTGGTCTTCCGCTTTCAATCTGCAAATAAGCAGTAATCTTACTATGCTCCAAATTACGCTTAGCAAAATTTCCAGAAATATCATCTCCGATGACAGAAATAAAATCTACCTTCGCACCAAGATTGGCGGCATGCAATGCAACAATTCCAGCACCTCCGACGAAATTTACTGTATCAATTGGAGTAACCACAATGACAGGATCTTCCCTAGACATGCCAAGAGGTTGACAGGTAATATATTCGTCGATTATCAAGTCGCCAATTACTATTATCTTTTTACTTCCAAAACCAGATAGTAATTTTTTTAAGTGGTCCACAGAGATTCCATGTCTTTCCATATATTTCTTTGGAATTTCCTCCCATTGCCTTGATGCGAGATCAATCTCCTTTCTTATTAAGTCAAGCGAGGAAAAAGTTGCCTCTCCAGAGCTAAATATCAACTTTCCCCCATATTCGTTTAATGCGTATAGCTCTGGATTTTCCCTAAATTCATGCTCCTTACCCTTTACCACGATATCAGGCATCAACTTACGTATTAATTCATTAACTGAGGTATCAAATATGAAAGACTCCGATACGTACCCTATATTTTTAACATTTTCCAGTCTTAGGCCAACTGGAACATGTGCAGCAGAACCTGCTAATTCATCACTTTCAACCCCTACAATTAAATTACCACCCAACTCTTTAGCGAACCTAAGCAATCTTAAGTGCCCCGGATGAATTACATTGAAGTGCCCTGTTACTAAAATTTTATGCATACCAACATTCAAGTAGAGGGTTAGTCAGTTCTTTATTTATCATTTCCATAGGTTTTTCGGCTCTTATTCGGCAGAGCTAAACTAGCAAATCTCTTGAAGTATAGGTGTGACCCACGTGAGTTGATCACTTAATCGACCTTCACCCCTTTGAGATCTCAGTACTTTTAATCTCATAAAATTAGACTCTCGAAAATTTTTATCAAAAAACTGGGAATTTTCAACTACGCTTCTAAGTAAAGCGATTTCCTCCTGAACAGGTTTTTTTGAAATTATATTTCCAGAGTAATGCCCGTATGTGTCAAAACTTACCTTATAAGATCTTTTATCAACAAGCGCATTTGGATTAATTTTAATTTCAATATCACCAATTTCTGTCGCAACCAAATTGGCTAAATCAATTACTGTAAAGTTCCATGAATTAAAACCAGCATTAACAGCTAGAAATGGCTCTACATCTTGAACTGGCCTACGAGAACCCCAATCCAAAGCTTCACACATATCCTCTAAAGCTATAAGTGGTCGCCATGGAGTTCCATCAGACAAGATTTCTATCTTTTTATTCACAATCGCACTTACAACAAAATCATTTAATACAAGATCCAGCCTAAGTCTTGGACTTGCACCACATGCCGTAGCAAATCTTAAACAAGTAATTGAAAAACCCTTGTCAGCAATTGGTCTCAGCAGATTTTCACCCTCCACTTTCGATTTTGCATATGCTGTTAGTGGCTGCACTTCCGAATCCTCAGTTCGTATTGAATCACCCCCAGATCCGTAAATAGAGCAACTGCTTGCAAAGGTAAATGACTTCACCCCCCTTGCCTTAGCTTCCTTTGCAATACCTGCAGCAGATATTGCGTTAATTTCTAGGGTTTGTTTTTCATAAACGTTTCCCATAGGATCATTAGAAATTGCAGCCAAGTAAATAACATAATCCACACCATCTAACAAACCATAATCAAAGTCTCTAACATCACCGTAGATTTGTTCATTCAATTGGTGATCTGAAAGCTCTAACGGGGAAAAAACACATCCAGCAAAGTACCCTATGTCAAAGCCACTCAAAAATGCGTCAGGATACTTTGATCTTAAAAAAGGTGTTAGAACAGAGCCGATATACCCTAAATTTCCGATGATTAAAATGCTAGGGGAGTGTTCATTATTTTTTATAACCATTTTTTTCTTTCTATGGGAATATCTTACCCAATAATTTCCTGATAGCTTCCTACACGCCTAATTGCACCCTTATCTAACTCCACAAGCATCGTGCAATTTTTTAAGGTAGACAAGCGGTGGGCAACGATTAATAGAGTCACATCATTGGATAAGTCTTCAATTTCCCTCATTACGTCGCCTTCAGTTTGATTATCCAGAGCGCTTGTTGCCTCATCCAAGATTAAAACATCAGCACCTTTATAAATAGCTCGAGCAATCCCGATCCTCTGACGTTGACCTCCGGATAATTTAACTCCCCGCTCACCAACTAAAGTTTCATAACCCATAGGTAGAGAGGCAATTGTTTTGGAGATCTGAGCCTTTTGAGATGCCCAAACTACTCTATTGCTGTCAATCTCCTCAAGTGGAACCCCAAAAGCAATATTTTCCATTATGGTTGCATCGGAAAGATAAATAGACTGTGGAACGTGAGCAATTCTTTTTTGCCAAGATCTAGTATTTTCCGCCTTTATCTCTATCCCATCAATCAACAATCCACCTTGAGATGGCTTAAGAAGAGCCATCAGGATATCTAAAAGGGTTGTCTTTCCGCATCCAGTGATTCCCAAAAATCCAACTCTTGACCCCTTGGGAATAGTCAAGTTAATGTTATTCAATATATTGCCATTCCCACCAGGATAGGAAAAGTAGATATTTTTTAAGCAAATTTGTTGGCTAAATTCGACTTCTTGACTTCCGCAGTCGAGAAATTTTGGAAGTGGTTGTTCTAGTAGAGCTATTGCATCTTTTACGATTGGTCTACCTGAGAGAATGGCAGACCAATTACTATAGGCTTGCTGAACTATGGGCAATAATCGTTGCGCGCCGATAGCTAATGCCCCTAGTATTGGAATTACATCTTGGGTATTTTGCTTGTCTGAATTCAGAAAAAAAGCAACTACAGCCACCAACACAATCCCTATAGTCTCAATGGCATATCTTGGAAAGATGCTTAAGATTTGAATATTTGCCATTGCTCGCTTTAGTGAAAATTCACTCGCTTGATATTCTCTCACGTAAACTTCTTGCGTACCGTCTATCAGCACATCCCTAATGCCCCCAAGCCCTTCTTGAATCAACTTTACCAACTCAGTTGATTTTGCATTCACAATCTGCCCATCCCGTTTTAATCGTGACTTAGCTAACCCCCCAATACCTAGATAAATAAAACCAAAAGAAAAAATGCAAGCAAGTGCGCTTGGAGCATGTATAAACAATAAAGACCCAAAAACTGCAACAAAGGTCATAAACGAGCTCAAAATAATGATCAAAGGATAAATTGCACTAAAGATGACGCCAGCAGACTTTACCGTGATCCCCGAAATTAAATCGCTACTATTACGGGAAATGTGCGTGAGATATGGCTGGTAAAGCGACCTTCGAAACATATTGGTGCTTATCTCAGCCCCCAAGCCAAAGGCAATTCGGTATTGCAGCCACACTAAATAAATACGTATCATTCCAGAAAAAATTACGGCACCACAAAACACTAAAGTTATTGGCAGCAACATCTCTGCTGGTGACGTAATCTTAAAAAATTTCACAAACGGAGCCACATAAGAAAGCGAATACATGCGCTCTGGTGAAATAAAAATACCTAAAAAGGGGAATATAGATCCTATAGCCAGTACTTCGCTAAAGGAAGACAATGTCATCACCACAAATAAAGCCATCATTTTGAATTTGTAACCAAGTGGGATGTAAATCCACAGCTTGGTAATTAGCTCAAATAATGGTGGAAAATTTTTTTTATCCATTGATTTTGTCTTGCTTATAAAACTGCCATGCACTTTTGCACATCTCTTCTAGCGATCTTTTTGGAGACCATTGCAAATGCACGCTTGCCTTTCTAGAGTCAGAAAAACAAGCAGCTACATCACCATCTCTTTTAGTGCAAATTTCGTATGGTATTTGGATGTCATTTATTTTTTCAAATGTTTTTAGAATTTCAATCACACTAAAGCCCTGCCCGGTCCCTAGATTAAAAATTTCAAAACCTTTAGATTTTGATAGATTTCGAAGAGCATCTAGGTGAGCCTGCGCTACATCCATAATATGAATATAGTCTCTAATACCAGTTCCATCTCGAGTCTCATAATCAGCACCAAAGACTTTTAACACCCCTAACTGTCGACCGGCAACTTTTAAAATAACCGGCATTAGGTTGTTGGGCTCCCCCCTTGGAGACTCTCCAATCAAACCAGTTTCATGGGCTCCAGAAGGATTGAAATATCTAAGACTGATAATTCGCCATTGCTTGGACGATTTGCTTAAGTCAGCCAATATTTGCTCCGCTTGAAGCTTGCCTTGACCATAAGGGTTAGTCGGACCAACAGGATGATCCTCATCTATCGGAAGGTACTTTGGAGCGCCGTAGACTGTTGCACTAGAACTAAAAACAAGCGAATGTACTCCAGCTTTATTCATCGCCTCCAGCAGTGATATTGTGCCTAAAACATTATTAGAGTAATACTGCAAAGGCTCCAATGCAGACTCTGCAACAGACTTAAGGCCAGCAAAATGAATTACGGCATCTATTTTATAATTTTCTAAAATAGTGACGAGTAAATTTACCTCCCTAACATCTCCAGAAACGCTAGTGAATGGCTTACCTGTGATTAGCTCCATTTTTTCCAAAACAGTAACTTCACTATTAGAAAAGTTGTCCAATATCACAACTTGAAATCCTTGTTGCTGCAATAGAACGGCAGTGTGGCTACCAATGAAACCTGCACCCCCAGTTAGCAAAACATTCATTTCTATTCCTTCAAAATAGATCAATATTCGCTGTATTTTAATGCTACACAATAATTTTTATGATTTACTGATCACGTAAGGCTGGATTAACAGTAAAATATCGTTTCAGTTAATAGAACAAATACATGCTATCCATTATCTCGCTATTTGCTGCATTCGCAATTTCTTTCTTGGTAACGCTTGCTATTACCAAATCGAGCCAACTTAATAAGGGGCTTTGGACTGATAACGATTTTTCTCAGCCCCAAAAGATTCACATCCTGCCCGTGCCAAGAATTGGAGGGATGGGCATTTTTTTAGGGTTAATTACTGCCGTTCTCCTGCAAAAGTCTATTTCCTGGAATGCACAATCCCAAATTATCTTATTAGCAACTCCGATTTTTTTGCTTGGCATTTTTGAAGATATATTTAAAAATATAAAACCCAATGTAAGATTAATCCTCATCGCAGGCACAGCATGCATACAAATTGTATCTAGCAATGTTTATATTGATCGGGTCGGCATTTCAAGCATAGATCAAATGCTTGCTATCTACCCCATTTCTCTAATATTTACTATATTTGCGATAACAGGTTTGACGAATGCTTACAATATTGTTGATGGGTTAAATGGACTTTCTAGTACTTTAGCAATCTTGGCTCTAGCAGTCATTGGTTTGCTTAGCTATATAGTCGATGACTACTTATTGCTATATTTATCTCTAATCTCCATAGCGTCTATTCTTGGTTTTTTGTTTTTCAACTTTCCTAGGGGTATGATTTTTCTTGGTGATGGAGGGGCTTACCTCATGGGCTTCCTTGTCTCTTCGTTTAGCATTTTATTGGTTGCACGAAACCAAAACATATCTCCCTTCATTCCCCTAATAATCAACGCCTACCCCTTAACTGAAACTATCTTTAGTATTTACCGCCGAAAAATTCACCACAAGGTAAATATGAGCGATGCTGATAGGGGACACCTGCACTCCCTGATCTTCAGAAGGATTACGAAATGTATGCATTCGGCCTACATTCCGATCAACCCAAACGCCCGAGCCACCATAATATTATTGATTCCATCAATGGTATTTTGCTTCGCGGGGGCAGTTTTTTATAAATCAACTGCTATTTTGATGACTTTATACGTTACTTATTTTCTAATTTATCTATATTGCTATAAAAAAATTATTCGATTTAGATTAACGCCTAATAAACTGATCTAATTTGGAAATATTCTTCAAAGCCAATGTAATTATCCTGGGGAATTGGTTTTTGCCTAAGATTTTGTAGTCTTCGATCATTTTGAAAATTATATTTTTATAGGATCTATTGCTTAAGCCACCTAACTGCATGTTCACCATTAATTTATTAATGTACTTTGCTTTAAATGATTTATTTTTAAAAGATCTTAGGATGAAATCATAGTCTCCAGAGATTTTATAGTGAAGATCAAAAATGCCGACTCTTTCATATACCTGCTTTCTTAAAAAAAGTGTTGGATGGGGTGGCATCCAACCAAGGTACAGTTTTTTGGGCGTGAATTCGCTCGAAATCCATCTTCTAACGATTGTCTGCTGATCGCCTACGACGCGTACATAATTGAGGTCTCCATAAACACAATCTAATTGAGGGTCATGTACAAATGCGCTCATTACATCTGTAATAACCTCTTTATTAACATACACATCATCTGCATTAAGAATGCCAATAACATCTCCAGAAGCTAATGCAATACCTTTGTTAAGAGCATCGTAAAAACCACGATCTGGCTCACTAATAACAGAGCAATTTACTCCTGAGTATTTTTTTGCAATACTGAAAGAGTGATCTGTAGATGCACCATCAATGACGAGATATTCGAGCTCAGAATAATTTTGAGATAACACGCTCTGAATTGTCTTTTCTAAGGTGGTCTCACCATTAAAGACAGTGGTAATAATCGTTACCTTCATTGATCAACATCAAGCTTTAAAATTGCTTTTGCTGCAACATGATATGGAATCCTATCAGCCTTCATTAATCGCTCAACCTCCTCCAATTTCAAATCAATCAAGTATCGATACCAAAATCCTTGTAAGAAATGAAATGCAAAACCTTTTGACCCATCTAAAAAACCTAGGCAAAATAAATATCGATAGAGAAAATATGCAAAAGATCTAAGTCCAGTGGGCATTTTTTGATAAAGATGATTTTTAATCCATCTTTTAACTCGAGGACCCCAGCAGACAATATGTTCATGCTGAATATTTTTTACATCACCTTCAGCAATCCGATACTTTAATGAAAGGATTTCAAAAGCTTCTTTATCAGCATAGCGGTTATGCTTTTCTATCCAAAATGATAATGTATTGAGATTATCATCAAGCAAGGCCCCCGGCAATTCAATAGCCCGCCCATTAATGACAATGTGCTCATCCATCCAGCGGGTCTCAGAACTCCCCAATCCATACTTAAATAATCGCAATACACGAATTGATCCCACCCCTCCAAAATGGATCCACTTTCCTTGAAAGCAAATTATCCTTTTGAAATATGCTCCTGATATTTTTTTCTCCGCTTGATTTGAAAAGTTGCCTATTGCAGATTTCAAGCGATCATCCAAGTATTCATCGGCATCAATTCTTAGCACCCAATCAGTTTCAGACCCCAATTGTGCCAACGCCCAATTGAACTGATATCCATGATTCACCCATGTATTTTGCAAAACTGTGCAGTGATATTTTTTAGCAATTTCGACAGTTCTATCCGTCGAGTAAGCGTCCACTACAATAATCTTGTCAACCACTGATTGAATACTTTCAATACACCTAGCTAGATGTATTTGCTCATTCAAAGTTAAAATAATTGCGGTTATCTTCATTAACTAGAAGAATAACAAACTATTGCGAAGCGATATTAATATCCAAATAATTTAGGAAGTGCTTTAGCTGCCAAGTAAGCCAGGATACTAATCAAAATGCCGCTAACTATAACTCCGCCCAGCACCAAAGATAAGTTACTTTCTGGAGTCATAAGGGGGGTCATCAGAAGAACACCGAAGGCAAGCTTGCTAGGGTCATTATTTACCTGACAAATAGTTAACTTAAATAAATAAAACAATAAGCCAATTAGTAGGCTAATACCCACAATACCTAAAAAGCCTACATTCATATACATTTCAGCGATCCATGGGAGGTTATAGGAATATGAAAAATTATCTGGTGCAGCCAATTTATAAGCCCTAGCCCAATCATTTCCCAAAGTTTCTCGTGGCTTATTTTCCCAAAGAATGCGGGGAATCCATTTGCTCAACAAGGGGATATAGGTTGAGCCATAAAGAAAAGGCTGGGGATCTGGGGTTCTTTGAATAATCCAAGCAAGGGGGTATAACAAATTAAAGCGGCCATTTATGCTGCCGGAATTAGAGGTGTACGCCAAATTATCGTTACTTTTTGAGTCAATCTCATGCAAATCTTTCAGTAAATATCGACTATGTAAGACTTCACTCAACCAACCAATACTATCCGCTAGATTGGTGCCATTCTTTAATTCTGAAGCTGTACCTTGTGCATTTAACTGCCAAATCTTAGTGCGCAATTCACCTTTAATGGGCTGGATTAAAGAGATGGTCAAGGCAATTAATAGCATCCATCCCCAAGGCATCTTTCGCTTAATGGCAAAGGACAGAATACAAACGGACATTAGATTAATAATCAATGGACCTATAGATCCCTCCAGGAAGCCTGAGCCGATAAAGAATTGGTAGGGAAAAATTAGGGTCATTAAAACAACCTTCGAAGTCATAGTAAGCAAACCCTGAAAATAAGCAGCCATGAGTAGATAAAAAATAAACAAGTACACCATTTGAAACGATAGTGTCAGCTCAGGCAGAACTCCTTGGCGCGATATCCAGTACAGGAAACAACTAAGTGGAAAGCCAATGCATGCTAATAAAGTATATGCCTTAGTATTTTTTGCATAAAAAGGAAATGATGGGATTCCCCTTCTACTTGATATCAGCTTTGGCGCCAGAACATAGTAAGCCAGATAAAGAGAGAGCAAACCTGCGATGACACATACCAAAGCATAATTAAATGTGTCGTTTAGGATTTCAAAACGCCACAATTCCCATATACTTTTTTTAAATCGACTGAATCCCGCAATGCCAAATGTCACAGCATAAAAGAGTCCATGAACTGGTAGCAGAGGAATCGCTTCACGCTCATTATTTTCAAGCCAAAAATAAAGTGGAGCAGTTCCTAGTAGGACTACCAAATTGGATAAAAACAGAGTAAGGCCGGAAAGACTCTGAAAATATAAGTAGTTGGTCAAAGCCAAACCTAAAACTACACATAAGGCATACGCATACTTCAAGAGCGAATTTAATCTAGTAAAAATCATCTGAAAAAAATAGATTAGTAATCTATTTGAGGGCGAAAAAAATTTAGCAAAGAGGAGGCAAAATCTATTCGTGACATATCTCACTCAGGCTTCATAAAAAATATTCGATAGCAAAGCGCTTTTTACAAAAACAACATCCCTTTCAAAGCCATAAGCTGAAATATCTTTTCCATAGCCTTGAAAAATAATTGGGTACAAATCAATACTCGCCAAAATTTCTGATGCCTGACTAAAGGTGGAGACTGAATTATTTGAATATTCCGGCACAAAAGAACACTCCAAAATAACTACAGATGCTCTAGATAAAACTGATAAACCACCTTTTATCACCTCAACTTCATGGCCTTGGGTGTCAATTTTTATGATAAGTTCCTCGCCTTTAGAGAACGCGGCGCAAGTGTCGTCGAGTGTAAAAATCTGCACCTCTTCATTGACTTGCTCATCAGTCTTATAAAACCTATTGACAGTTGTCGTATATTTATAGAATGAAGCAATTACAGTATTGTCCTTAGGGTAGCTGATTGTTAATTTCTCATTCGCACTTCCTAACCCAGCATTGATGATTTTCAGTCTTTTATCATTAATATTAGTGCGAATTTTGTCGACCAAGTGGGTAATGGGCTCAAAGCAAACTATTTCTTTAGTATTGGGGAAAAAAATTAAAAAATCGCTGGAAAAGTGTCCAACGTTAGCTCCAATATCTATTAAATTGACTGGTTTTTTATTATCTAAGAAACAAAGGAAATTAATAAAATCATCGTACCTTGCAGGTGATTTAAAACAAAGCTGTAAATAATTCTTGGGAATTATACGACCTGCATGCGCTAGTCTTTGGCACTCTTGAATTAGTTCAAGCCTGTAACCAAGAGTTGCCAGTTTTAGAGAAAGCCATTTGAGTATATTCATTTGTTATTAAGTATAGGATAATAGCCATACTTTTGTAACCTTCTTTTCCCGATATGAGTGGCTCAAGTTAAATAAAAAAACTAAATTTTTAATCATGAGGGTGATTTAAATGAAAAGAATTGCCATTATTGGAGCTGGTCCCGCAGGATTAACCGCCGCATATGAGCTGTCAAAAGCTGGGATCCAGATAGAGCTTTTCGAATCAAGTTCATCAGTGGGTGGCATGGCAAAAACGATCCCACTTTGGGGTCAACTCGTCGATTTAGGACCACATCGTTTCTTTAGTAGCGACCCCAGAGTTAATAAGCTATGGCTAGAAGTGATCGGCAAAAACTACAGTATGGTCAGGCGCTTAACTCGAATTTATTATCAACAAACGTTTTTTGATTACCCACTAAAAGCCTTTAATGCTCTATTTGGTCTAGGAATCTTTCAATCAGCTTTTTGTATATTAAGTTACATTAATAGCAGAATCTTTAAATACCAAGATGAATCAACTTTTGAGGGCTGGGTTAGCAACCGGTTCGGCAAGCGGCTTTTTTCAATATTTTTCAAATCCTATAGTGAAAAATTATGGGGTATTAGCTGTAAGGAGCTTGATGCTGATTTTGCGGCACAAAGAATAAAAAAATTATCTCTATATGAAGCGATTAAGGCTGCTGTATTTAAGTCGAATACAACTAAACATAAAACCCTTGTTGATGAGTTTGCATATCCCAACCTTGGTGCCGGTGCAATTTATGATCTGATGGCAAAAAAAGTAAAGGAGCTAGGCGGAATCATTCACCTCGATACTAGCGTGCACTCTGTTACCCCATCAACCAATGAGGCCTTAGCATCTTTAAAATTAGAGGATGGCAAAGAGCTTGTTTATGACCATATCATCTCTTCAATGCCGCTAACCCATTTAGTTAAGAGAATGGATGCCCCATTAACTATCCAAGAGCATACTAAAGCTTTAAAGTTTCGTAATACGGTTTTAGTGTACTTACAGATCACAGCTAGCTCACCTTTTCCCGATCAATGGATCTATGTGCATTCTGCTGATTTGCAAACTGGGAGAATTACAAACTTCAAAAACTGGGTGCCCTCCATTTTGCAAAATCAAGATGAAACGATACTTTGTTTAGAGTATTGGTGCTATGACGAAGATTCTCTGTGGAGTATGCAAGACGAAGACCTAATTTCGCTGGCGACTAGTGAAATCAGTCAAACAACATTAGTACCGATCAATACTGTATTAAATGGCAAAGTTATCCGAGTCCCAAAGTGCTACCCCGTATACAGCACTGGATATAAAAACCATCTTGATCCAATACAAGACTATCTTTCCACTAAAACGGGAATTTCTGTAATTGGACGCTATGGCTCTTTTAAGTACAACAACCAAGATCACAGCATTCTAATGGGTATCTTGGCAGCTGAAAACCTTATTAAGAACACAAAACATAATTTATGGGACATTAATACTGATTATGAATATCAAGAGGCTTGTCGCATTACGGCAACTGGTTTAGATTGGGTAACAATAGAGTGAAAAATATATTAGTAACTGGCGGCGCTGGTTACATTGGCTCTCATACTTGTAAGTCTTTAGCACTGGCCGGATACGAGCCAATCACGTACGACAATCTGTCTACAGGCCATGCCGACGCGGTCAAATGGGGCCCTTTAGTAATTGGAGACCTGCATGACACACAAAAATTGTTGGCATGCCTTGACCAATATAAGCCTCTTGCAGTTGTTCACTTTGCTGCGAGCGCATACGTAGGAGAGTCTGTCAGCAATCCTTTTAAATACTATCAAAATAATGTGGGTGGCAGCTTATCACTTTTAGAGGCAATGCGCTCTCAAAATATTGACAAAATTGTCTTTTCAAGCACCTGTGCTACCTATGGCGTGCCTGACCTGGAGCTAATTGATGAGGCATGCCCCCAGCATCCCATCAATCCATACGGAAAAAGCAAGTTAATGATTGAACAAATCTTAGGGGACCTCAGTAACCAAGGCCAATTAAAGCAAATTTCATTGCGCTACTTTAATGCTGCTGGGGATGATAGGGATGGTGAAATCGGCGAGCACCATGAGCCTGAAACCCACTTGATACCACTAGCAATTTCCTCGGCCACGGATGGCCTCGAACTGAAGATATTTGGAGTCGATTACCAAACTCCAGACGGCACCGCAGTACGTGACTACATTCATGTCGAAGACATCGGCAAAGCCCATATCCTAGCCTTAGAACACCTACTATCCGGCGGTGAGTCTAGCTTCATCAATTTAGGAACAGGCAGGGGTCATTCAGTAAAAGAAATTATTACCTGCCTTCAAGAGATGGGAATTTCAGTTCTCGCAAAGAATGCCCAGCGAAGAGAAGGTGATCCTGCCTTTTTAGTTGCAAATCCACTCAAAGCCAATGATGTACTCAAATGGCAGCCTGAATATACCAATATCAAAGATATCCTCAAAACAGCAATTAATTGGCATACCAAAACCTGATAATCCGTTTGAGATATTCACATAAGCCCAAATTTCACTGAGCAGCTTATGCAAATCCCAATAGTTAATTTTTTAAAACAGATTCCAATTGCAATCTGGACTCTAGTTTTTATTTTCCTTCCTACAATCTATATCATTATTTGGGTAGCTCCATCCAATATGGATGAATTTCTTGCCTACCACACGATTGCTTGCACCGAATATGCCGCTGCCATTGAGCATACTTTCATCGAAGGCTGTTCATGGTACCCAAGCAAAATTTTCGACATTGAATTTCATCGAAATTACGGATACGTTGGCGTCTCAAGCGCTTATCTTTACCAGCCTTTTTTTAACGCATTACCCAGCCCCTTGTCTCATTACATCCTGGGATTATTAGTGCTCCTTGCCTTTTCTATTGCCTTAACAAAAGTAATGCAGCTGAATCCAGCGGTTGCTTTAGTGCCCTTGCTATATTTCCCCTTGGCTTTTCAGACGATTCATGACACTGGGCCAATTCGCATTTCTCTTCTTACATATCCCGTATTCATATATTTGGCTTTTGTGTTACTGAAAGCCAAATCTTTGGTTTCGGCAAAAGTACTAGCTTTAGTAATCCTTTTTTTCTCCGTAGCAATAGCTGCCGAAAGTAAACCATTTTTTTTATATTTACTCCCTCAAATTCTTTTAATTGCTTTTGGTTATGCCTATGCAATCTCATATCCAAAAGAACATGATGGCCATTCATTACGCAGCCTGATTTTTCAGGTCGGCAGTAAAAAAACTTTAACATGGCTTATTTTTATCGCTCTCGTTATAGCCTTCGCACTGTACTTAACACTATTTTCCATAAAGATGCCGGGAAGTTCAGGCGCTGATACCACCTATTTTTCTTACTTATTAAACTCGGCTACCACCACAAATTCAACCCTCGATGAAGCCAAAATGATCCTGGATTACTTGGTCTTTCCATTTATGTTTACCCATAAAATTTATGATGTTAACCGTCTACAACAAATCATTTCGGCAATATTTTTTCTCCCGATTTTCAATATTACATTCCATTACCTCAAACAAAAAACCCAAGCAGGTTTATTTTTAGGGGCCTCTATCCTAGTTATGATTTTTATCCTCTTGGCGACTAAAAATGCCTGGGCTGGACACCACTTCATCTTCATACATATCCCACTGATAATGCTAGTGATGTTATATGCAAATGAATCTAAAGCGAGATTCATTTGGGCTATTAGGGCTATCGTTCTTCTCGCTTTAGTTTGTTCTGCACAATTACTAAACGGTACGGTGACTCTACACTCGAATTCTGAAAAATCCGTAGTTTTTCGCTACCTGCACAACGAAGAAATAGCTAAAAGCTCGATCATTAATTTCTCTTCTTGGGGTGGCTACTATATTCAATCGCTTTATGGCGCGAAATCACAGTTAGTAACCTATCAATTTCTAAACGAGGCAAATCATAATGATGAAGCAAATAATATGATTCAGGCTCAAAGATTATTAGATTTGAGTAAAAAGTTAAATAGGGAAATCATTTACAACATTTGTTACTCTTGCTCCAAAAAAGATATGATGAAGTTTTTTCCAGGCAAGATGATTGAAAAATTAGAGCTAGATAATTCCGCTTGGTTGATTTGGAAAATTTCATAAGCCCTACACAATAAACACTAGCGAGCAGTTTCTGACTGGACTCCATAATGAAACTTATTAGAAATATCTTGACTATTACATTCCTAATTGGGAGCCTTCTTCTTCTTAGTGACTCTTTATTTAGGCTGCACTCACACCTCTGGGATCTTGATGCTTTTCTATATTTAGGCTCGCGCCTTGCTCAAGGTGAGCTACTTTATTTCCATGACTTCGAAACAAAGCTCCCCTTTGTGCAGTATCTTTTCTGGCTCCCCTATAACTTGGGCGGGATAGGAGCATGGCGAATCCTAACATTTATTTTCTGCTCCGTTCTGGTATTTTTAGGGTCGTCAATCTTAGCCTCTAAAAATAATAATGACTATTGTCGAAGTCGGTATGGGTGGATTTTCTGGTTTACAGGTGTTTTTTTATTTCTTTTGTATGACTCCCCAGAAGCAAACTCAGCAAATATCGAAATGCTTTCTGCTGCATTTTTATACTTATCAGCTTCTCTATGTATTAGTTTTTACCAGAGCAATCAAGCCCAATTTTTAAAGATTTTTATTGCTGGAGTAAGTCTTGGTATTGCTACACTAATAAGACCAAACTATCTCTTTACCCTGCCGGCATTTCTGATTGTTCTATTATTTTTAACAAGTTTATGTAGATTGGCTATAGTTCTTCAATGTTTGATTATATTTTGTGCCGGCTTTGGTTCAATTATGATCGCATGCTTTTCGCCCTATATTTTCTCAGAAGAGGGCTTGTATTCGCTATTCAGTGGTATCAACGCTATTCGGCATTTTCCCAAATCGAACCAACCTATATTTTTTCTTACAGAATTTACAGATCGAAGCACTTCAAGTAAGTCATTTTTTCTCTATGGCACTCTTGCACTAGCTGGATTATTGATCTTAATTGGGAAGTTACCAATCATAAGAAATCTGAAAAGCAACCTAATAAAGCCCTATATTTTTGGCATAGTCTTTGTTGTCATCTCCTTAGTTGGCCTCAAGTTTAGCTTTTTCAGTACTCACTATTTACCCCACTATTACAGTATGTACGTACCCTACATCGTACTTATTGCCATGATGGGAAATAAGTTTTTAATTGCTAATGGCGGAATTAGGTTGCCTCATTTTTCATGGTTTGAAAAAACTCTGACGTATCTCATCATTGCTTTATTTATAATGATGATGCTTAACCCTATCCGCAGCACTATTCATCGAATTCGCTTCTTTATTGCTCACCCCCAAGAATTTAATTTAGAGATTAACCATCGCAATACAGATCCACGCTTGATGCAATTTTTGGCTTCATTGCGTCCAACATTAACATGGTACGTTGTTAACTCAGCGACCTACCATACCTCTTTAAATCAACCTAGAATTGGTGATGGGCACCCAGAGATGCTGAGATATGTTGCCAGCGGAATCCGAGTGGGTCCAGTTAACGATATTCCCCTATATTCAAAACAAGTTGCCCAAAGACCTTGTCTAGCACTTATAAAGTCCAATAAGGATCTAATTATCTTCAGTAAAGATACTGAAAATTATGTAGATCACTTTGTTCCCAGTTGTCTAGCAGAAAAAAATAGCGGTTATCATGAACTTCAACCTCAGGAAATTAAGGCTTTAATACTGAATGGATTTGATTTATCAATATTATCTTCGTACAGAATCTTTATGCTTAAGTAGGCAATATAATCTTAAAGCGTTTTTGTGCGAAAACTATTTTTAATATTTTCAATTGGTATGCCAATGTATTTATTTAGGAATACTGCAGATAGTACACTTAAAAATACGCAGATTAAAGAAAATACTTCCCTATTATGAATCTGAAAATTTCCCACAATACTTGAGACAACAGTAATTATAAGCATGTGTCCGATATAGATGGGGTAACTTAAATCCCCTATATATCTATCCCATTTATTTTTGTTATTAAATACAAAAGTCAACGGTAAAAAAATAATAAAAGAAATAAATAAAAATAAATTCTTATAAACTCCCTGAATAGGTAGCAAAAAAATACGAGTGAAAAAATAATTAAAAAATAAGTTGCTAAGCTTGAGAATAGATCAATCTTTGATTTAAAAAAATTTTTATAAAAAGGAAAAAGGATTTGATGCGACATTGCCCCAACAAGAAATAAAGCTAATTCAGTTGGGAAAAAACGATAATTCCATGGATCATTCATCCCAATGCCAATTTTTATTAAAACTAGTCTCAGCCATATCGAAGAGATTAATAATATGTATATAGCTTTACGACTAGAAATAATGAAAGGAGCTATCAAATAAAAGCTTAGCTCCACACCAAGAGTCCATGCTTGTGGCACCAATAGACCGCTACTAAGAAATACTTCACTATTTTGAAAATTTTCACTGAAGACTAGGTGACCCTCTTTAATAGCTGAAAACATGACCCAATCTTGTCCAAATAAAAAAATATTAGAGGCTATAAGCAATATTTTGGCACTCAAAGGTACATTTTCCAGTACCTTAAAAAGTTCTGGCGTAACCAAAAAAATATATTGCATTATCAATACAAAGATTGTTGAAAGCGCTACAACATAATAAATTGGATACAGCCTGAAAAATCTATTGATGTAGAAATCTTTCAAGGTGGGATATTTTTTAATTCAACCAGCACATATGAAATTAAAAATCCAGAAATGATATAAAAAAGCTGTACAGCATTTCTACCTCCAACAAAAACATGGCCATAAGAGTGTACAAATACTACTGAGATAGCGAATATTGTTCGCAGCATTCCCATTCAAATCACCAATAAAGTTATAGGACTTAAAGTATTAAACATGACGCCTTAATTATCACTAATAATTCATACAGGTCATGTTTAAATCACACTTGCTGTAATAAGCTCAATTGACTGCCGAACAATGACCCCGTCAGGAATATCTTTAAAGATTGATGCTCTTGCTGCAACTACACTTCCCCGCCCTATAGTGACACCCGGGCCAATATAAACTTCGGCCGCTACCCAAGCTTTTGCCCCCAAAGTAATGGGGGCAGTCATCAGCGGCAAGGTGGGATCCCGGTAATCTCTACTAGCAGTGCATAAATAACTATATTGACTAACGGTGGCACCATCACCAAGACTTACAGTTGCAACGTTATAACAGTCAACATTGCTAGCTAAACAACTTCCCTTACCCATTACCAAGTTCCAAGGTGCCCATATCTTTGCACTAGGATACACATGCACCCCAGACGCAAGCTTTGCACCAAAGATCTTTAAAAGATAGGCGCGCCAAGCATGGCAGAAAATAGGGGATGGCCGAAAGGCAAGCTGATACACCATCTGCCAGAGGCAACGACCTATTTTATTTCTCAAAGTTAAGTGACTTCTTTTTAGATCAATCATGAACTTTATCGATAATTCTCATATACGGACGACAGCTCCCGAGCACGGTTATCCCAAGAATACCTCTCCTTAACAAGATTAAATCCATTCTTACCCATGCGATCTAAGATATTAGGGTTCGCAGTTAATTGATTAATAAGTTCACCAAAGGCTTGCGGGCAATCTGGGACAAGGACACCTGCATCAGACGCTAGCATGACCTCTGCTAAGCCAATATTGTGACTTAAGATGACTGGCCGAGCATTGGCCCAGGACTCCAAAATCACAATCCCAAAATTTTCATGCAGGGAAGGCAACACCATAGCCAAAGAGTGGGCGAATAGCGTCTGTTTTTGCCTTCCTTTGACGGGGCCATAAAAATGCACCCTGTGGGACTGACCGAGATCATTTGCCATTTTTTGTAAGCTGACAGTCAAATTCTCATCATCATAGCCAGCAATGACTAAGTTAATATCGTTACGAATATACGGTAGCGCCGCAATGATCCGATCAATCTGCTTTTTCCAACTAATTCGGCCCAAGAATAATAAATATGGTCCATCTATCCTTAACGCTGGATCGCTATCAACACCCTCATCGTTCACATCAGTATCAACACCAAGCTCAACAATCTCAACCTTAGCAATCGGAATACCTACTGACCGAATATTTTTTTCCTCTAAGTTTGCAGTTGCGTGAACAAAACTGGCATCAAATAGATTCTTTTTCTCAAACAATTGCAATGCGATATTTTTGATATACCGACTTCTACTTATTAGCAACTCAGGGACTAAAGCTCCATGCGGGGAAATGCAATAAGGAATTTGGTTTTTCTTGGCAATTCTAGCCCCCTGATAGGTGGGATAAAGAAACAAAGAGTGCAGATGAACAAAATCCATTTGCGGGATCAGCGCTTGCATCTTTTTTCTTAAGGGCCATGAAAAGAACCAGCGACGCAAAAAAGAACAGGGGTAATAAAAAACTTTTACACCATCGATGTCCACAGCCTCATTTAGCGGAACATCCATATCCTCGTGCATATTCACGCTGGTGGTTAAAACGGTTACTTCATGGCCTAACACCACCAACGATTTGCACATATGATGAATCGCCCAAATCGGACCCCCGTACCGTACCGCAGGGTAATAGCTAGGTACAATATGACATATTTTCATAGTGCTTCTCATGATACGTAGTTTTGGCAGCCCGAATGGCAATCATGCGTGGATAAACAAGCGGATAATCAGTGCTAACTACTTGATTAATATAAATAAATGAATCGTATTTTAGTTTATCACAATGCCTCTTTGGGAGATACGATTGTTGCCCTACCTGCGCTCAAATTAATCAGGAAAGTTTTCAAAACTTCCACTATTTTTTTGCTCACTGTTGAACATCAAAATGTCAAAGCAACTCAGGCTGAGAAAATACTAGTCAATACCAATCTGATTGATGGTTACATTCTCCTTCAAGCACAACATAAAAAACTTTCACGAATTATTGAGTTGCGTTCGGAAATTCAGCAATTTAATCCAGATATCCTAATTTATCTCAATGAGCCACGTCATTTATTAAGATTAGTTCGGGATCAAATCATGTTCACATTATTTGGTGTTAAAAAAATTATTGGGCTTCAATTTCAAAAACAAAAACGATCAGTTCAAGCTCTCGAAAATGGGCAATATGAAAATATCTCTCATTTTTTAGGCCGAAAGATTAGCAATTTAGGTCTAATTGATTTTTCCGATCCATCTAATTTTGATCTCAATTTAACCAGTACAGAGCACTCTGAAGCAAATAAGGTGCTTGCCCAACTCAATACTAATAGATCAACCATTGGTATTAGCATTGGTACTAAATTTGCATCGAATCATTGGGGTGATGATCGATGGAAAAGTTTTTTGTCCGCACTCGCTACTAAATACCCAGACTATCAATTGGTGGCCATTGGGTCAGCTGATGAATTTAACCGTATGGCAATGCTCCTAAAGCCTTGGGGAAATCGCTCACTCAATCTGTGTGGCGCACTTTCTATTCGAGAAAGTGCTGCGATCCTAGCTAGATGCGCTGTATTCATTGGTCATGATAGTGGACCCATTCATTTAGCTAGTAGCGTCAGAGTGCCTTGTGTAGGCATTTACGGAAGTAGAAATTTACCAGGTATTTGGTTTCCTGCGGGAAAATCCAATCAAATTATTTACACCAAAATCAATTGTCAGGGATGTGCACTATCTATCTGTACTGAAAAAAATAATGAATGTATACGATCCATCACGCCTGATGCAGTTATTGCGTCAGTAGAGAAAATTCTTACGCCCTTAGGCTAATCTTTGTTTTAATTTTACTCGCTAAGAAACCTAGCTAAGCGAACATGATGTCAATTATCTTTTGCGCTCGGTGCTCATAACGATGTTTAGATGCCACTAAGTCGTGAGCATGCAAGGCCATTTTCTTTCTTTGCTCTTCATGACTTAAATAATAGTCAATTTGATTTAGACATTCTTCTACATTAGCAAAATAACCTGCAGCACGACCTTCTTCTAGAATTTCCTTAGCACCCCCGCTACGTGTAGCAAGTGAAAAGCCACCGGTTCCTGGCACCTCAAAAGTACGCATAATGACCCCATCAGGAACGCCGTCAGTATGGTGTTGTTTACGCAGAACATTGAGATTTATTTTGGAATGAGCAATCATCTGAGCTGCCTTGGATGCCCTTAACTCCATACCCTGCCACACCTTCTTAGCCGTACTGCTAGATGAAGTCCGGCTTTGCCAATAATCATGTCCCCAAATTCTTAAGGGAAAATGCTTTGCAATGATGTCTAAAAAGTGCTCACGCTCTTTGTCCCAGCCGCCAATAAAACTCACTTCAGATTGGTAGTGCTCAACATTACCAACATAGGGAAACACTGCCTCATCCCAAGCAAAAGGTAGGAAATGAGAAGGGATGCCATCTTTTTTTAGGCGCATTGCAAGTAATTCGCTCCAAATAAAATAGGCATCGCATTCCTTGGCGGTTGGTAACATTTCAGGTCGACTGGCGTAGTGCGGAGCGTAAGGATTATCGCCATTAATAATGGCCACCTGAATGTGACTCTTTTGCAAAGTAGCAACTGTCTGCGCCAGCAAGCATTCACCCCCAAATATTAAAGCAAAATTAGGCTTAGACTCCAGAATTTGACTAAGCATCATTAGGTTATATCGCTCAGAACCCAGGGATCTCAAGAGGTAATTATTAATGGTGAGGCGGTGAGTGATACGGTCCTTGAGCCACCAAGCCAAATCCTCTTTATAGCTTCGTGTATCAATACAGCGAATTACATGTCCTAACTTTTGGAACGCATCTCTATAGGAGCACTCCAGTGTATCGGAATTAAAATTCCCTACTAAGGTAATCTTCATCAAAATGGCTTTATGCGGTTTGCAATGCAAATAAATAAATGCTCAGAATATCTTATGGCCGACCTTTTCCACGACAGAGAATGTTTATCTCTCATCAATTCTCTGCGACCTTGCTGAGCAGTTGCCAAAGGAATCATCTTCTTTATCGCTGCAATTAAAGCACCAACATCATCAGATGGAATGACCAGAATCATGCTGGGATCCTCTAAAAATTCACGCAAATCTTCGCCTCCACTGCGATCAGTGCATATAAGTGGTAAGCCACAACTGAGAGCCTGCGCTTGAACTAATGCCATACCCTCTTCTCTAGATGCCAAGATAAACAAATGGGCCATTTCATAGTACTGACAAAGCTTTGCCTGGTCGACCGCATCGTAATGCGTAAAGCCAGGGGTGCTTGGCAAAGGAGCATCACCAATTGAGCCCACATGAATCAATTCCACTCCATCCAGGACTTGCCAAGCCTGAACAAGAGTGTCAACCCCTTTTCTATAGGACCAGTTGCCTACAAAAATTAGGCGCACCGGATTCGAACTAGGTGACATTGTTGAAGGGAACATATTTAGATCAACGCCATAGGCATTGCGGAATAGACGTTGAATTGGTACTCCATGATCAATAAAGCTTTTTTCCACATGCAATGCTGGGATGACAATTTGATCCGCTAGCTGATAGCCGGCCAGTTCACGCTTAATAATGCTTGGCGGGGTATTTTGCCCTGCCAAGCCGCGGCTCTTGAGTTCCTCCATGATTTGGATTTGAGACAAAATATGCTGACTACCACGCTCCAAGAAAATCAAAGCCCCATACTTTTGTTTTGCATATCGCAAGGCCTCTAGGTACATGCCGGACATAGCGATCACTACGTCGCAGGGTTTCAATTTAAGAGTAAGGAGATAATTGAGACTCCGGAAAATCAGGGAATCTACATAATGGTGCAATCTTAACGGCAATACTTTGCGAAACAAGACCAAGGGCAAAAGTGGCCAAAAAAAACTGACTTGTGACTTTATGGAGAGCCCAAATCGTGCACCCCTTTTAATAGGAACCATCGAATAAAAAGTAACTTCATGCCCCAAGGCCTCGAGTTCGCGGGCTAAATCGAGAAGATGAAATCGACCGCTGGAGGCAATCGCTATTTTCATTTTTGAAAAAATTTCGATATCAATTTAGAGTTTAGAGCTGATTGTGTAGTTTGTTTAGGTAACATAATTATATCTTTTATAAAGACTACAAAGGATTGATGAACCATTGGCAATGTCTGACTCAAGACAATGATTGCCAAGAAGATTTCTATTGCCGAAGATAAGGCTGCGTACCCCAGCAAACTTATTTTCCGCCCTAAGAGTATGACAACTAACAACATTAGGACTGTAGACAGTAGATAATAGACTCCTAATCGTGAATGGCGATTGATGGCCATTAGGATAGTAGACCCACCTGACCAGATGCCTGCAGCAAAGTTACCCAGACACATCACAAGTAAAAACCAAGTGGATACTTGAATTTCTCCTAAAGTCCAGTAGGTTAATACTGTATTACCAAAAATAAGCAATCCCAATAAAATTACCAAACCCAACCAAAATGCTAAACCACAAATAATCACATTCATTTTTTGAACTAGTTGGATATTTTGTCTTGCAAAGGCACTAGTAACTTCTGGCCAAAATGAATGCTGAACTATTTTTAATAGTTGTAGTCCAGAATTACAAATCGTACGTAAGCTAGAAAACATCACCACCTCACTCGCTCCAAGCATTGCGCCAATCATGGTAATAATCCCTTGATTTTTGATAGCGTTAGCTACAGGAAAAGCCATGAAACCCAAGGCAGGATGAATAATTTTACGGATCGCAGGCCAACTAATGAGGCTCAGTCCGAATGAAATCCACGGCACTTTTTTAGATAAATAAATTTTGTATCCCACCAAAGAAATAGCTTTGACTGAAAGCATTAGGATGCTGATTGCTACCGGATCCCATTTGCATGCTAAGGCAGTCAATATGGAGGTTACCTCTACAAACCTTTGGATATTGCCTAGCCAAAGGGAGAGGGCGAATAAGCCTCCAGCCCGAAAGCCCGCATTTAAGAGTCCTTCTTGTAATGCCAACAATGAATACATCGACAAGCAGAAAACGATGATGGAAAGGCCTTGCGTATCAATCAAGTTACTTTGCGAGAATAGACTGGGTGCCCATATGATGAGCACTATTACAACCATCAATACCAAAATTGAGATCACTAGAATCACGGCCCAGATGCTTTGAAATATTTTGAGAGCCTGACGATGTTGATTTTTAGAAGTCAAAATGGTCATATCATTTGCTGCAGCACTAACAAGACCAATATCACTCATAGCTAAGTAACCTGGAATGGTACTCAATATGAGCCATTGACCATATAAGGGCACACCCCAAGCATGAATATAGAGTGGTAACGAAAGAATTTGATAAAGAATCCCAAGTATCTGACCAAATGAATTAGCGCCAATACTATTTAAAATAGCAAGGTAAATTTTTTTTGATTTATGATCAGACTGCACAGGTATTAATTAATAGGCTAAATTTATAATTACGATGATCACGGCTAGCAATCCAATACAAGCTAACATTAATTAGCATTAAAGAGCTTATGCCTTTTTTCTCATTCTGCATCCCAAACTATAATCGCACTGACTTTCTATTGCAAACTCTAAAGTCGATTGCTGATCAAACTTTTATTGATTATGAAGTTTGCATTAGCGACGGTAGGTCGACAGATGGTCGCTTTAGTGAAATTCGAAATTTTCTCGAAATCAATCAAATTTCACACAGTTTATATGAGAGCCCAATTAATCTTCAATATGACCCCAATTTGAGAAAAGCAATCTCCTTATCAAGCGGCAAATATCTCGTATTAATGGGTAATGATGATGCACTATCGAGTAAAGATACTTTAAGGCATATTCATCAAAGGATTGTCGAGCAACCTAATGCTGGTATTTTGATCACAAACTATCTTGAGTTATCTAGTGGGCGTACTTTTAATCGCATGAAATATACCGGTGTGATTGGAAAGGGCCCCTCTATTGCAGCTACTACTTTTAGAGACTACTCTTTTGTCAGCGGCATTCTAATACATGGGCCCTCGGCTAGAGAGCTAGAAAGTGATCGCTGTGATGGAAGTGAGATGTATCAAATGTATCTTGGCGCAGCGATTGTAAGCTCCGGTAAAGAGCTAATCGGAATTCATGAAGTCTGCATCGATAAAGATATCCAAATTTCTGGTCTTAAAGTAGAAGGCATTAAGACTAGACCAAAACTTTCTACGAATTGGTCTGATCGCCCAAACTTGCCCATGATGCATATCTTTGATGCTGTCAGTGTGGGAATTGAAGCTGCCAAGCCAGAACAAAAACTTGGAAAGTACTATGTAGCTATTCTTAACCAACTATATAGCTTTACCTATCCCTATTGGGTTTTGCAATATAAACATCTACAATCTTTTAAATATGCACTACTCTTTTTGTATTGCTTGCGTCCTAGCAAGCTTTTGCGAAATAGAAGGCTAACTGTTTTGGAGCTTTTGCATGTTTGGGCCATTTATCTGGGCACTGGCACCATCGCTCTCATAATGCCAATTAAATTATTTAAGCGTATGGAGCCAGTTCTTTATCGAATTGCCAAACATAAGCAGGGTATTAAATGTATTTAAACTCTCGGAAATATTTTATGCTTATTAATACTTCTAATCTATTAGTAACTTAAATAAAGATACTAATAAATTTTGAAAAAATTAGAGGATCGGTTTGAGTAGAATATTAATTACTGGGGCCAATGGTTTTATTGGTAGAGCTGTTACAGAAAAGCTTGCTGCTAATAAGGGGCACGTAATCTGCGCTGCAGTTAGAAAATCCACCATCAAATTTCAAAACGCAGTAAAGCTATTTGAAAACTTAGATTTATCTAGAGAGGCAAATTGGTCTGATGCCTTAAAAACAGTAGAGATAGTTATTCATTGCGCAGCTCGAGTTCACATATTAAGCGAAAAATCACAAAACCCCCTAAAGGACTTTAGAGAAATCAATGTCGATGGCACTTTAAATCTAGCAAAGCAAGCTGCAGCATCTGGAGTAAAGCGTTTTATTTTCATTAGCAGTATTGGAGTAAATGGAGAAAAGACATCACATAATCCTTTTAGCGCCTACGATGATCCTCAACCGCACTCTCCTTACACACAATCTAAAATGGAAGCAGAAATTGGCTTGATGAAAATTTCACAAACAAGCAATATGTCTGTGGTTATTATTCGACCACCACTTGTTTATGACTTAAATGCACCTGGCAACTTTAAGTCATTACTAAGAGTAGCAAGAAAACCAATTCCATTGCCCCTAAGTGCCGTAAAAAATAAAAGGAGTTTTATATTTTTAGATAACTTAATCGACATAATTATTTGCTGCGTCACTCATCCAAATGCGATCAATCAAATTTTTTTAGTCTCCGATGATGAGGATTTATCAACAACTCAGCTTATACAAAAAATAAGAAAATCATTTAAAGTGCCTTCGTTACTTTTTCCACTTCCAGTTTGGTGTTTAAAGCTAATTTCACAATTTTTGAGGAGGCCTAAATTTACCGAACAACTCTTTGGATCTCTGCAGGTAGATATTCAAAAGACCAAATCCAACTTAGGTTGGAAGCCACCATTCAGTGTTGATCAAGCTATGCTAAAAATAGCAGGCACAACCAACAAGAAGGGCGTTTAATCAATGATCCCAATAATTTGATTTGGGTTGCCCGTATTAACTCTCCATTTATCTAATGGTGTATTTTTTGAGCTAAAGCTATCAGCGCCCGAGAGAAAAGAAGCCCATGCAGAAAAGCTGCTATTACCTGATGCAAGTAAGACCTTAGCCTTAGATAAGAAGAGTAAATCTTCAATAGCGGTACTAAATTGATGAATTTGACAGCCCCCAATGCTTCTACTCAGATCAGCCAAGTGATGTGGCGCACCATCAGTAATCACCTGCACTGGAAGATTGCCATATTGTTGCCTCACTCGATCAACGGCATGAATAAACCAATATAGATCTGTTTTAGCCTGCGAACTATTTACAGCATGAGACTTAAAGTCATTGCCGGAACGGTAATTAACGGCAATAAAAGGCTCCAAAAGGAATTGCTCATGGACGGAGCCTTTACTTAATTGCTCTAGTTTTTGCTTGATAGCATCGCGATGCTCGGCTAAGTCTGAAAAATCATGCGCTTGATCAGCTTTAAAGATAATTACATCCTGATCAGAAAAATGATGTCTTGTTAAGTCAGAAAGATCTGATAAATAATGCTTCTGATGCTGGTTTACACCTAGCCAACTTTGGATTTCCAACGATAATCTATTAATAGCCATTGGATCAGACTTGAAGTTGTTATAAAGAAATATTTTTCCAAAAAGATGTCTATAGTTAATCCCACCTCTTGATAGAGCGGCATTTCGAAATGCAAACCATCTAGGTTCTATTTGGATAGCCCCCAAGATTTGAGTTGTACAGTAAGCTCTAGCCCAAGAAAACAACTTATTACCTAAACCCATACTTCGATTGAACTCATTACCCACAATCAACATAAAGAGTCATCACAATTCATTATTTATCCTATCAATATATAGATTCACTTTAGAAAATGGGTGCAAAAAAAGTTCGGCCATGTAAGTATTTGGCATAAAAACTTAATAGGATGGATCTAATTGCATGCGAGACTTTATGGTGTATCGGATACAGTCGTGTTTGCGCCACCCAATAAGGCAATCATAAAGAATAGATGCTCAATAAACTCTCGCTCACTTAACTCAGTTGACCACCACACCAACCAAATACCAGCCAAGATCCACAGAGTAGATAAAGCAATTGAGCGGTTTGATTCTTTATTCTTCAAGCTAACTAGCGCTTGACGGCATGCTAAAGCAATTCCAATCCAAGTCAGTAATAAGCCAGGTAGCCCCAAACCTAATGCATAGTCCATCCAACCACTATGTGTTTTATAAAGCCCAAGGTTTGAATTTTCTTGCAACATGAAATAGCGAAAGGCAAGGTGACTAAAACCAGCTCCCAAGGGATGCTCATAAAGCAGTCGAAACCCTTTTACAAACCAAGCAATTCTCTCATTGGTGCTTGGATGAACTAACTTGCCGTCAGCCCTCTTTGGTGTCAGCTGCCCTTTATACGCCGGATCATTACGCCACCCTCCTTCAGCATCAATTTGAGCTGCAACTTCAATATCGCCAACTAGATTTTTAAGCTTTTGACCATGCTTTACGTCGTATTTCCAAAAAATACCAATAGAAACCAATAGCACTAAAAAAACTGAGGCAAAAATGACCCATGTGAATCTATTGCCCACTACCTTCGACTTTAATAAACTATATTTAAAGGTAATAAATAACAAAATAAAACCCATAACACTGGCCATTAGCACTCCATTTAGTGCACGAGATGCTAAAAAATCAAGCCAACATAGAGCAGCCAAACCGCATGCGATAAGTCCCAAGCGCACATTTTGGAAATTTTTTCGCGGGTCTAAATTATGCTCAGAGATATAGTAGTGAGTAAGGGAGTACGCAAGAAGACATGGATACATTACAAAATACACCACCGCACTTTTATACTTAAATGGAAAAGTAAAGTCCACAACCATCAATTGTTGCTCACGCCAAATGGCAAATAAATATCCGCCAAATGTTAGTAAGGCCAAGGCAATCATCGCGAACCAAACCGCAAGAATCATCCTTTGATCTTTGGCGATCATGAGACCCAAGCTACCACCCATGACTATGGCTAGGACTACCCTGAACCAGGTACCCTTTAAATCATACAATTGGGCGGCAGGATCAGTAGGCATCATGAAATAATGAATCCAAAGCCAGACTGGTACGACTAAAAGACAGGTTATCAGTAATGCCAAGGAAGAATTGATTTTGGGCTTAAAAAAATAACTCCAGATTAAGCCTGTTAAACAACCGAATATCAACAAAAAATTGCGTAAAGCAATTGTGCCCGCAATAGGCCAAATTAATATAAGCAATACCCCACAAAAAAGGGAAAAATACTTAAGAAATCTTTCTGGGGATGATGAAGATAAGTTTGCACTAAATTTTTGATTCAAGAAATTCATTTACATTATTTTTTCAGCTATTTTCACCAAGTATAATATGCCAAGACCTCAACTAGCGTTTGACACCACCTTTAGACATGCTAATACCCAATGTCACTCTTTGCTGCATTGACAACCAATATCCCGATCTGGGATTTGATGCTCTGCTTCGTAGTACCCAATTCCACTCTTTTACTGAAGTTATTTTCTTTACCCACTCAGGATTCATTCCACCAAGGCATTCAATTGCTAATCTGAAAATAATCCCAATTGACTATATCCATGATCTTACGACTTATTCAGAGTTTATGATCAAGGTATTAAATCAATATATTCTCACAAGTCACGCTCTAATTATCCAGTGGGATGGCTTTATTACCCATCCAGACTTATGGCAAGACCGATTTTTAGAATTTGATTACATTGGAGCGCCATGGCCCACCAATGAAGGGCTTTTAGTTGGGAATGGTGGATTTTCCCTTAGAAGTAAGAAGTTATTGATTGCACTGGAAGATCCACTAATCAAAGCAAGGCACCCGGAAGATCAATGTATTTGCCTAGAAAACCGCTTGTATCTTGAAAATATCTATGGGATTGCTTTTGCAACAGGAGAAATAGCAGAGCAATTTGCCTTTGAACTCCAAAAACCTGCCTTTGATTGTTTTGGCTTTCATGCGGTCCGAAATCTTCCTTTAGTGCTATCTAAGCCTGATTTGCTCAAATTCATGACAAAGCTGCCACCTAAGATAGTTTTTACAGAGCAATTCTGTCAATTTATTGAAACTTGTCAGGGTTTACACTCTCTAGAAGTAATGGCTGCATTAAAAAAACAGATAATCACGCTAACGCAAGATGTGAATGCGGATGTGCTTTCAAGTAGGCTGTACCGCCATATAATCAAAACGTGCATTCGACGCAAGCTTTACAGCATTGCCCTAGATACCTTGCATACACGCATTAAGATAACGGGTTGGAACGCTGATGCATTCCTTCTATTACTGAGAATATATAGCCACAAACTATTGTCTAGAGTCTAAAGACCTAATTACTATTAATCTCATGCAAATTATCAGCTCATCAAAGACACTCAATGCCATTCTGGAGTCGGGCTTTATTCAAAATATCTTATTTCAGGGCGCCCCCTACAGCACCCAGTTTGATCCAGAAAAATCTGCTGGGGTAGTCGTAGTTTATTTAGAGCTTTACGAGATAGATCTAAGGCTCATTAGCAAAATAAAATCTTCTGGTAAAAAAGTAGTTCTCTATCACATGGGTGATGAGCTAGCAGATAAGAATATCAGCGCCTATCAGAACTGTGATCTGATTATTCGTAATTACTTTTTTCCAGAAATTCTGAACCATCCTGAGTTTGTTCATAAAATCCTATGGGCACCCAATGGATGCAAAACTGGGGTAGGCTCGAGAGCACCTCATACCTTACAAAAAGTGGATTCTCGCCAGTACCTATCTTGCTTTCTAGGCTGGCTTAGCAATGTGGCCTCATTCAATGGTGAGCGCGCTTTATTTTCTGAAGTAGTGTCGGCTTGGGGTGGTAAAAAAAAACGTCGCATCAAAAATGTCACGCAATGGTTAAAACACTACTTCTCTCTCAGTAAAGAATATCTTGCTTTCACTAGGATAGCGCCGGGCTGTAGAGCGGATTTACATCTTTTAAGCTCCACTGGTTTCTCAAGCGGATATAACGTGGGACTCTATTCAGCAACGATGGAAGACAGTATTTTTTCCCCTTGTCCAGCCGGTAACTCTCCGGAAACCATTCGCCTGTATGACGCACTTGAGTCAGGGTGCATCCCCGTTTCTTTAAAACACGAATTTCTAGTATCTTGCGATGCGTTGGGAGAATTGGAAATACCACCATTTATTTTTTTATCATCCTGGAATGAATTTCCAGCTTTCCTCGAGCAAATGAAAGGCAGGATAGTCACCCATCCTCAGGAAATCCAACAAATGCAAGATGACTGCATTACTTGGTGGGAGAACTATAAAAAGCATATTGCACAGAAAATTGCGCAGCGCATTGAGAGCTTAAATTAATGCAAGAACCAAAAACAGCGCTTAGCCTGAGGAACTTTTCACAAGAGTCTGCCAATGCCATTCTAAATCTCGCCATATCCACCTCCTTGCAAAAAAAGTATTCCAGATTGTTTCATGTAGTTGAGCACGCAGGATATGGTGCAATACTCTCTAGACTCATGACGGGCTTTAATCGCTCACTAGAATTTGGGGCCAATTACTCATTTAAGATTGACTCTCCCTATTCGATTGAAACACTTTTTGATATTCCATTTAAAGAATCGCCAACAGATTCACAAGATGGCAAAACAATTATTGAATGGAATTTCTTCAAAGAGACTTGGGATGCCGCTGATACCGTCAGAGCTGATCACCAGTTTCCGAGATGCCCTCTCAGTATGGAAGTGCCTCCACTATCGCGACACCAATGGTGTGCTGTTTTAGCGGAAGCGATTTGTGGGAGGCCGCTCTCGGAACTGCAAGCAGTCATTGATTCCACCAAGAATCGTTTAGGCTGGAGTGCTTACGATCTAGTAGTTGGTCTTCACGTCAGAAGAGGTGATAAGAATACCGAGGCTCCTTACATTCGCACAGAAACCTATATTCACTTTGTCGAACAGGTGTGCACTCTGCACCCCAAGAAAAAAATCGCCATCTTCTTGACTAGTGACGATCCAAACTGTTACAAGGATTTCAAATCGAAACTCGATGGCAAGAGCGATGTAATCATCCTGTGGGATCTTGAGGAGAATCGCTTTAATAACTATAACGCTGCCATGGTAAAAGAAAGTGCCGTCCTAGCCAAACAAGAGAGCATTACTGCGGCTAAGAATATATCCCTATTAGGAGATTGCGACTACGTGATTGGCATGGCTACCGCCCAATTCACTTGGATAGGGGGCTTACTCTGCGTTTTTAATCATGATCTTGATGCTAGTCGTCACATCATGATCGATGCCAATACAAATGAGCAAAGCCACTGGGCTTGTACTTACAGTTTTCAAGCAAATGAATTGGTTCTGAATTTACCAACTCCCAAACTAATCAAGGTTTTGCATATTTCTCCCGACGAGGATGGTGGTGGCGCAGCAAAAGCGGCTTATCGCCTGCACAAGGCACTTCAAAATCAGAGCGTCCAGAGTAAGATGTTAGTTTTAAAAAAACGTACCAATGATAAATCCGTTCAATCTCTGCGAGAAAGTCTATTTGGAAAAATTCGAAGCCAGTTTTATAAAAAGTTGAATCGAGCTAAAAATATTATTGACCCGATGTTCCATACAGAAAATCCTACTCTGCACTCCTTCGGTAAAAGTGGGTATGGTTTAGAAAACCAGATCAATCAATCAGATACTGATATCGTCCACCTGCATTGGATTAACGGCATGTTATCGATTGAAGAGATCGCCAAAATCAATAAGCCAATTGTCTGGACCTTACATGACATGTGGGCTATTTGTGGCGGCGAGCATTACGTTCCCGATGACATGCTAGGAAGCCGTTTTAGAGCGGGCTACCTTGAGAGCAATAGGCCAAACTACGAGTCAGGCCCTGACTTAAATCGAGAAGCGTGGAATGCAAAACTCTCCGCCTGGAAAAATAAGCCCTTCTCAATAGTAGGCTGTAGTACTTGGCTCGCTAAATGCGCAAAAGATAGCCCCCTATTTAAACAAAGCCAAATCTATGCCATCCATTTTCCATTGAATATGCACGATCATTGGAAGCCTTATCCCAAGATAGTTTCTAGAGAGATCTTCAATCTCCCTAAGCATAAGAAATTAATACTGGCTGGTGCAGTTGGAGGTGTCAATAACTTTTATAAGGGTGGCGATTTACTCAAAGAAGCCTTAAATCATTTAAGTGATGAATCGAAAGCAGGTTTTGAAGTCATTCTTTTTGGCCAGGAGGTAAATGAGCAATTTAAGGATTGGCCTTTACGAGTACATAACGTCGGAAAATTTTTCGACCAACGCTTGCTCGCACAACTATATTCGTGTGCCGATGTCGTCATCATGCCATCTAGGCAAGAGGCATTTGGACAGATTGCATCCGAAGCACAGGCCTGCGGAGTCCCTGTCGCTGCATTCCAAATTGGTGGTCCACTAGATATTGTCGAGCATCAAAAAACTGGTTGGTTGGCTCCACCATACGATACACAGAATTTGGCCAAAGGGATTGAATGGATTTTGACTAACTCATCAAACCTGAAAATGTCTCAAGCCTCTCGTGCAAGAGCAGTGCAGCTTTTTTCAGAAGAAACTATTGGGCAACAATACCTTGATGTCTATCGTCGAAATTTAGTCACTCAAGCTTAGTTATGGCCTAAAAAATCTTGATAAGCAGCAGTTAAGCCAGAAGCTAAGTCTATCTTGGCAGTCCAACCCAACTTATTTAAACGCTCCGAACTCATCCACTTTCTTGGGGCGCCATCTGGTTTACTTGGATCAAAGCAAATATTACCTTGATAACCTGTTGCTTTTGCAACTGCATAGGCCAATTCATTAATAGTGACATCACTACCAAAGCCCACGTTGATATGGCTTTGCATCCGCTCTGTTTGGCTATCGTAGGTAGTTTTATCTAACTCCATCACAAAAACAGAGGCAGCAGCCATATCATCAACGTATAAAAATTCCCGTCTTGGTGTTCCCGTACCCCAAATCATTACTTCGGGCGCATTAGCGATCTTCGCCTCATGAAAACGTCTAATCAGTGCTGGAATGACATGACTGTTTTCTGGATGATAATTATCCCCAGGGCCATAGAGGTTAGTTGGCATAACTGAACGGTAGTCTATTCCGTGAGTTTGACCATACTGGCGGTTATAGCTCTCACACACCTTGATGCCCGCAATCTTAGCCACTGCATATGGCTCATTAGTAGGCTCCAATTTACCCGTGAGCAATGCATCCTCACCCATCGGCTGAGGAGCAAGCTTAGGGTAAATACAGCTAGAACCCAAAAACAAGAGTTTTTTGACCCCATGGGTAAAGGCCTGATGAATGACATTATTTTGCACCATCAAGTTATCGTAGATAAATTGTGCAGGGAAGGTATTGTTCGCATGGATACCACCAACTTTAGCAGCTGCCAAATAAACTTGATCAGGCTTCTCAGTTTGAAAGAATGCCTCTACGGCGGCTTGATTGGTCAGATCTAACTCGCTATGAGTACGAGTAAGGATATTACTAAAGCCTTTGGTTTGAAGATTGCGCACGATAGCTGAGCCGACCATGCCTCGATGACCAGCTACATAAATCTTTTGATTCAGATCTTTACTCACGTGGGTACTTTTTCTTTTTTCTATTTGCTTTGTTTTTTTACTTTTTATTCTTTAATTCTCTTTTCCTACGGCTACAGAGTAACCATGCTTACTTAAAAGAGCATGTTGCCTAGCTTGATCTAAGTCGTTAGCTACCATCTCCACAATCATTTGATCAAGCGTGATTTCAGGAACCCAACCTAGTTTTTCTTTAGCCTTAGTGGGGTCACCTAAAAGGGTTTCTACTTCTGTAGGGCGATAGTAACGCGGATCGATTTGTACAATTACATCACCTACTTTTAAGGCTGGTGCTTTATCACCTTCAATCGAAGCTACAATAGCTTTTTCATTTTCGGCAGTACCTTCAAACTTAAGTGTAATGCCTAACTGTTTAGCACTACGAGTAATAAATTCACGAACAGTAAACTGCACACCTGTCGCAATTACAAAATCTTCAGGCGTATCTTGTTGGAGCATAAGCCACTGCATACGCACATAGTCTTTGGCATGACCCCAATCACGCAATGCATCGATATTGCCCATGTAGAGACATTTCTCTAAGCCTTGAGCAATATTAGCTAGGCCACGAGTAATCTTACGGGTCACAAAGGTCTCACCACGGCGCTTAGACTCATGATTAAAGAGGATGCCGTTACATGCATAGATACCATAAGCTTCACGATAGTTCACTGTGATCCAGTAGGCATACATCTTAGCTATCGCATAGGGGCTTCTTGGATAGAAAGGAGTGGTTTCTTTTTGCGGAATCTCTTGCACCAAACCATAGAGCTCAGAGGTGGATGCTTGATAGAAACGAGTCTTTTTCTCCAGACCTAAGATGCGAATAGCCTCCAACATCCGTAGCGGACCCATCGCATCGACATCTGCCGTGTACTCAGGAGATTCAAAAGAAACAGCTACGTGAGACTGAGCGCCTAAGTTATAAATCTCATCAGGCTGGCACTCTTGAATAATGCGTACCAGGTTACTGGTATCCGTTAAATCCCCGTAATGCAGGATCAGGTCAGGATGATTGACATGCGGATCCTGATACAGATGATCAATACGCTCGGTATTAAAAGAAGATGCACGGCGCTTAATACCGTGAACGATATAACCTTTTTCCAATAAGAACTCAGCAAGATAAGAGCCATCTTGGCCAGTGATACCGGTGATGAGGGCAACTTTTTGTGGATTGATTTTATTGCTTGTCATATATGTAACTTTTTTAATTATCTAAATTAACTTCTACCGTAGGTATCTTCAAAACGCACAATGTCATCTTCGCCAAGATAGCTTCCAGACTGCACCTCAATAATCTCTAAGGGTGTTGTTCCAGGATTGGCCAAGCGATGCGTTTGACCCTGCGGTATATAAGTACTTTGGTTCTCGGTCAGCGTAATCACTTGATCACCATTGGTGATCTCAGCAATACCCTTCACTACGATCCAATGCTCTGCGCGGTGATGATGCATCTGCAAGGAGAGACTTGCCCCAGGCTTGACCTGAATACGTTTCACCTTAAAGCGCTCACCCTCATCAACTGAGTCATACCAACCCCAGGGTCTGGCGACTTTGCGATGCAAATTCTTTTCTTCGCGTTTTTGCACTTCTAACTGATTCACAATATGTTTTACGTCTTGGCAATTTTTACGATCAGCCACCAGCACTGCATCTGCCGTCTCAATGATGATGAGGTTTTCTATACCCACTGTACTGACCAAACGAGTGCTTGCATGGACCAATGAGTTGCTTGTCTTGCTTAATAAGGTATCGCCACTAGTGACATTACCCTGCTCGTCTTGCTTGCCCACTTGCCAAACTGCATCCCAAGCACCTAAGTCATTCCAGCCGGCATCGAGCTCCACCATCTTAACTAGGTACTTGCCACCAGGGCATTTTTCAATCACGGCATAGTCAATCGACTCACTAGGAATTGTATTAAAAAGCGATTTATCTGGGCGCACAAAAGTAGTTGGGTCAGATTGATCAGTGGTTCTTGCTTGCCAGGCAGTTTCTGTGGCGCCAAAGATATCGGGGCGGAATTCTTTTAATGCGGCAAGCCAAGTGCTTGCTCGCAAAACGAACATGCCACTATTCCACAAGTAGTTGCCATTCTCTAAATACGCTTGAGCAGTTTTAGCATCTGGCTTTTCAACAAATTGTTCAACGGTATATTCATCATGGGTGCCCATAGCTGCGTTGCGTTTGATATACCCATAGCCGGTTTCCGGAGAAGTTGGCGTAATGCCTAAGATAGTAATCGTCTGCTTAGAGCCATCAGCATCGACTAGTGCGATGCAATCTTGCAAGGCCTTGGTAAATGCGTCTGAATTTTTTACAGTCTGGTCAGCCGGTGTAATCACTAAGATGGGATCATGAGGTTCATTGTGCTGATCATCCCCCCTCCTATCCCTGGCCTGAAATGCCGCCAAAGTTAAAGCAGGCGCAGTATTGCGGCCTGAGGATTCAAGTAATAAAGTAGCCTCAAAGTTCTTTAATTCGTTTTTTAACTCATGCAGCTGGTCTAAAGCCAAGAAACGATGGTCTTCATTGGTCACAATTAAGGTAGCGCCCAAATCAATCTTGGAGTCTGCAATGGAATTGATTCTGCAAATCGCCTGCTGAAAAAGACTCTGACTAGAATCATCCCCAGAAAGCACTAAAAACTGCTTAGGAAAACCTGAACGTGATAAGGGCCACAGGCGAGTGCCGGAACCGCCGCAGAGAATAACTGGGGTGACTGGAATGCCTGAGGTCATATAGTGAAAATGATGATCGTTTTATAAATTTAGGTACTAATTTTATAGGCTTCTGTAAATGCTCCATATTTATTAAGGTATTAGCAGGCACTCGCTACCCTTAATTAAAAAATATCAGGAGATTTGATTATGACCGTAAGCAACACACCAAAAATCAATGTTTGCAACTCTGTGATTGAATGCGCCCAATCCCTTAAACAAGAAAATACTGGCAAATGCTATAACTACTGCATTAAAGACTGCATTGCCTCGTTAGCAGCAACCAAGCAGAAATAATAGCAAGTTATTGTTTTTAATGGATTAATATGGTCCATTGGGGTAGCTTTTGCCAGTTAAATTGCTGTAAACCGCCCCAGCCAGTACTAGCAGAGTCGAATCCACCATTACCGAGAAAAAGGCGTAACGGTAATGCATGACTTGGCCCAGCACCACAATCAATACAACAGTAGTAGCTGGGTGCAAGCAACGTAAGATAAACATTCCCAAAATAGAGAGACTGGCAGCCAAAGGCATTGCCAGAAGCGGCTCTTGTACTTCATGAATGATTACTAAACCAACCAAGGCAGAAAGAGTGTTGCCCGCAATAACAGCCCAAGGCTGAGCCATGGACTGCCCGGTAAAGCAAATACCAGCAAAGCGCTCGCACCCAAGGATGCCATCAACCACTCATCTAGCCTACTAAGCTCACCAAGGTATTTGGCCATAGTAAGCACTAACATTAGTCCGAGAAATGCCCCAAAAACTGATCTCAAGCGCTCAACCCAAGCCACGGAACCTTGATCGCCACCCAAATAAAATAAATAATGCTTTAGGTAGTGTTTAAAGGTATACCTCATAAGTGCATCTCTTTTTTATATTTTCAGAATCAATTTGGTGTTAGCAATAAAAAAGACCGCATGGCGGTCTTTTTTAAGAAGCATTAAAGCTAAAGCAGCATTAAGCCTTCTTAGCGTAAGCAGAGCACCAACCTTTACCAGCAACTTGCTTAGCACCGAACAATGAGCAACCACCGGCAGCAGAATCAGCCTTACCTTGGTACAAAGCGCAGTTGCTGCAAACCTGACCTGCAGCATACTTAGGGTACTTTGCTTTATCTACAGTAGTAGCGTTTGCTTTGTAACCCAATGCAGCAGCTTGTGGATCTGTTTCAGCAACCATGGCTTGGGCTTGAACTTGACCGTTCAAAGCCAAGGTGCAGGCACCAGCAGCGGACAAAATCATAAATTGGCGACGACTATTTTTCATATGAACTCCAGTGGGTGAAATAGAACAAAGAATATATCTACAGGGATCATAGATCAGAAGAAATTACTCAGGTATAGGCCGTGCAACTATCTGATTTTGTTGATTTTTTTGTTGAGAATTGTTCTCAACGAATAAACGTGATCCAAGCAAAGCCTCGCTAATGCCAGCCTTTAAGGTTCATGCAAGCAATTCGTTACTTTACATGCACTCCTGAACCAGACTCAGGATATGACTGAGCGCAATCAACCGCATCGCGCTGAAAAGTGACCTTATTATTTTTAGCGGGATCCCTATTTACATCGGGATAAAAGGAGCATCCAAAGAGGGTAGACGCGATTGAAATGACCGATAGAGCTTTCAGTAGAGCCTGTATTGAAGGTACACTTTTCATCCAGTAGTTTTATCTTTTATCGAGAAGAGACAAAAACTCTCTACGCAAATTAGAGTCTTTCAAGAAAGCTCCGCGCATCACGCTGTTAACCATCTTCGAGTCACGATCTTTAACACCGCGCCATTGCATGCAGAAGTGATCTGCATCCATCACGACAGCGACACCAGTCGGCTTAATTTTTTTCTCTAGCATGTCAGCTAATTCCACTACCGCCTCTTCCTGAATCTGTGGACGACACATCACCCATTCAGTTAAGCGCGAGTACTTTGACAAACCAATGAGAGCAGATTCTTTGTTTGGTAACACCCCAATCCAAATGCGGCCCATGATTGGACACAGATGATGGGAGCAAGCACTACGAATAGTAATAGGGCCAATGATCATCAACTCATTAAGTCGGCTGACATTCGGAAACTTGGTCAGCGTTGGTTGCTCAATATAACGACCATTGAACACTTCTTTAACAAACATCTTGGCCACACGTTGACTTGTATTTTTAGTATTGTGATCACTCTCAGTATCAATCACTAAACTCTCTAATACCGCCTGCATCTTTTCGGCTACTTCGTCTACCAGGCCTTCAAGCTCACCAGGCTGAATAAATTTAGCAATATTGTCATTCGCATGAAAGCGTGCCTTTTGCGCCTCAATGCGGCGACGAATCACTATAGATAATGGAGTACCAACGTCACTCTTTTGGGTGGCCACTTTCTTGGCAGGCTTAACGGTTAGGGCCTTCTTGGCAGGAGCCTTAGTAACCGTCTTCGCAGCAATTTTTTTAATAGGCATATCTATTTAATGTCTCGATGAATTTGGTGAATTACCTTTAGTTCTTTTAAATCTGGAAGAAAATCGCTACTACGAAAGATAAGCCGGCAAGCCATACGATAGATCGAGTTGTTGGCCAGTCAGCAATATAGCAAGCTAAGTAAGCAATTCTGGTAAGGACGAAGCCTAGTGCTAGCAGATCCACTCTGTCTTGAGGAGCATTAGACATGGCTGCAATGATGATCGCAGCAAAGAATAATGGAAGTGATTCAAAAAGGTTAGCTTGCGCCGCATTAGCACGCGCCCGAAATCCAGTTTGCTTTGCTAACCATTGACGTGGCGCAGAATTGTCATAACTATCAAAACCTTTTTTGGCAATACCTGCTGCAACGATAGGAAGCAAGCCCATGAAGAGAACACACCAATAAGCAATAGTCATGATTGAGCTTTCTTTCTAAAGCCAATCCGACTCTCAGTGCCATTCATTAGATTGCGGATATTGCTGCTGTGGCGCCAGATCAGGAGCAAGCAAACTACCAAGAGTCCAATGCCCATAGGCTGGAAGCCAAACAAAAATACAAAATAGATTGGGCCAAATATTGCCGCAGCCAAAGCTGCTAAAGATGAGTAGCGTATAAATGTTGCAACAATGATCCAAGTGACCAATGTAGCCAAGCCAAGAATCCAATTAATCCCAAACAAAATGCCGCAAGCTGTGGCTACACCCTTGCCACCCTTAAAGCCATGAAACACCGGGAAAAGATGTCCTAAGAACACTGCTAACACCACGCCACATAACAGCCAAGAATTCAGTGTTGAAGTAAGAGATTCATCACCCAAGAGTATTCGAGCCAACATCACTGCAAAATAACCCTTAAGTGCATCGCCAATTAAAGTGAGCGCTGCGGCAAGCTTATTACCAGTCCTCAGAACATTGGTGGCGCCTGGATTACCAGAGCCATAAGAATGGGGATCGGGTAAGCGCATGCACTTGCTCACGACCACAGCGAAAGAGATGGAACCAATTAGATAAGCAATCGGTATGAGTAAGAGATCTAGGGTTAAATTCATACTGATATCTTAATCACTTATTACTTTGTTGATAGCTGTCTAGACCCATATATCTCTCAACTACCCCTGGGGTGATGTTGCTGATGGATCGATTTAAGACGCTCTCTAGCAACATGGGTATAAATTTGGGTAGTAGAGATATCTGCATGCCCCAAAAGTAGCTGTACCACTCTTAAATCGGCTCCGTGGTTTAGCAAATGTGTAGCAAAAGCATGGCGTAAGGTATGCGGGGATAAGGCAACAGGAATATTGGCGATCGTAGCGTAACGCTTGATTAGGGCCCAGAAAGCCTGACGAGTTAGTCCAGTGCCGGTATGGCGACCTACAAAAACCGCATCCGAGGTCTTACCTTCTAGCAACGGTGTTCTAGCTTCAGCAAGATAGCGACGCAACCACTGGCCTGCTTCACCGCCAAATGGAACTAGTCGCTCTTTACCACCCTTACCATTCACTACCCGAATAACGCCTTCATTTAATCCAAGAGCCACCGTCTTTAAAGAAACAATTTCTGAGACGCGCAAGCCACTGGCATACATCAACTCCAACATAGTGCGATCACGCAATCCTAATGATGCCCCAACATCAGGGGCATTAAGCAAAGCAGTGACCTGATCCTCGCTTAATGTTTTAGGGAAACGTAATGCTTGTTTTGCGGCACGTAAACCAATACATGGATCACATTTAACCAAGTTCATGCGCAGGGCATGGCGATAAAAGCGTTTGAATACCGTCAGCCGACGATTGGCAGTAGTTGCTTTATCAGCTCGACGATGTGCGATATAGGCAGTGAGATCTTTTTCGGTGACACCGTAAAGATCGATGCCAGAATCTCTTTGAAGCCACTGAGCCAAGAGCAATAGATCTCGACGATAGGCAGACAAACTATTTTGTGCCAAGCCATCCTCTAACCAACAAGCATCGCAGAAGCGCTCAATGGCCTCTTGGCTTGCCGGGTTGATTGCTGGCACAACTACATTAGTCACGGAAGTTATTAAAGCCTAATGGAGCCTCGCTTACTTCTTTCTTAAGCATAGCCATCGTTTCTTGCAAATCATCGCGCTTAGTGCCCGTTACACGCACTGCATCGCCCTGAATGCTGGCCTGAACTTTAATCTTGCTGTCTTTGATGATGCGTACTACCTTTTTAGCCAACTCTGAAGTAATTCCTTTTTGAATTTTCATAGTTTGCTTGCGCTTATCGCTACCAATAGTCTCTTTCTTATCGTCTTTAAGATAACGCACATCAACATTGCGTTTAGCCATCTTGCCGTAAAGCACATCGCGAACTTGGCCCAATTTAAAATCGTCATCACCAAACAAGATCAAAGTCTCATCCTTTTGCTCAACTCGGCTATCAGAGCCTTTAAAATCAAAACGGTTGGTAATCTCTTTGTTGGATTGCTCGATTGCGTTTTTCAACTCAATCATGTCAGGCTCACACACTACGTCAAATGAGGGCATCTCAAACTCCTTAAATAATCTGGGTAATCAATTCTGCAAATTTAATCATTGCATTGTTAATTTTCAAGTTTTTCATAAATTAAGAACAGAAACTCGAACACGAATAAGATTGTGGCATGAACTCCGCGAAAAATGCGCCCAATCCAGCAAAATTGACCCCCAATCTGGGACTCAAGCACCGGAATAGCTTCGGTCTGGATTCCACAGCAGAATTAGCCTACGAGATCACATCCGCAGAACAGTTACCGGACCTCTTGAGAGGGCTTGAGGATAAAAAACTTACCTGGCGTGCATTAGGCGGCGGAAGCAATGTGATTCTTCCAGAGTCTTTACCTGGAGCAACTCTACTTATCAATATTCTGGGCCAGGAAATTGTTCGCTCGGATGCAGAAAACTCCTGGCTCTCAGTAGGTGCGGGGGTCAATTGGCATGAATTGGTTTACTGGAGCCTAGAGCATCATCTCCCAGGGCTTGAGAATCTCGCGCTCATCCCCGGAACTGTTGGTGCCGCACCAATTCAAAACATTGGGGCCTACGGCGTTCAAGTCGAGGAATTTATCGACAGTATCGAAGCATTTGATTCTAAGACCCATGCCTTTGTCACTCTCCCAAATGAAGCATGTCGATTTGCCTATCGCGATAGCTATTTCAAACAAAATCCCAATCGATTTATCGTGACAAAGGTCCTTTTTAAAATCCCCAAGTCTTGGCAGGCGCGATTAGAGTACGCTGATATGGCAAAGCAATTTAGTGATTCCAAGTCTGCGCCCAGCCCAATGGATATTTTTGTAGCTGTTTGTAACATTCGCTCACAAAAATTACCTGATCCTAAAATAATTGGTAATGTCGGAAGCTTTTTCCAAAACCCGATTGTGGCAAACGAGCAATACGCGCTTTTGATTAAGCAATTTCCGAACCTAGTCTCCTATCCAGACAATCCCGGAATGCGTAAGCTTGCGGCTGGATGGCTCATTGAGAAATGCGGCTTTAAAGGTCAACGAATGGGTTCAGTAGGTGTTTATGAAAAACAAGCGCTTGTGCTTGTCAACCACGGTGGCGGCAACTCAAAGGATATTTTGAATCTTGCCAAAACCATTCAAGAAAAAGTAAAACACACTTTTGGCGTTCAACTCGAGATTGAGCCGAATATTCTCTAGTTTTCTTGGACAACGCTTGAAAACTGAACCTCTGCCTGACCTTCTGCCAAGCGTACTTGAAATGCATCTTTGATATTGAGTTCTTTAGGATTACGCACTGCATGCATTTCTTGCTGGGCTTTACTCAAGATAACAGCGTAACCGCGCTCAAGGGTTCTTTTGGGATTTAGCATTTCAAGCTGAGACTGACAGTGGCTTTGATCACGCTTCCAATTTTCCACTCTTACTAGCCATGCTTGATTGAGTCGCTTCTGCCAACCAGTAATTTGCTCGCGCATCCGATCAGGGTTTGGTAAAGCATGACTTAATCTCAGGGCCAATTGA
>Ga0209191_1000187_pt1 | contig 50547 bp, 61 predicted proteins | sample S_130626_EF_Meta_FD_187320 | JGI IMG/M metagenome (GOLD analysis project Ga0209191, IMG submission 187320) | Freshwater microbial communities from Lake Simoncouche, Canada to study carbon cycling - S_130626_EF_MetaG (SPAdes) (version 2) | ecosystem: Environmental > Aquatic > Freshwater > Lake ...
GATGAAAAATCTGATAAATTTACAGATGGAGCATTATTAAGAACTGCTAACTATGCTAAAGAAAATCAAACAGGAAGTTCTGAAGTTAAGAAAGTAGAATTAAATACTCTTACTGGACAAACTAAAGAAGATTCTAAAGGAAACAATTATAACTTAGCATACTATGAAGAAACTCCACATTACGCAGGAGTAGACCAAAATGGTTCTGTTATTTTAAGATATGTTAGAAAACCTAATATTAAACAAAATGAAATAGCTGCTGCAGTTAAATCAGAGTTTAATATACCAACAGTACAAGGAGCTCCTTTTGTTTTATCCGACAGTCAGAAAAATGAATGGGAAAAAAGTAATCCAGAAAATCTTTATGTAACAGTTAAAGGACGTACTAATGACATTGTTAATAGTGCCGAAGATAATTATAGAGATATGATGAAATACGGCCTAGCAATTGGAGGAGAAGAAGGATTTACTGCAGTGCAACAAACTCTTCAAAACTTTGCCGCTATGCATGTTATAGCAGATCCTAAACGTAGAGAGTTATACTTTGAAATGGCATCAAGATTAAAAGATGCAGTAGATAATGACCACAGAAATACTAATCTTGTACAGGCACCTGCAGTTTGGAATAAAAACCAAAACGGCTCTTATTCAGGATTTATGATTAATTATCAAGTAGTTGATAGAAATGTTGTAGGAGTAGTTTCTGAAATAACAATGAACCCTGATCGTACTTTTAGTAGACCAGTACCAGTTAAATCTGTAGTGCTAAATGATGTATCTAACAATTTAACAACAGCACTAGCAGGTATGGATCTAATGTATGGTACAGGAAGAGAAGCTGATGTAGTTAAATCTCCAATAACAGGAGATTTTGTTCCAGCATTTAATATGAATCCTTCGTTCAATACTTTACAAATAGATAAAGGATTTTAAGTAATTTTGTTATTTACCAATATTTTTGAAAAATGCCTATAGATGAAAAAGAAGACCCAGTAAATCCTAAAGAGGTTAAAGGGATAAACACTGCAGGTAATTTTGACAAAATAGAACTTCCAGAATATACTCCTGAAGTAAAATATAAACAACCTAAAACTGCAAAAGAATCTTTCCTATCACAATTAGGAGAATCTGCTTTTGAGAATCCTTCTACTGTTAGTATTAAAGGAACTAACTTTTTAGTTAGTGATAAAGTCTCTGACTTATATACTCCTGTAAATTTAGCTAAAGGAATTCCCGACAAACATGAACGCCAAAAATTTATCAATGAGCACGGTTCCAAAATGGTTAAGCTTTTGGATCCTGATAAGTTTGGCGTTATTTTTGATGATGATATAAAAGCTTATCAATCATATAAAGCAAAGAACTATAATATTCAAGTAAAAAAGTTCTTAGATGATTTAGATGAAAACCAAGGATTTTTAGCAGAAGCAGGAAATACTGCAGCAAAGCTAACAGGACTTGTATGGAATACTGCAGGCATCATTCCTTTAACTTATGGTTTAGGAAAAGCATTATTTACTTGGGACGCACAGAATATTTACAATAACGGATTATTTGATTTTTGGGAAACAGTAGACGAGGGTATTAATACTAAGTTTGCAGTTTACGGTGGGTCAGATTATGCTAATAAACCTGACGGTACTCCTAAAAATTTCTTTGCAAGATTTGTATCACATCCAATGAAATCTTTAAATGCAGACATAATGCCTGCAGTAAATTTCGTAGGATCCGCAGTAGCAACAGAATTATTAGCAACAGCTGCAGCACCTTTTACAGGTGGAGCAAGTTTGCTAGCAAATACTTCTAGATTACTTGCACAAGGAACTAATGCCTTTGCAAAATCTTATAAAGTTCTAAGAGGCTTAGATGCTTTATCGGATTTTAATAATATGAGAAAGATTGCTAGTCTTACTCAAAAATATAAAGCAGGTTTAGGCACTGTGTCATCTATGGTTCGTTCCGCAGGATATGAATCAAGTTTGATTGCGCGAGATACTTATGAACAGACTCTACAACAATCTAAGTTAAATTACTTAGAAGATAAAGGTTTATCAGGCGCAGAATTAATCGCAGCATTAGATGATCCTAACAGCATTTCACAAAGTGAATTAGCTTTGATGAAAACTAAAGCAGAAAACTCTTCAGAGTTAGCATGGTTTGCTAACGTTCCTTTAGTAGGGTTTTCTAATATGATTCAGTTCTCAAAAGCATTTAGTTCTGGGTACAAAATTAATCAAGCACTTTCTAGATTAAATCCTTTAAAACTTACAGGTACTACTATTGGCAAAGACGGGTTACACATAGCTCGCGCAGAAGCAATGGGTACTGCACGTAGAGTTGCAGGTTATACTGCCGCAGGACTCAAGTCTGGAGTTACTGAAGCATTTGAAGAATACGCACAAGGAGTAATGCAACAAGGATTCTCCGATTACTTTAGTGCAGAGTTCACTAACGACTCAGTAAAATCTTCTATGGGATTCTTAGACACAATGTCTAAAGCTGCTCGACAGTATGCTAATTCTGTAGAAGGACAAGACTCAATGGCTATTGGAGCCCTAATGGGTATGTTAGGTTTACGTTTACCTGTTAGAATAAATCCTCAAACAGGTAAATTAGAAAGAGGTTGGGAATCTTACGGAGGACTTCGTCAAGAGATTAAAGAAACTAAAAAAGCAGTAGAGGAATCTAAGGAAGCAGCAAAGAGAGCAAATGCTAATCCTACTAATCAAGTGCTTAAAAACAATTTCCAAAACATGGCTAAGAATATTACTATTCAAGCCGAGATGGATAAAGCATTAAAGAAAGGGGACATATTTAATTTTAAAAATAAAGAATACGAAAGTTGGCATTCTCATGTAACTACTAGAATTAAAAACAATATAGTTGATACTCTTTATCAGGATTTAGATGCTGCAGAAAAATTGCCATTAGAAGAATTTAATAAACAATACGGAGTACCAGGAGCTTTAGAATTTACAGAAGAAAGTAGAAAAACTGCTATAGAAAAAGCAAGAAGTACTACTAGAGAAATAGTTAAAGCAAATGATGAGGTAAATGATTTATTTAATGATACTAGATTATTTGTAGATTTCTTTAATAAAAACTACAAAGGATTAGAAGATCCAGCAATGCTTACAGAAGGATTAAAAGACCAAATGGTTTTCCTTCATGGAGCTACAAAAAATCTTCAGAAACGCGAAAAAGAACTAGGAGACCAAGTTAGAGATTTATCTAACGGACATGTTAATTCTGATGCTATCAATCAAATATTAGCTAAAATAACTGACGTTAATAAAGAAGGGCAGGCAGAATTAATTACTAATGCAAGAGAAGCTTATAAAGCAGAATTAGAAAATTGGAGAAGCGTAGATCCTACTAGCTACAAACTTTATGAGAAACAACTTACGCCGTTATTAAAAGATTTAACTCTTATTAAAGAACGTAAAGCACGTTTAGCAGAAATGTACAATGTGTTGTTTACTAATAAAGGCGCTAAAGAATACTCAGATCTTTATGTAGATCTATTAGCTAATAGAGCTGCTAAATTTAAAGAAGACGCTGAGAAAAAAGCAAAAGAAGATTTATCAAAAGCTAAAAGTTCTAACAAAGCAGCAACTGCCAAAGCAGATGAAAAATCTGTTACAGGAGAAAATAAAATCTTTGATGCACAAGTTGATGCAGAATTAGCAGCTACAGAAGCAGCATTAGCTGCAGAGTTAGCAGCAACAAACCCTGAATCAGCAGAAAATGCTCAGGATTTTAGTTCTCTAATTGCCTCAGTAGATGCACAAACTGTTATAGATAATCTACAAACAGCTCCTGCATTGTTCCATAAGATTTTAGAAATACTAGATGAACGAGGTACTCCTGCATTAGGAATTACAAACATTGATCGATTATACGATGCAGACCCGCAGACTTTAGGAAACATCGCCGCAGTCTATGCAGAGTTAGTAAAAGAACGCACAGAGAATAAAGGAACCCCGATAGTCAAACTCAACTATATCGATCCTACTGATTCTACTCAACCAGCGGAACCTGTAGAACAATCTGATGATGACATAGCAAATTCCTATATAAATACTACTACACTTGCTGATGAAGAAGATTTTAAACCTATGGAAAAGGTTACAGATTCTTCTATTATATTAGTAACTCATGATAAGAAAATTGTTAATGGTCAATTAGTTAGAGATAGTAAAACTGGTAAATGGGAAGTATGGTCAAATCAAGAAGGAAAAACTGATCAACCAATAGATACTAAGATAGTTAACTCTCTAGAGTTTTTACCTAACAAAGAATTAATAAATGATATAAAAGAAGCTAGATTCGAAATTGCTGATAATAAATACAACAATGAAAAAGAACGAGCTCCTCAAGATATTGCTATAGATGTTTACCACGGAGATGTTTTCATAGGTCGACTACCTGCTTGGAAAGAAGGACTTCCTGAGCATTTATTACAATTAAGAAAAGATATAGTTGCTCAAGAAGATTTAGGTAAATTAACAGAAACTACAGAAACAACTGATAGAGCAGAATTAATAAATAAACACTTTGAAAAAATAGTAGAAGTGTTGCAGAATAGAGAATGTTAAAAACAAACATAATGGAAAAATTACTTACAGAATTAGAACAAAAAGAATTGAATAAATTCGGGAAATTTGAACTTACAGCTTCTCATGTGTATCAATTTTTGACTAACCGAATGAAATCGTTAGGATACTTTGGTGCAGAAAAATTCTTTTTATCAGAGTCTTTAGATGAAAGAACTCACTACAATAAACTTGCGCAGTTTTTAAACGACATGAATTGTGAGTTGTCAATAGAGGCTTTGGAGCCTGTAAAAGCAGAAATAGCAAATATTAGTGATGCTTTAGAGTTAGCATATAAGATGGAATCTGATTTACTTGCTGAATATGAGAAGACTTCTAATATGGATATATCAAGAAAAGTGTTAATTTTGTTACAAGACTTCATTAATATTCAAGTTGGTGCAGTAGGAGAATACGGAGATTTAATCAATCGATTAAAACTTACAGACAACATGTTAGTATTCGATGCAGATTTACTTGAAAGAAGTGAGAATGAAGGGTAAAATTTAACATTATGGCTTGTAAATATTGGTACGCGGGAAAGCTTCATACTGAAGAAGAGTTCAAAAATATTTTAAATAACGGTCTAATTGACCAACTGGTCGAAACAGGTAAAGTAGATTTAAAAGATTTTCAAGTTAACGACGAGCAGTTAAAAGAATTCCAAAATCTTAGAAAGAATCCTATTACTTTAAGGATCCGTAGAAAGATACAAACACGTATCAATAACGAGCGAGTACCTCTTACAGGCGAGTTTGCAAATAATAATCCTGTAGAAGTTATTAAAAAAGCAATTTTAGAAGGAGCAAAGCCTTTTGAATTTCTTCTTGTTATTAAAACTAAAGATGGGTTACAAGCAAGTGACACAGCAAGAGGTAAGAAAATAGTAGCAGAGTTAGAGGCTTCTCCAGTTGGGATAGCTAATAATTTAATTGAGGGAGTTCCTTATATGTTAATTCCTTCTGCTTATGGTTTATATCCGATACAATTAAAACCTCATAGAATTAAAGATACTAAGGCTGCAGCTAGTTTAAAAACTAACCTACTTAGATTATCAAGAGCTACTACTACTGATGAGGTAGCTTCAAGTAGAAAAGCTATGGAGCAAATACTTTACAGAACTACTGTGGAGTTTGGTAACGGTATTTTTACAGTAAACTATTTTGAAACTAAAGCTAATAAAACATTATCTAGAACTTTTAATAATTTAGATGATGTTTACGATTTTCTAAGCAATAAGTGGTATCGTGTAGATTATACTAAAATTAATAAAGGAACTTATAATGACGCCGTTGCTTCTGCAGGGGCCATAACTACCGATTTATTCTCGGAAGATGGAAACTTTTTTAATTCTAGTTCTTTCGTATTAGAAGCTTATCAAACTGTAGAAACGGATCCTGAGCAGTTGAATAAAGTATTTGATTTTAAATACACTCCAACTGATGCTAGCAATAACACTGAAGAAACTGCAGCACAACAAACTACTCAAGCACCAGGATCTTCAAATACTAAAACAAATGAGAGTCCAGTATTCAATACTCCTATTAACGAAGTATCTGAAATGTTGGAAAGCCAAATATCAAGAGAATATGATATTCCTAACTCTAATCAAAAGATAAAAGTTACAGGGGCAGTTATAGACGGAACCTTTCAAGTAATTAAAGTAGAAGGATTAACTCGTCAAAAAAGAAACAATCAAAACGATTTAGTTACTGTATTAAGAACTTATACTTCAGGAAAAGAATACAATGATGCTATTAGCAAATTCTTTAAAGATCCTAAAGTAATAGAAGCAAAGACAACTGAAACAAAAACTGCAGCAGAAGAAGTTGCAGAAGAAGCTAATAAAAGTATTATTCAAAAAGCTGCAGAAGAGTTTGTAAAACAAGAAACAGACGCAGCACAGAAAAAGGCTAATAGAAAAAGCATGATGGATACTAGTGCGGAGATGGCTCCCGTAATAGTAGATCCGAATAGTGGTATAATTGATTTGCCTTTTAATCCTGACGAATTAGGATTGCCTTCTACAGGAGAACGTCCAGAATCAACAGAAGACATAAAGTTTAGAACAGGAGATACTACAGGTCAAGTAGCTAACTTTGAACAAGAGTTAGAAGACTTAAAAAATATGATAGGCAGTGCTTTTAAGCGTGGCAAAAAAGGTACTATTAAAATGTTTAAGGATGTAGAGTCTTTAAAAAATTATCTTCCTGCAGAAACTTACGAAATGCTTTTAGAAGCAAGACGTCACGGTAAAGAAATCCACGGCGTATTTACTCAAGCAGCAATGTATCTTAGTCGCACTGCTTTGCCAGGGACAACTTATCACGAAGCTTTTCACATTGTATTTAATTTAGCATTACCTCTTAGAACTAGAGTAAGAATACTAAATGAAGCCTTAGAAAAATACAAAGACGAGTTGCCATTTACTAAGACTACTAATCCTAAAACAGGAGAAGTTACAACTAAGTTTCCTACGTATTTACAAATAGAAGAGTTACTTGCAGATAAGTTTATGGACTTTGTACAAGAAGCTCCTAGAACAGATTATAGTGAATTTAGTTTAGTAACAGGTACTAAAGAAATAGGCAAAAACTTTGTAGCAATGAGTAAAATGCTACAAGTATTTTTTAGTCCTAACAGAGCAATTGATATTGATCAATTATTCAAAGATATTAACATGGGTGTCTACAAACACTCTGTAAAATTCCGAGATACTAGAATGCCAGGAGGCACAAGACTAATGGCTACTACGGCACCTGACATGCGCTACGAAAATGTAGTAGAAGAGATGTATGCTTTTGGTTACTTAGAGACTCTACTTGATGAAACTATTAGCGAGTTTAAAACTAAAACAGGTACAGATTTAACAGATAAAGATGCTATAAACAAACTTGGCGTCCATAAACTATATTCTATATTAGCTACTAAATTAGTACAAGAATATCAATCTAATCTTAACAGAAAGAACGAGACTAGAGCAAATCTACTTGGTAAACTATATAAAATTCTAACAGATAATCAAACAGCTATACAAGTAAAAGAAGTTGACGGTGTTAAAATGCTAGAATTTAATCGTACTACAGATTTACTTTCTAGATTTAACCAAAGTCTTCAACGTCGAGGTATTTTTATGACGTATAAAAACGCCAAAAACACCAATAATAATTTAGCAACAGAAGAAGAAAGTAATCCAGTAGATTCTGCAGAACTAGGAGAAAACACTTACGAAGATGCATGGATGACTAATTACATAACTCTCAACCCTCAAGAATCTGTAAGTGCCAGACTAAAGACATTCTTTGCTACTATTCCTAAATATAAATCAAACAGGAAAAATGCTGCTAAAGTAATTAGTCCTTTTGGTGTAGAGGTTAAAGAAGATGCTAATGATATTTTTAAATATCTAATTTCTAAGATAGCAAACAGCTATACTATGGAAGATATGATGACTAAGTTGCGAGACTTAGAAAAGCATAAACCATATATACGTGATATCATTAATAAACTTGATAAAGATCCTGTATTAAAAACAGAACTATGGGTATCTGTTGGTGCTAAAAACTATTCAAAATTTGTAGCGGTTTACGAAAAAGGTGGTACATATTCTGTAATCAATTCCAATAGAAAAACCCTTGATAATATTATTCAAGAAGAATTAATTGCTAATTTCTTGCAACCAGGTAATCCTTTATTAGAACAAGACGGCATAACTCCTAATAAAGAAGCTGCAGAGCCTTTTCTTAAAATGCTAAATGCTATTAAGAATTATTTAGTAACAAACAGAAACGCACAAAAACAACCATTAACACGTGAGGATATCTTACAAGCTTTTGCGGATTTATCTAAAGTAGCTTTTGTAAAAAATAAAATCAATATCACTGCTGAAGACTTAGAAGCTATTTGGAATCCTGAAACAGGAAAAGCTTCTTTTACTAATGTTCTCAACCTTCTTAATACATTTATTAAAATAGGAGAAGAATTAAAAGCAGGGAACAATCCTTTTACTAATCTAATGCCAGAGGAAGTAGTTAATAAAGATATTCAACGAAAAGGTAAAAGTTTAGTAGAGTCATTGGCGAGACAATTACTTCCTATTTCTCAAAGTGAAGTAGTTTCCACTTTTAGAAACATTGATGGTAAAACTGTTTACAATTTAATACTTTCCAATTTCTTAGATAAACAAGTAGATAAATTTAAGAATCCAGAAAAGTTTGCCGAATATCTTCAGACTATTAGAGAAGATGAATTATTATTTGCAATGCCTTTCCTAAAAGACTTAGGCAATGAAGATCTTAATTTACGAGAAAAACTAGAAGTAGTTTTACTTGACGGTTTTAGCCGTGAGGGTAAAAAGAAATCAGCAGGTTATACAGAAATGTCCGACATTGAGATAGAAGCTACTTCAATGGCATTGTTTTATAATTCTGGTTCTTACATAGGAAAAAACAAAGTAGGGTATTTTAAATTACCTATTCCTTCTGACGGTTCTACTGTTGCTTATATGAAAGCTTCAGTATTTGAACGTCCAGAGATTATAAATAAACTTGTAACTATTGCTCAGGCAGAATTTGCAAGAATTAAAAAATTACAATCAGAAGAAGATTCTTCCAAAATTAAAAGGATAGTTAACTTCAATAAAAACGGACAACAGTTTCAGATTCTTAGTTTCCTTAATGGAAAAATAGATACTAAAAAAGGTTTCCCTGAAGCTAAAGTTAGAGAAGCTATTGAGGAGTTTTTTAATCAAGACATTTCTAAAAGTGATTTCTTTAAAAAAGAGATTGAGGTTTATAAAAGAAAAGGAATAATTAAATCTGTAGATTACGCTACAGGTGTAATTACATTTGCGGAAAATCTTATTGACAATAAATTAAAAAATACTACAGAAAGAGTACAGTTTTTTAAAGATTATTTGTTGAATACTTTTTATATGAATACGCAGTTGACTACTATTTTAGGTGGAGATCCTGCTTTCTATAAAAACACTGTGGATTATCAAAAACGCTACAAACAAGTAATGAGTCCAGGGTTATTTACAGATGTATCTGAATCTAAAAAAACTTACTCAGGGCCTATTTTAAAAGATAGTATTAAGCCGACTAAAAAAGAAACTGCTAAAGCAATTGTAGAGTTAATTGAAAAATCAAATTTAACTTCTCAAGAAAAGCAGGATTTAAAAATACTATGGTCGGTTACTTTAAGTGATACTGAAAGCAAAGACTACAAAGGAAACAATGAGTCTGATGGTGCTACTTTTATCAGCATAGAGCGACGTAAACAACAATTAGAAGATTTGGGTCGTTGGACTTCTGAACATGAAGCAGCAATGGCGAGAATCAAAAATGGGACAGAAACAATTGAAGATATAACTTTAATTTCTCCTCCATTTAAACCAGAGAAACCGTTTGTCTATACTCAAAGAATAGTAGACGGTAAAATGGTGCCGACGCAAGTTAAAAATGCAGAGACTGTATTAACAAAATCTTTTGCTTATCGTAAAGATGCAAGCGGTAATTACATGTTCCCAAAACTTATTGCTGCGTATGAAGACATGAATGAAGGTAAATTCGATGTAATTTATTTTGAATCTGCAGTTAAAGAAGGAGCTATTGTAAATACTGACGGAGAATTTTCTGATTACGAGTTACAGCCTGACGGTTCTTACAAACTAACAGAGAATGCTGAGTTACTTACTCTTAATTCTGAAGACTGGAGACTACAGCAAGAAACTCCTGAACACTACACAGACGACACTGCTTTATTTGGTACGCAGTTAAGAGTTCTTATCACAGGAGATATGGACCTAAAAGCTAATTACCAAATAGGAAATAAAACTTACAAAGGAGAAGAATTAGCAAGATTGTACCAAGAATTGGTAGTCGAAGATCTTAAATCTTCTTTTGAAGAAGTGAAGCAAATGTTCATGAATCCTGACAACAAAACTATCAATTATGAAAGTTTACTTGCATTGTTACGCCAGGAAATAATTGACAAAGAATTAGGACAAGAATATTTAGATGCATTAGCACCTATTAAAGATGCTTTAGGAAATACTACTAGTGCATTGCCGTTATATCACCCATTGATTTCATACAAAATGGAATCATTGATGAACTCTTTCTTTAAAAATAGAATTACTAAACAAAAAATTAACGGAGGTAATTTAATCAACACTACATCATTTGGTGTTTCTGAACATCTAAAAATGATTGTAGACCCTAAGACAAAAGCAATTACTTACCAAGCAATGTTGCCAGCTACTTCTAAAAAATTCTTCCCTAAAGATAAAAATGGTGAAGTAGATTTAGAAGGTATAAAACAAAATGCTCCAGAGTTATTGAGAATAATAGGATACAGGATCCCAACAGAGGATAAATATTCTATGTTCAATATAGAAATAGTAGGTTTTACTCCGCCGTCAATGGGAGGAACAGTAATACTTCCTGTAGAAATTACTACTATTGCAGGGCTTGACTTCGATATTGATAAATTGTATTTTATGTCTAGGGCATTTAGTCTAACGGCTAAAGGCAATCCTAAAGCAATTAAATACACTGAGGATCCTGATGAGATTGCTGCTAATATTTTTAGAAGCTTTAAAGACTACAGAGCGTTTATTTTAAAAAATGTCTCAAATCCAAAAGAACAAGAAAAGAAACTAGAAATACAAAGAGAACTTATTGAGAAGCAATTAGAAGAAAAAGCTGAGTTTAAAAAAGAAAATGCTGCTCTCTACGAATCTTTAAAAAATTTAAAAGTAGAGTTAAAAGCAGCAAAGAAAATGAATTCTCCAATGGTAGATTTCATACAGAAAACTATCGATGCTCAATATGAATTATTGAGAGAAGAGTTTATTCCTTTTCAAGATGATGTGATGAGTCAAGAAGCTGTTAAAAGTGCTGTAGCATTTGTTAAAACTAAACTTGGCAAAAATATCAATACTGTTGAGTACAACACTAAACAAGCAAGAGACAATAAAAAGTTAGACATTATTCAAGGAATTCTAGAAAACTCTAATACAACAGCAGCAATTGTAAATCCTGGAAATTTTGATAATTTAAAAGTTGCTTCTAGTAGAATAAGATTATTGCAAGCAGGAAAAGTTGCTGAGGCAAATAGTCTAAAAGGCAAAGACTTAATTAAAGCCGCTGACTCTTTAGATAATCAAGATTTTAATATCAACTATCCTTCTACACAGTTAGAACTTTACCGTCGTAACATGACAGGTAAACAGTTGATTGGGGTTTTTGCTAACCACAATACTCACCATGCTAAATCTCAATATACTAATTTATCATTAGTATCTAGTATAGAATTAGATGGACAACAATTCTTAGAATTAAATAGAGTTTATAATAGTAAAGGAGAAAGAATTTCTAAATTACTTGCATCTTCATTAGCAGCAGTAGTGGATAATGCAAAAGATCCTATCTCTTCATTCTTGAATCTAAACACATTTACAGCGAACACTGTCGCAATGTTACAGAGACTCGGCGTCAATGAGCCTACTATTTTTGCACTAATGAATCAACCTGTAATTTTGGAATTAACTCAAAAGTATTTCAATGAAAGAGGTTCATTAAGTAATGATAAACAGTTTGCACAAATCTCAAGCAAGTGGAAATCTTTACTAAAAGATAAATTAAAAGAAGAAGGCATAGATGAAAAAGATCTATCTGATGTTAGTTTAACTCAGGAATTATTAGAAAAAAATCTAGTACCAGATGGCTCTGTAGATTACTATAAAGTGCAGTTAAAAGCTCTTACTTCTTTTGAGGATTTTTATGGAACAGCTGCAGATCTTGCTCAAGGAATTGGTGCATCTAAAGTTGACACAGTAGGTGTCGGGCCTACAAGTGGGACTAACTACGTAATGATTAGTGGCCAACAAAGAATACTTGCTAAAAACAGAAAAAACACTAACAGAGTAATAGGATTAGAAGAAGTTTTCTTAGGGGGATCTAATCAATTAATAGTACCTGCATTTACTAAATACGGATTGCAAGGTCCTATTAATATACTAAATAAAATCTACCCATCAATCGGAGAAGTCAATATTAATGGCGAAGTAAATTTCTCTGTACTAGGAGAATTAAAAAATGAATTTGCTGCACAAAAGGCTACAGCATATTTATCAGAAAAAGAGGCTCACATGGTTGATATTCATTTTATGAATTTTATCGCAAGTAAGTTTCCGTTCTTCAAATATTCTCAAGCAGAAGATATCATAGGCAATACTCCAAAAAGATTGTTAGACTTTAAAAAATCTATGGACAAGTTTGCGCCGTACAAACCTTTTATTGACAAACTTTATGTAGTAGAAAAGAATAAATATTCTCCTATTAGAAGAATAGAATTTTATTCCACAGGTAAAACGCCAATTGAAACACAGCAATTAAAATATGCATGGCAACGAATGTTGGAGGATACCGATCCTGCAGTAAAACAATTAGCACAAGACCTTGTTAAATACACTTACTTTACAAATGGGTACGGATTTGGTCCTTATAGCTTTGCTAATATGGTGCCAGTAAAATTCTGGACAAATGAATACCAATTAGCAAACAATATAGTAGACAGCGTGGGCCGTCCATTTAATGAGTTTTTAAAGAATGCATTATGGGAAAAGAATTTACTAGGCGATTCTGCTCCTTGGAAGACAAGATTCATTAATCAATTCATTAGAAATAACGGAGATAAAGAGCCATTCTTAATGACGGTTAAAGAAGATGTAGCTCTTAAAAAAGAAAAAGAAGGAACTACAGCGGAGAATATTAACAATGTTGTCACAAGAGAAGCTTACAGTTCTAAAGGAGGTGTAGTTCTTACATCTAAAGGATATTTAGTTATTAATGAATCTAAGAATCAGCATTTAATTATCGACGGCCGTCCTGTAAAATATATTAAACGATACGTACAAGGTAAAGTTAAATTCTATGAACACATTGAAACTGCTTATGATAAGAAGAATCCTGCAGATTTTGACAATAGAAATTACATTAACACAATAACTTACAAACCTATTAGTTCTTTAGGAACTCCTAATTTTACTTTAGAGTACGATTTTGATAATGATATTCAAAATTCTATTTTAGATAAAATTAAAGGAACTCCTAATCCTACTGTAGCAAAACAATCAATGGCGAATCAACTAGCTGCAGAACAAGATGCTATTGAAGCAGCAATGCGGGCAGAAATTGAATCAGGTATGTTACCAGCAGAATTAGGACAAACTTTAGGATCAATTACTGGATCTACTGCGCCAACCACAGTACCTGCTTCAATAACGCCAGCTACTACTCCTAAATCAAGAAGAGCGGCTATGATGGATCAAGAAGGCACTCAAAAATTTGGATTATTTCAAAGTTTAAATTGGAAAGATTACCAAGAATTAGGAGGTAAAATGCCTCAAAGTGAATTTATTGCCTTACCTTTAGACGAGCAAGAAAGAATAATAGAACAACTAAAAAATTGTTAATACGATGCATTGTATAAATATTTCTCATCCCGATTATAAAGCTTTAGAAAATTCTACTAATCTACATCCAGACGTACTAAAAGCAAAGATTAGTTTATGGATGGATCAAAACGGTGATGAAAGATTTCCTAGCGCAAAGGAACTTACTACTAATGATGTTTTGTATCAAAAAGAAAAGTTAAACTACTATCAAGAACAAGCTAAAGAAATTTATTTTGATTATGTGTATAATCAAGATCTTGATGAGCGTAGAGACAAAGAAGAAATAGAATATATCAATAAAGCATTACAACAAATCTCCCGTCAAATAGGAGATGTAGATTGGCATTTACGTCGTAGCGCTACTAATAAATGGTACGTAGCAGGATATAAAAACCGACCTGTTACTATGGAAGGATATTATTCTCCAGAAGCCAACGGAATGTTTAGACAAACAGCTTCTGAAAGTTCTGAAGCAGCAGATGAAAATCTAAATAAAAAACTTTATGCTTGGGCAAAAACCCACGGTATTTCTATTGAAGCAATTGATTCTTTATTAGAAAGATTTGAAGGACGCTATGAGAGAGGTATTTTAGGAGTAGCAGATTTTGCAAATGCTTTAATAGGCCTAGCTGATGATGCTAAAATAGATACTCTTCCTGAAGAGATTGCTCACTTTGCTATTGAGTTAATGAAGAACGATCCTTCCGTTATGCGCGCTTTACAGACTGTAGATCAAACAGAAATTTACGGCATAGTAAAAGAGGATTACAAAGATATCTACAAGGCTGAAGAAGATTTTAGAAAAGAAGCAGTAGGAAAGATACTAGCGCAAGAGCTAGTTAAAGCTCATAAAAATGAGAACGCAGAAGAAAAAGGATTTTGGGCATACTTAAAAGCTATCAAAGAAAAATTTGTTAAGTGGGTAAAAGCTAATTTTAATTCTAAAACTACTGCTCGACAAGAACTTGAAACTATATTAAAACCTTTAGCTATAAGCATTTTAAATAATGAGAAAATAGGTACTTTAGATGCAATTCCTGTAGATGCTAACTTGCTCTATCAATTAGATAAAGATGAGGAAGAAGAGGAAGTACCAGTACCAGATCCTATTATAGAAAACAAAAAGAAATTCTTAGAAGAAGCTGTATTCCAGCTTCAAGCTAGAATGAAGAAACTTAAAGCAGGTTTAAAAAGTGTTAGTGTTATTAATGCTATTGATTCAGAGTTAAATAGAATCAATCAAAACATTGCTAAAGGAGAAATGGATTTAGCAATTTCTAGATTCATAGAATTAGCATCAAGTGAAATTGCCAGTATAACAAAAACTTTAATTAATGCTCGACAATCAGGAGTAATTAATTCAGGTATTATTAAAAGTTCCCAAGACTTCTTAAACATGTATGATAATATCTTTAACAAGTTTGTGGAGTCCATGTACGATAATAATATTCCTGTAGAAGAAACAGAAGAATTACGTAAGCAAATTCACAATATTGCTATCGAAATACGAGATACAAAAAGTTTAAACAAAAGTTTGATCGACAGAGTTACAAGAGGAGTACTTACTGAAGCAAATACTGATGCTAATGGTAATCCTATTGATCCTGCTTTTGATCCAGACATGGTAGCAAAAGAAACTTCTGATGATGTTAGTGCTTGGAGGCTAGAAGTGGGTAATTACAAATATGCAGATTCTAAATTAATCAAAGCTGCACATAAAATTATATTTGATTCTATTCAAAGAATCAAAAGGTTTGCTACAAAAACTGCAAATGATTTATTATCTGCACAACAAGCAATGTTAAAATCAGGAGGTAAAATCGATGATTTAATTGAAGTAGGAGAAGACGGTAATCTTGGCCACTATTTTGTACAAGAGTACGATATGGGTAAATATTACCGCACAATGGCTAAGACAAAAGAAGAAATAGCCAAAGCTTTAGGATTTGATGATTACAATGACATTCAACCAATGTTCCTTACAAAAGATCAAATAGAAATTAAAAAGAAACTATGGTCAGAATTCTTTAAAAATAATACTAAAGAACAAGTTGTTATTTCTAAAACTTCTAACGGAGTTTCAAGAGTAAAAGTTAAAGTTCCTAATGATTCTTATAAAAGTCAAAAGTTCGAACAGGCAATGCAGAACCCTGCTACAAAAGCTTATTATGAATTATTGATAAAAACTAAAACAGAAGCAATAAATAAACTTCCTTTGGCATATAGAACGCAAAGATTAGTTTATATGGTGCCACCAATGCTAAAATCTACACTAGATAGAGTAGCACAAATTAAAGGAGCCAAATCTTTTATGGGAACTATGGCTACTCTTGCTTCAGAATCTTTATTTATTAATCAGGATGAAACACAATTTGGACAGTTAAATCCTTTGAATAATAAAATGGTTCCTATTTATTTTACAGGAGAATTAGATTCTACAAAAGATTTATCTTATGATATAGCTAGAAGTGTTACTTTATTTTCAGAGATGGCAGAAAACTTCCAGGAAATGAATAAAATTGCTGGAGACTTAGGATCTATACAATATGCATTAGCAGAAAGAAACTATGTAAATAAAAAAGGCCAACGTAAAAAAGGTATTGAAACTAATGAGTACAAAGCACTAGAAATACTTTTAGATTCACATGTTTTCGGCATTGAGCGTGATACATTAGCTACTAAACCTTTACCAGAAAATAAAATCACAAACGCTTTAGGTATTGCAGGTAAACAATTTTCATGGACAAAAGCTTCACAAAGATTTGCTACTTTTATTAGAAACAACAACTTAGCTTTTAACATTCCTACTAGTATATCAGGATGGTTAAAAGGATCAGGTGATAGTATTATAGAAGATGCTATCGGTGTCTACACTACTACAGAAAGTAAAAACTGGGCCCGCGGAGAATTTTTCTCTAACCTTTTTCAAGTAGTAGGAGAAATGGGGAAAGCAAAACAAACTAACAAAATGCACTTAATGCTACAACAAGCAGGAGTAGTAGAGTTAGAAAGAATGCTTTATGAAACTACTAAAAATAGGGCTATTAGAAAGATTGCTAATCGTGATTTAATGTATGCAACTTTTGCTACAGGTGACTACGGCATTAAAGGACGTATTGCTTTAGCTATCTATGATAACTATCGTTTGTACAACAATCAATTTATAACAAGAGCTACTTATTTTAAATTACGTCAGGCTGAAGATCCTAGCAAAACTCAAAAGGAATTTAAAAAAGAATGGTCACAACTACGTGAAAAAAGTTTATACAATGCCCATGATGTTGTAGATGGAAATCTTGTAGTAAAACCAGAATTTGAAAAATATGTTACACCAGCAATACTAAACAGTGCTGCAGGTAAGATTGAGAATGTTACTACTTATGTAGACGGTACCATGAGTAAAACCGATAAAGGAAAACTTTCTAGAAGCATTGCAGGAGATTTCTTACTAATGCACCGTGGATGGTTTATCGGAATGGTAGATACAAGATTCAGACGTGAAGGAACTAATATGATTACAGAAGAAGAGGAAATAGGAACTTACAGAGCAAGTTTTGATTTTATCTTCAGACAATTCTTTAAAACTCTTGTAAAAGATCGTGCAGGATTACAAGCATCTTTTGCTACTTGGAATACTTTATCTCCTGCTAAAAAACGAGGAGTAGCTAAAACAGCATTAGATTTGCTTTACTTAAACATTGTCGCAGTACTTGCTTCTATGGTAAATCTTGCTGCAGACGGATCCGACGATGACGATTGGACTACACAATATGCCGCTTACCAAATGAATCGATTATTATTAGAACAAGGAGCAGCATGGTCGCCAGCAGAGCTTATCCAAATGATTGATGAGCCTGTAGTAGGAGCAAGAATGATTAAAGATTTATTAGATATCTCTGAAGCATTCAGCGGTAAAGTATATGAATCAGGTATGTATAAAGGAGCAACACATGCAGAAAAATATTGGTTTAGAAAACAACCGTTTAAAAACCTTTATGAAATGCAGTATCCAGAATTAAAAAATAGATTTATTAAAAATCTAGTAGATTCTAAAGTCTACGACTGGATGTCTCCTGATCAAGTAAACAGTGTGACAAATAAAGGACTAACATCAAATTGGTTAATTCCTACAGGATTAGCTTCTGATCAAGATACAGAAGATGAGAATATGAAAATTATTGTAGACAGTCTTCAGGAGGAAACAGAAGAGGATAACGGATTCAATTAGAACGCCAAATTTTTTTTAAAGCCACTATTTTTACATAGTGGCTTTTATTTTTTCTAATTCTTCATCAGAAAGTTCACTAATTAAAACTTTACTAAAATCTAAGTTTTTTCTCAGCAAATCTGCAATAGCACATATTGCTACTCCATCAGATTTAGATATTAGTTTTGCTATTTTTTCAATACTAAACATCATATCTGCGGCTTTCTTATCATCAACTTGCCAAATCCTATCTCGATTACGGCTGTTTTTAAGATTCAGCATGTTTACTGCTTCGCGTACTTTATTTGCTACAGGGCTCTGATCGTAGATAGTACCTTTTAATTCTAACTGACAATTTAATACTACTTGAAATGCTGCTAACATAATAATATATGTCACAGATCCTTCTTCTAATTCTTTTAATTCTCCTGTCATAACCCTTCTATTACAGTAGCAAATTCTTGAATAAAATCTCTCATAATAGATTCTTCTGTTATAGCCTCTTCAATATACTCTTCTAATTCTGCAAATCGAGTAGCCCTAAAAGCAGGTTCTTGCACAGCACATATTAGAGATTGGTAAATAGGCAAATTATAGAGCCCTTCAAGTACTATACCATCTACTATTCCTCCATTTTCAAACACATCCCTTACAATGTAATCTTCACCTTCCTTAACCCAATTCTGATAAGCATTTGCTACAAACTCTTCCATCCCTAATTTAACAGTATCATCTATGCATCTAACTTTGCTGCCTACTTTCATGTCTTTGTTTATAAGTGGTAATTAAAAACTCTACATCGTCTAATTCTTGTTGATACTTTTCAGCATCGACAAAATGATCATTGATTTTACTTTGATAAACTTTAAATTCTAAATGAGCTTTTTGCTCTTTTAAACTTTTAAGTATCTCTACATTCATAGCTTTGGCTCTTTATAGTTAATAGATTTTAATACTTTATTATCTCCAGCACGGTGTGTTATATATGCATCATGCCGTATTTTTATATAAGTTTGTATGCCTTGCTCATTATACTTCTTTTTTGTTTCCATTGCTGCTTCTATAGTATAATCAGCCTTTGACATATTAGATTCATAAATAGCATCAATAGTCTTAACAGGGTCAACTCCGAATTCCATCATAGCACGGAGAGCTACCCATAGTAAATCTCCAAGACCATCTTGCACTTCACGAATGTCCCTTTTACTAATTCCTTCATGTATTTCTGCTAATTCTTCACGGATTAATTCCATAGCTAAATTAATACGTTCTTTTTCTGGGAACTTAGGATAATCTAAAATAGGTAAATGGAATATATGACTCCAATGTTTTACCATACTTACTACATCTTCTCTGTTAACTGTTGTTTCTTCCATAATTAAAATAAAATTGTTTTTCTGTTTCTGATACCTCATCCCAAGAATACTGGGAAGGCAAATTTAATAATTCTTCCTCAGTATAATACGACTCTTCTTTACATCCTAGTATAGGGATATCTTCTATACGCTCATTAAAGGTTCCTCCTGTAATTTTATAAGTAAAAATTATTTCATTTAAAGTTTCTTCTGAAATATTATATTTAACACATATAATCTTAGTTTTCATACGATTAAATAGTGCATCATGAACTATTAGTTTAAGCATTGATTTAGGAAAACTCGTTCTAGTATAATGATTTCTTCCTTTAGAATATTTTTTAATTACTTGTTTACCATTGAATGATATTGTTAGTTCCCTTTCCATAAATTTGTTCTAAAAATATATTTACTTGTTCCCAATTAGGACAAATCCATTTGTTGCCTACTTTACCATATTGATAGGGACTATCGCAAGTAAAAACTGCATGAGACTCTAAAAAAGGTATGTATTTTTGAGCCTCTTCTCCCCATAATAAAAAGATTACATTAGGTTTTTCTACTAAAATATGAAGCAACACACTACCAAAGAATTTCTTCCATTGCAATTTATGACTTTTTGGTTCATTTTGCAAGCATGTAAGACTTCTATTTAACATTAATACTCCTTGCTCTGCCCAAGGAGAAAAGCTTGTGTCAAACCCTAAATGTAAGTCAGGAAAAGAATTACGAATAGCAGATGCGCAGCAATTTATAGAAATAGTAGAAGCGTCAGAGAAGGCTAATGGTCCAGTACCATGAGTTCTAGAAGGTTCCTCCCCTATAATTACTACTTTAAGTTTTTCATAAGGACATAATTTCAAACTATTAAATACTATAGATTGATCTTCAGGAAAAACGTCTTTCATGCTGTATTCAATAGCAAGAAACATTTCTAGTTTATCCATGTACTTTGACTTTAAGAGATTTCTTAAAGCCATAGTCCAACCTTCTCCTAATTTGTTTACCCAATAATCTTTTGTCTTCATACTCAAAATATATACCTAATAGTGTTCCAACGGATAATTTTATCATGAAGCTCAGTGAACTCTTTAATATATCTAGCTTTTAAATCATAGCGATATCTTACATTTTCCGCGCCATACTGTGAAGTTTTACCTTCTTGTAATTCTGGGATCCATAATAACTTCTCTCCTAATCGATTGTTCATAAGATTTTCTTCGTGCTTCTTAATATTATGGGTCATAAAAATAACCTCAGCAAGTACTTCATCTTTGTTGTCTACATAATTACTCATCATATAAAACAATTCCTCATAATCTTTTAGCCAATTATCATAGACAATTACAGGACTAAAATTTACATGCACCTCATACCCTGCATCGATAAAACCATCAATAGCTTTTATTCTATCAATAATCTTAGCAGTATTAGGCTCATAGATATCTGATAGTCTCTGCGGCATTAAACTAAATCTAATCCTTACTTTTCTTTCAGGATCATAGTTTAAGAAAATCTCTGGAATAATTTTAGTTGCAAAAGTAGCTTTAGCAACTGGATGTTGTTTAAAGAAATCAAAAATTCTTTGCCAATCATAAAACTTAGCATGTAATGCAAAGTCTTCATTGCACGAAATATCATAAGTTACAAACTCAGGATCCGTTTGATTCGGCTTTTCTACTCGATTCTCAAAATAAGCATGGTTATTAATACTAGTCAAAATATCTCCAATATTTTTAGCCACATCTAAACCTTTAGGTTTATGGCGTTTCATGTAGCAATACGAACAGTCTAGTAAACAGCCGTAGCCAAATGAGGGAGTTATATAATCTGATGATCTACCAGAATGTCTTATTATAAAACTTTTTCTATTAACAAATTTTACGATTTTTTCCATTAGTCTAGTTTTAATAAAATAACAATGGCCCATATTTCAGAGCCCTTGTCGTCACTATATAATATAGTTTTCCTAATTAAAAAACAAAGGAGGACTAAAAGCCCTCCTCTGTTGGTGATAAATGCTTCTTTTTACATTGTGAATTTATAATTGATTGATTCAATTCTTCCTTCTCTCTGTCTATAATAGGCCAAACTTCCTGATCATAAAGATTAGCAGGTGAACCAAGAGTACTTAACCTAGTTTCCCAACTTTCTTTTAATACATCAGATTTGTGTAAAATTAATGGAAGAGTCATAGGCTGACCGCTGAAAAAACTATGCTTTAGAATTAAAGCTTTAGCATCTTTACTGATCATAGAATATCCGCCATTTAGTAATAGCTGATAATCTTCCATAGTCTCTTCAGGAACCCTGAACACTACTATTAGACATTCTTTATTATCATAATCATCCACATAATTAGGAAATGCTTGAAGTGTAGAATAAAATACATCAAAATTCACATCTCTATAGTTTCTCAATAATACAAATATATAATTCTCATTATTATATTTTGTAACACAAGTATCAGATAAATACGCATTTATAAATCTAGTTTTAAACTGCAATCTACCAAACATGTCTTTGACATCACAATCAAAGAATGCTTTAGGTACTTGTAACATTGGAAACAAAAAAGTTGCGGTATATGTGTATTTTAATTCTTTCATACTCTTATAAATATACTACCTTCATTGTCATAATACTCCATAGGATATTCCCAAGCATTATTTTTTACTGCATAATTATAACGCAATAATGCTTGTTTTAGACCTTCATATTCTCTTCCATGAGCTTCACCGCCTACAAATCCTACAGTCATTGCTTCATTGCTTACTGCAAATACCATAGGATTATTATTAAGTTGTTTTTCTACTACAATATAAAGAAACGGTACCACTGTGTAGCCTTTAGCAAGTAACTCTTGAATACGAGGATCTCTGTTTAAACCATAACCATAAGTTGCAGCTTGAAAATCATAGCGATACTTCCAAAACTCATACTCAAATCCTGTTACAGGTTTGCTAGTAGTTTTGAAATCTATAGGAAAGATTCTTTTAGTCTCGTGATTTATAGCTACACGATCTAACTCCCCTTTCATCTCTACTCCTTCTATTTCAAATTCCACAATAAACCTATTAATAAACTCCATATTCTTATCGAATTTAGCGTCTACAAATTGTTTAGTATAAGTATCTGCTTTAAGAGCCATAACACAATTTACCGCATTAGCGTATTCTGTTTCAGTCACTGGTGTTCTACCAACCATTGTCTTGAGTAAATTAAAATACTCACTACCTTGCTCGATAATTTTAGCAACCTTAGTCTCTGGCTTCCAATTTGATTGATAATTAAAAGTAATACAAGCATCAGAGATAAAATCATTGTAAGCAGATAATCCAAATATTAGATCATCTTCTTGTTTTTCTTCTATTGCCCAGGCAAATACTTGCGCAACAATTGCTTGTACAGTCTCACTACATTTTGTTTCATCAGGAATCTTTACAAATCTCTTCTCAAAATCTTCTCTTGTTCCCATCAACATAATATCTACTACACTGCCAAAGATAAAATGGTCAGGTGTCATATCATCATCCTGATTTTTCATTCTGTCTACTGCTTGTAGATATGCTTTAGGGCTTGTAAGAATCTTTTTTAAAGAGCTTTGATTCACTTTCTTGATATCTCTATAATCTTCCATGCTTTTTAATTGTTTTAATTCTGTAAACTAATTTTCTGTTAGCAAAGTCATCAATTGGAATATACTCATAAGTAGTTCTTTGAAGATATTCAACAGTATCATCGGGAAGAATCCCTTTCTTTACCATCACATCATCTAAACACTTTAGCCAAATTAAAGCCAAATTACCTATATCCCAATTAGGTTTATATCCTACGGGAGCAGGATTCCAACTAACTCTTCGCTTTTTCGTTTGTTTGTCTAATAACATTTTCATAGTCCCGAAATTTAAAGGCGCAAATACCGTCAATTTTGTTTCCACAGGACCTTGTATTGTAAGATTATCAGGGATATTCTTTTCAATATATCCGTGCATTGCTGCAATTAGCGCAGCCCTTGTAGTGTAATGTACAGAAGCATGGATCTTATTGTAACCAATTTTGATCCATACTTTCTGACTTTGTGGTATATGCGTGATAAATTGCGGAAACTCTAGTTTCAATTCACTCACCATAATTTATGTCCATTTTACTTCCTCTTGTTGTTCAACAGGCGCTTCGATTATTTCTACTTCTACAGGAATAAAATTTTGTACAGTCTCATGTACATAATTAGCATTTAAAAGTGTAAGAGTTTCTTGTTGCAGAGTAATAGATTTTACTTTAAAATATTTTTTATCTCCGTATTGACTAATTTCATAAGAATATCTTTTTAGAATTTCTTCTACTTTATCTTCAGTAAGAACGTTTTTATCTATCAAACTATCCATAATTTCATCAATAGATGTGCCCATAGAAGTTCTATCTTTTCCTAAATAAGCAAGAAGACTTTTAAAGTTAACATGATTTTTTGCAGAACAATTGGCAAACTTATAAGAATATTCTTTAAAGAGAAACTCTAAATATAACAAGCTTTCACGATAATTACAGTTAGCCATAATTTCCATAGCCATAGTGTGATTGTCTTCATCACTACTTTTTAACATTGCTTCTAATTGATCGTATACTTCAGAGTTGATAATAACAGAATCTTTACCATTAAGTTTATCTAATAATGCAGTTTCAGAATAAAGTTCTAAATCTTTTACTTTATCATATAATGCAAAATCTTCATTATTAATTTTATAAACTCTATGAGATTCTCTTGCTGCTCTAATAGCAATTCCTGTATTTATAATTTGATTTTTGTAAATTTTAAAATGTTCATAACTCAAAGTATTACAAGTACCCCAATTAGTTAATATGATAGGTTTATCATAAAATTCTAAAGCAGTTTTTACTTTTTCTTTATCATGCTCATCTAAATGCTCTTCTGCTACATCAATAAAATCTTTAAACAAATCTGTAGGAATAGAATATTCCCAAGCTGTATCAGTCATTTTTGCAGCAGTATTAGTTCCTGCAAAAATTACATTAGCTTCTAAAGGATCTCTAACAGTTTTAGTATTATAATTTATTGCTAAATCTTTTAGTTTAATCCTTGGAATATTTACACCAGGCATAAAATATAGTTTATCTCCTATCTGCGGAGTATAATCATGATGTTTGATATTAATCACTTGATCATAATTATCCATATATAAATTACTGTCTATTTCAATTTTGCAGAAAGTAATTTCTCTAGAAGTATTATCATCTGTTTGCATATCTACAGTAAGATACAGGTACTGTCCTTTTTCTAATCCCATAATTTCTACTATTTAATTGCCATCTTTACGACAAGCGGGTTTAACATTAATTTACTAAACTTAGGTTTATTGCCATTAAGTAATTCTTTGACAATGTAATATTTCAAATCTTCGGTAAACACTTTAGTATCAGTAGTTAGCTTAACGAGTCTTTGAATCATAGCATCAGGAATGCTTTTGGTTTTCGCCATATTTAAAGAGAAATTTACCACACGAGTTGCTACAATACTAGAAATATCCGCTCTAAAGTCATCATCTTCTCCTATCATATCTTTCAATGCTCCAATCACATAGCCTTCATCTTTTGTCAAGATATCTTCTGGCCCTATAATTCTATCAAGTTTGTTATTGATAAACATAGTAAACATCCCAGAGAAATCTGTACCCACAGAACCTTCACCGATCATTTGAATCAACGGCAATTGATCTTCAAATTTTGGAATAGAACTAATTGCATTAAAGAATGTAGTAATCGATCTTGGATTTACTCTTTGAGTTACTAACTCAGGATTCATCAACATAAAGTTAATACAACGACCATCAATCTTTACTTCCTCTGCCCATTTAGCCCATACGTTAACGTCATATTTCAATTCTACAGAAATAAAACGAGTCTGTTGAGCTACGTCAAGTGTAGTTACATTGTAATCACCATTGTCAGGATTAGTAGTCAAAATAACATGCCAATTTTTAGGAAGTTTCCATGAAATATATTCTTGTCTATCACAGATTTCCATTGTTGCCTGCATAAAACGGGGCATTTTGTTATCCTATAGGCTCTTTATCCCATAGTTCTGTGTCTTTATTATTAGATTATACACACAGTTCAGACTATATCATCACATATTTCTATGTGTCATGCGCTCTTGGTGTTTTACTGTCTGTTCTAGACTCCATACACTAGTCGTTGCACCTTCCTTATATCCCTATAAGGCTTGGCTCAGGATTGTCCATCTCTGGAGGTTCCCTGAATTCACATGATTTATTGCGGACCACCCGTTTATGCTTTTTTCCATCTATACCCACCAGCAGTTAAATTTTTAGATATTGCTCTATTAATATTAGCAATACCTAATTCTTTTTTTGCTGCAGTAATAGACTCCCATTTTTTGATAAAAGTATTATTAGTAGTATATTGTAATACTGGTTCTAACTTATATTTCTTTTCCCTAGTAAAAACTAGATCAACTTTGTTATAAGACCATACATATCCTCCTGCAGAAGTTTGTTTACTATTACATACTGCTTTAATACTATTAATACTTTTAGCATTAATAGATTTAGCAGCAGCTGTGAGAGATTCAAAACTTTCTAAATATTCTCCATTATCAAGTGAATATTTGTACACTGCTTTAAGATTGTGAGGTTTTAAACCATTTGCATAAGCTTTTTTCTTAGCATCACTTATTCTTTGTTTATATACATCATCTCTAACTAAAGTTTGAGGATCCAATATATGATTTATATAAGGTTTAAGTGTACTAATGTAATATGCTTCTCTTTCTATTAATACATCATCATTACACTCTTCTACAATATTAAAGTAAATTTCATCTTTACCATACTTATTGTATAAATTTTGCATTGTTCTATTATGATGCTTTAAATTTTCAAGAGACCACAAATGATGTTTTAATCTATGACCAATATTACAAGAGCTACCAATGTACTCTTTATCATTAATTTTAATTTTATAGATTCCTATACTCTTTAATGCTATCTTAAGTGTTTGCATGTTTAATTTTTCCATATCACAAAGATAATTAAATTATTCACACTAACACTACTAGACTGCATATTTTATTAATCCGCACGAGTAAAATCATCTAAAATTAAAATCCCGCCTTCTTCTTTACCCTGAATCCATTCTGGCGCAGCATGAGACATTCGTTTGTCTACTACTTTATAACCTTTAGAACTTGCTGTTTCAATTTCTTGCTCAGTAATCCATAGAGTTTTACCTTCAGCATTCTTAACTTTAAATTCTTTAATAGGAAAACCGATAAGATCACCTAACTCTTCTATTTGAGATAGATTTAGTTTTACAACAGATAATCCTAATTCTTCTCCCAACTGAAGTATTGCGGAAGTTTTACCGAGCCCCGCATCGCCAGCGATATTCACAGTTACAGGCACTTTACCTTCTGCTTGAATAGCTTGATTATTGCTCACCATGTGTTTGACGAAGTTCTTTAACTCGTCTACATTTAATTTTACTTGATTCATTTATTAATTTTTTAAAGTTCGAGTTTAATTACTCTTCCAGGAAGAGATTCATTCATGTTGGATCTTTCAGATAAAACCCATAAAATTTTCCCTGACGGTTTTTTATGAGTAAAACACTCACCGTCGGTAAAATAGATTAAACTTGTAAATTGACGATTTTGCTCAAAATATTCTAATACAGGATCAAATGATGTTCCTCCTCTACCAGATACTTTTAATTCAAATTTACCTTTGTAATCTTCAATAGATGTAATCTGCGTATCACATTGTATTATTGTAATATCTACACCTGCTTTATGAATATGATAAATCTCATTCATAAATTCTTTTAATTCATCTTCACTAACAGAACCTGATGTATCTATTGCTAGCAACATCTTTTGACGCATCTTAATCTTTAATCCAGGATTATCAGAATATCTCTTATTATCTTTTCTTCTAAGCTTCTTAGTAAAAATTTTAGTAGATATTCCTGTAAACCTACGGAGATAAGCTCGCCAATTAAATTTAGGAGCAAGTATCTCATCGATTATGATTAGACCATCAATTTCTCCAGGAACATGTCCCTGTTTTTTCAAAGTTTGTTCTTTAGCTTCAGATAAAATTCTCTGAACCTGCTTATCAATAAGCTTTTGTTCTGCCTCAGATAAATCTTCAAATTCATCCCACGTGCTGTGATCAGGATCTCCTTCACCTTGATCTAATTGATCACATAGTTTATCAAAATTACTATCACCAGAAGTTCCTGTTTGATCCTTTTGATCCTTAGCAAGTCTTAGTCTATCATAATAATAACGACAGCCTGCTTTTGTATCTAAGTTTAAATCTGGATAGTTTTCAATAAATATGCCGTTTTCAGGGAGCCAATCTTTAGGAATATATTGATTGATTTCCATATCCATTGCGATATTAGCAAGCTTTCTATCAGAGAACTTAAACACAATAGATAAATGACCAAATGCAATGTGTAATCATTTTTGTTAACTTACATTTTCATGTAAGATCAGACTATCCCTTCATCCTTATTAGGATGGTCTATTATAGTCGTTGAACCTCTTTCTTGGTATGTAAGAGTCTAAATATTCAGTAAATTTATCTTTTTTTCTTTTTAAATATATAGTAGCATCTTTATACATATAATTATATAATGCAATGCTGTCATTTAAAGAAAACTGGGTAATATATACACTAGAATATCTAATTGTTTTGTTTTTTACAGGTAGTACTTGTAATAAATCTTCTATAAAATTTTTAGAACCAGAACAAAATCCAGATTTCAATATTTTCCAATTATCACTTTTTAAGTTTTGGTAAATACCTACTGTACCATCTCCATCAAAATAACCCCTAATAAAATGGTGCAATAATTCATCATTAATTAAAGGTAATCTTATAGTATGAGTTTTTACTGGGGTGCATCCTAAATAATTTAAATCATTATACATCTGAGCCGAAGTTATTTGTGCTTTCCATATAATTTTATTAAATTTTTTATGCGTTTCTGATCTAGGCTTATTACTTGATGATATAGCTTTCATAAAGTCTTCTACCCATTTTAAATCTACAGATGTTAAAAATATTTGTCCTGATTTGCTAGCTTTTTTAGAAATATTTCCATCAGCGTATAACACTCCTAACCAATAAGCTTTTTCTTCTGTATCTATCACATTAAAAAAGTTATCATTACAAGTATATTTCATACTTGCTTCAGAAATTGTTCTTGTTTTCACATTATTTGCTTTTAATATTTTCCATATAGTTTTTACATTTTTACTATATTCTTTAGCAATTTTTGGAGCAGATATTTTATCTATAGTATATTTATTAACTATTTCCTTTTCTATATTTAACATAATATGCAATTATTTTTATTGCAATATACCAAATATTATTTGTTATACCAAGAAATTTGGCTGCGGATTTTCCAATCTTAATCTTTTTTACTATACCTGAGTAATTACTTCAGCCCTTATATATGTCGCCATTATAAGTTAGTAGATTAAGCTCTAAGGAGTTTCCCGTCAATTTAAGACATTTTACATATACATTACTGTATAAGGAGCCTATACACTAAGCTCATGTTTTAAAATACCCAATCTCTGGTCATCATTTAATTCTTCCCAAAAGTTAGAATTAATAATCAATTGATAATTGATACCATTTTTACCTACACCAGCAGTGGGGATTTTTTCAGACCAAAACTTATTTAGTTGAATCAAAAAGAACCCGTAATAGGGCTCTTTCAACATTAAATCTTTACTAGCTTTTGCTAGCATTTCTACTTTATTCATCTTTATAAAGTTTTAATAATTTTTTCCACAGTTGTACTCGCTTCCTGTATGCCTACTGCTTTTACAAGGTCCGAAAAGTCGGTTACTTTTGGCATTTTAGGAATTGAGATATATGGAATGTTATATTTTTCTACGAATTTTATTGCTAAAGCCTCGCCAGGCTCATCATTGTCGAATAAACAGATTACTCTTTTAAATCTTTGCTTATACTCATCCATAACAGAATCTTTCATCATAATAGATTCTGATTGAAGGCCTATAGCAGAAATGTTTAAGCAATCGTGTATTGACATCACATCTTTCAAAGACTTTGTAATAATTAGTAGGTCTCCAGATTTAGGCAATTGTGTGTACCCTTGATGCACGGTAGAATCCGCATTATTTATCCACTTTTTAATCCTTGTTTCCAAAGGCTGATAGATTTTATAGCTAACCCGATTATCCTTATATTCTATGTACGCATACGCATATTGGTGCGCTTTTACACCACTTTCATTATAAAATATATAATCAATAGGTCTAACATTAAACTTCTCTAAAGTTGATTTTTTAATACCAAAAGACGACCAATATACCTTATCTCTAGTCATCCACGGACGAAACTTTACTCCTAATTCTACTCTATTTCTCTCTATGATTCTTGTATAGTTAGCTATTTGTTTATTGGCTACTACATTAAATTGAGATAATCCCATATCAAAAGCAATTTTTTTCATTGCTTCCCCATAAGATAAATCGAATATTTTCATAACTAACACTACAAAATCTCCGCAGATACCTGTAGCAAAGTCTTTGAACATTAAAACATTTCGATTTATTCTATGAAAGTATAGAGCAAATGATGGAATATTATCTTCTCTCAATGGACTATGATATACTCCTAAAGAACTAATGTCTTGTCCTAAATAAAAAGAAAATACATCTTCTTGTGTAACAAATTTTAGAATATCTTCTCTTGTAATTAAGCTATTAAATGCAATTGAATTTAGATTAATTTCTTTCATAAGAAAAAAGAGAGGAGTATAAAAACACTCCTCTCTGTAAAGTTAATTAGTTTCTAATTACCACTCGTCCCCCTCGATGATGCTGTCTGCAGTTGCAGGAGCACTTACAGTATCTTTCTCAATACGAGCCATCGCATCGATGTTAGATACTTTTAAGCGAGAATCTGCAAGAGATACAGTCATACGCTCCATAAATGGAACCCAAGAACGAGGTTGAATATATTGCTTAACAGATTGCGTAGAACCATAGTTAGCAAAGATTCTAAATTTACCTCCTTGAGCTAAACCATCACGGATAGCTTTCATACAAGAATCAAGGAATGCACGAGAAGTATCACCACTAACTGCAGGCATTTTATCTCCATAAATACAATGGATAATGTGTTTCATCACTTTACCTTGTTTTTGTACTTGCTCTTCAATAGAAGCATAATCAGTAGCTTTCTCAACATACCAGAAAGAGCTGTTACAACTTCCACCATTCTCATCAGTAAAAGTCAATTTGTAATCAGGAGAACCTTCTTTATCCTCTGGTTTCTTTTTGTTAACTGTTAAAGTTACATTCTCGGCAATACCAGCTTCTCCGTTATTAAAAATTACTGCTGCTTCTTTAGCGTCAAAAGACGAATCATTTAAATTAAACATTTGTTTTTTCTTTTTTAAATTATTAATTATTTATTACCACACATCTTCTTCAGTAGATCCTTCTACTTCTGCAACTTCTGCTACTTCTGGTGCAGACATTACTGTTTCTTCTTGAGCAACAACTTCTTTTTCCTCATAAGGATTCTCTTCACTTACTTCTCCTAAATCACGAGTTTCAAAAACAATTGCAGGCTCTTCAATAACTACATTATCTGTAACCATAAGAGTCATTCCTACTACACCTTGTCCAATAGCACTTGCAGCAAGATCAAAGTGATTCTCAACATCATTGTTCAATTCTAACATTTTAGAAATAAACTCATAAGTTCTTTTATCACTAAGAGTACAAGTTTTTGTCAATTTGAAACCTGCATCTCCAGAAGCTTTCTTAATAAAAATACTTTTTGTTAAAGATTGAAAACCAAAAGATACTCTATCTTCTCCAACAATTCCTAAAAGCTCTTGTGCAGCTTTATTAAATGTAAACTTACGTCCAGCACCTACTTTCTCAAGTGATGACATAGTAACTACAGGTGTAATAAATTGTTCCTCTTTTCTCTTTCTTTGCGCAGGAACCGCGTCCCAAATTAAATCTTCCATTTTTGTTTTTTTGTTTATTAATTATTAATTAAATTGAATAATATTCTCTAATAGCGTTATTAACTTCTACTAAATCATTAGGAATAGTATCAGCCTCAAACATTTCTAGAGGAGTTTTACAAGTATCCGAACCTGATGATACAGTACGAAATACATGTTGATTTGCTTGCCCAGGATTTTTAATAATTTCTGCATAAAGTACAATAGTACTAAAAGACTCTGGTACAAATTTCTCTAACATCTTGCCTTGTACACCAATACGCTCAGAAGCAAAACCTGCTTCATCATAATGTGTTTCAGGATGTGCCATTAAATAGACAATAATATCATCTCTCATAGAATCATTGATAAAGTTTATCAAATCATATTGAGCAGATGCCATTTTCCCCCATTTATCAAAACCTTTCTCTGCACGAAAACTAGGATTCATGATAGCATCAGTCATAATTCTTGACCAAGTATCTACGATCACAGTTTTCACATGAGAAAGGTCATTTACTTTCTTTAAAGTAGCAATAACTATATTTACATCAGAAGTTTTACGATAATTACGTTTTTCTTCATTGTATTTCAAGTTAAAGTTCTTGAAAGGAAGTGCTTTTTGATCAGTGTTAATGATCACAGTTTCCTCATGATTGAGGTTTCTCAGGGAGGTAGACTTACCCATCCCACTCTTTCCGACTAGGAATACTAATTGAGCCATGAAATAAATTGTTTTTTGATTGTTTCTACTTAGTAAAGATAAGAAAATCTATTAATATAATCAAGTTAAATCTCTGATTTCTTGTTTAATATCCTCAGATTTTGCTTTTCTTTTACCATAAGTTTTTCCTCTTAAATGAGGATGTTCTTCTTGTACTTTACGAGACGCTCTAGCGATAGAATCAATGAAGGGGATAACTCTCCCCTCCATATCTTTTAATGCTTCTTTAAAAGGCTTAGTAATATCATATCCTATATCTAAAAGATAATGATAATACAGTCTTTCATTAGAATCTCGAAGTTCAGGGTGCTTACTTAGTTTGTTCTTCACCCATTCGTACTTCTCCTTTATCATTCTCGACAATTGTGATTAATAAATACTCTTGGAAATTCAAAATCTTTTTTGTGAGTTCTATAAAATCAGCATTTATACCGTCAAGGCATACTGCTAATTCAAAATAAGAACCTGCTTTAATTGCTTCCATTGATAACTTTTTTAAACATGCTTTTAAAGCACTAAATTCAAAAGTATCAATTCCTCTTAATTGCGTATAGAAATTTAGAATACTTCCAGAAGCAGTAGGCACTACAGAGTAATCTCCTAACCTATATAACGTAGGTAACGGAAAACTTTTGTCTACCTCTATTACTTCAGGAAATGCTTCCGCAATTTCTTTGGGAACTTTCCCCATACAATCCATGAAATTAGCAATTAACATCACTTCTCCATCTTGGAACATCTTTACAAGATTTCCTTTTACTTGTTTTACTATTGGCATAACTATTTGTTTATTTGCGTTTTATAGTAATCATCGATCTTGCGTAATTCTTCAGGCTTTCCTATCACCTCATCAGCTTTTGGTAATTGATAATAACCCCCGTACTCGCCGATAAATAGAAAGTTTACTAGAAGATTTACATCACCGTCACGATTTTTACAGATTTTAGCTAATCGATAGCGATTCTTATATTTTGTGATATCAAAACCCATACATTTTTCCACACCATAATAAAATGGCGAAGCTAAACCTATTGCAGTATTACAATCCTCTGCAACATTACCTGTATTTTTGATATCACTTAACATAGGCATCCAACTATCATTCTCTCTCCGATCCATTTGCTCACTACCACGATTAATTTGTGATATTACCACAGGACTAAAATTGAACATATTGCGAAAAAAGACAAGAGTTCGAGAAGCTCGATCAATTGCCTCCTTTAAATCCTTATAACCATTGTAATTGATTAAGCCTATATGGTCTATGACCACAAGAGTAATCAACCCTGGATTATTAGGAATATATTCTACAATTAAATTATCCTCATTCCTTACTACTGTTCCTCGCTTCTCTGCATAAGTGATTAAATCTTTATACAGAAAGTCAGGATTCAAGCTACTACGGTAATGAAGAAATTTATTCTGAATTTCTTGCATCCTTTCCTCATACACAGGAATCAATCTTTCTACTTCAGGACGAATTTGTAAATTGCCCTTTGATAAAATCTCATCCATAGAAGTAAGAATACCATACTCTTTCCAAATTAGACCTGCAATATGTTTAGCAATTTGATGCTCAGGAGGAATCTCCAATGAGTAATAAATAATCTCAATATCGTGAATATAACCAGGATTTGATTGTATAAAATCTATGGCTCCATAAACATAGGTACTATTAACGAACGCGGTTTTCAGTTATGTTACCCTAAAGGCTTTTTATCCCTTAGTTCTATGACTTCTTATTCGTCATAGCTCAGCATACATTTTCACCTACAACATTACTTGTTTAGGTGGAGGATACTCGTGGGAGAATTATATTTATTCATCTCCTATGCGTTACACTGTCCAATAGCCTTTCGTAATCTATTGTCTTAGCACGGTATTAGGAATCACACCTTTCACCGTTTTTACCCTCTAATAATCTAAAGCATTTCTGCCTTAGACGGCAATATTTTTCATATTTTCTGTCTAAATAAACTTCTGCATCTTTATACAAATAATCTAAGAATTTAATAATATCTTTTGTTTTTCCTATTCTTATAAAATAACAATCTTTATGATGCCTAGCATCATGAGATAATTTAACTACAATTTTTGTATATTTTAAAATTGTTGTTAGCATATCCCCAGTGCCTATTAAAGAAACTGCTTGACTACTACTAGTCAAATCCTTTTTTCCATAATAAATACATCCATCTCCGTCAAAATATCCTCTTATAAAAGAAGAAATAAATTCAGGTAAAATTGTTTTAGGAAATTTTAAGATCAAACTTTTTCTAGGAATAACTCCATAATTTTTTAAGCTTTCTCCAAAAGTTTTATTATTAATACTTAATCTACACCTAAAATTATCTTTTGTAATTTCTTTATTTAAAAGCTTTCCCAATTTTATTAAATGAGAATAATCTTTTAAAGCTAAAGAAAGTTCAAAACGATTTGAATCAGATATGCAGCCGTCTGCATAAATAAACCCTAGCCAATATGCTTTTTCTTCAGAATCTATCTTTTGAAAGAAAGTTTCATCATATTCAAGCTGTTTTTTAGGCAGAACTGTATTTCCTGATTGTTTTACCCATCTTGTTAATATTTTTCTACTAACAGAGTATTCTAAAGCAATCGAATTTAAAGTTCCTTGTTTATTTGTGTATTTTTGGACTGCTTCCAAATTAATTTCAGATTTTGTATATTGATTTGCCATAGACAAATATATGAAAAATTGTTTACTTACCGACAGAAGTACCTGCAAATATCAAATCATATCTCCCTTGCTGTATATTCTTGATGTGATTACTTAACGTAGTAAAGCCGTGGAAAGGAATTCCAGTATTTAATCCTTGCTTACCTCTTTCAATATTCTGCTTTAGTTTGTCCCAATATTTAATTTTTGCCATAGTGATTTTAATTTTTTAATTATCTAATCTTTATGTGTATAGTGCCTATCTTTTGGTTTAAAATAAGTTCCACATTCATTACACAGATATTCTTCTACAGGTCTATGCTCCTGACTCAAGTCTAAATTAGCATGAATGTTTTCACATTCACCACAGTTTGGACAGCATTCTTTTTCCATAGTTTTTATCATTAGTACTCGTTCAACAATCTCAATACCTCGTTCAATGCCTTATGTCTGTGGTTGTCCTTTAGCAATGCCTTGAACACATACTTAGACTTTTCTAACTTTGCTAGATCATGAATGGCAGATTCATTTTTAAATTTAAGGTCAATTTGATGTGTATCTCCTGTAAAAATCATTATCCCATTATGACCAAGCCTACCCAAACACATCTGTAGTTGTGCCTTAGTTAAGTTCTGAAACTCATCTATGATACATACGCAGTCCTCAAATGTCCTTCCACGAAAGTGAGTAAGTAATACAAGTTCTAATGCCTCTGTGTTCTCAAGCTTTGTTAGTGTCTCTGGCTTATCGTATACCTTCTTGATGTTAGACTTGATTGGAACAAGCCACGGCTCCATCTTTTCCTTCTCTGTGCCAGGCAGAAACCCGTTGTCCTCTGTTGATACTGTTGGTCTTGTAATAACTATCTTATTTACTCTCCTTTTGAAAAGCATATCTAATGCTATCTGTACTGCTAAAAGAGTCTTTCCTGAACCTGCTTGACCTATTATGAAGTTATAAGGAGTATCAATAATTCTTTCCTTTGCTATCTTCTGTTCTTCAGATAACGTTATCGAATATTTTATCTCACCTTTTGGTGGTGATTTCTCGATGTTTTGTTTTTTTATTGCCATATATTTATTCTTCAGGATTTAATTTCTCAAATGCAGTATCTTGATACACCCAACTCAATACATAATTAGTTGCTCTTTGCCAAGTACGTTTTAAAAACGGATGCTTTTCGTGTTTTCTTCTTCTATTCTTATTCATCTGATTTAAAGGTTAATTATTTCTTATTAAGATAAATTCGTGTTAATATAATACTGATATATATTAAACATACATTAGATACAAACATTTCCATTCTATTCTGATTTAAAGGTTTCGTTGTAGTATAGTTCTGAACTTCTATCTTCACCATTGTCATAAGCCTCTTTAATCTGCTCCTTCTCCATTTCTTTGGCTTGTTTTAATAGAAAAACAACTTCATTTAATGCTTTTTGATAGCCACATTGCCACTCAGTTTCACATTGAAATATTTGTTTTTCTATTTCTGATTCTAACCATTCTACTGCTGTTTTCATATTTCTGATTTAAAGGTTTCGTTGTAGTATTGTTTTGAATCAATTATAAATGCTCTGTTTTCATTGTTAAACATTTCTCCTATTTCACATCCGTTAAAATGTGCATTTATTATTTGCTCTTTCTCCATTTCTTTGGCTTGTTCACACAATTCATCAAATGTATTCCAATCTAATGATAAATGAGAATTTGAACCATAATCTTCAAGTTCTTTTTTTAACCAATCTACTACTGTTTGTTTTTCCATTCCTTCCATGTGTCAAAATCTTTTAATTTTTCTAATAAATCTTTTTCTTTTTGCTTAGCTATTTCAATTAATTTTAAATTCTCACCTTTTATTGTAAGTTCATTTTCTAATATTAATTGATTGACTAACCATTCTATAGGCGATTCTTCTATCATATTACTTAGGTTTTACCATTATTTGCATATTATCAAGAAACTCATTAAACTCTTCGTCAGTACGCCATTTAGGTTTTTGAAGATACATAATAGGAGAATGAACATTTCCTTTAACTTCATAAATAATTACTGACTTACGAATAGACTTGCTAGACTTGCTTCGGTCTATGTAGTACTCTATTTGCTTTTCCATAATTATTTAAGTTCTACAATTTCAATTAACTTTTCAAGACAAGCAAGTTCTGCTTCTTCATTTGTATTATTTGTCCCCCAATCATAAATTAGTTCTTTATTCTCAGGACTCTTAACTTCAACGATTCTGTATCCATACTTTTGATAATCATTTGGGTATGAATAACCAAATAAATTATACTTCTCTCTAAACCACCTGAATACTTGTTGGAATAACGGTGCTGCATATTGCATACCCATCTCTACATAAGAATTTTTATACATCTCTATACTACTTTCATCTTCTTGAGCCATTAAAATAAGCTGACCTTGGTGGTTGTAGAATCCTAAACAAGGTTCATCAAATCCAAGTTCTTTAAGTTTAACCGCCAACTCATAAGGTACAAATTCTTTTTCCATAGCTTTTAAATTGAATATTTTTCCTGTACTCCAGGTATTGCTGTAAATATTGGTGTTACCTTATACACTGAATTCATTGTATATAACAAATCATATCCCTCATGCTCTTCCTGTTTCTGTACTTCTGAAGTATGGAACCATTTATCCCCATAGTTTACAAACAAGCAACAGTATTGGTTGCTTCTTGCTAAATTAATACTACAACCATTAATTCTAAAACCAGGATTATATCCATTTGGATGGTTGTTGTCAAATTTAGTATCTTCTATTTTTTCTAAATTAATAGAAATACCAACATACTTGTCATAGTTAATCTTTTCCATACATCAAAATATTAAACTATCCTTGAGATAACTCTATCTTGCGATAGAGATTTTTAAATCGATCTTTTGAACATTTAAACTGTTTAATAGTATTATCACTAGTAGTTTGTTCTACTTTATATTCTACGGTAATACTGTCTACTGACACTAATTTTACTATTTGATTAGGTCTTGAAGTATTGTAATATCTTTCTTCAACTTTCATTTTTTCTTAGTTTTAAATTAAATTATTATTCCATTCTTTCTCTTCAGTGCCAGAATCTTGTATAAAAACTTCCCAAGATTCCCACATAGAATTATTCATTACTGTTTCCATATTAGGAAGAAAATTAAGCTTATTAGCTCGTCTTTGTTGAGCAACAAATGCTGTTATTGCTTTAATAGCTGTTTCATGTTGTTCAACGGTTTTTACTCTTGCCAAGTATTTCTTTTTATGTTTAACCGCTACTTGCGCTTCAGGACCAGATGCTCTAAGAACTCTGGTCCCTACACGTATAGGATAACAATTATAAAATTCTTGGAAATTAATTTGATCACCTCTAATGCCAAATAGTTTTTCTACATGATTTTTACTTATTATAGTATCAGTGAATCTAGCGTTAGTAGTGCTTAAAATAAAATCAGTATCTATGAGAGAATTTCTCACAGAAACTGCATGAATTTTTTCAAAAACTTCCGCTATTTCATCAAACTGTCTATAATAAAGTAAATACAATAAAACTGCTTGATCAGGCAATAACTTCGACCTCTTCAGTGTCGATAGATTCAGTGATATTTCCATTTGAATATAAATTTAAAAAGTCCTCTAATTCACAAACAATCACACGATCTTTGTTGATTCCCTCTAGTCGTTTTTTCATCCAAACTTCTTCTTGACTACCAGGAGTATAAAGGTTAATGATTATTGCTTCTTTATCAGGCTGCTGTCTAACTACTCGACCTAATTGCTGAATAAAAGTACGCTTAGTACTTGTAGAGCCCGCAATAATGGCCAAAGAACAATCAGGAACATTGAATCCCTCATTAAGTGCTTGCACAGAACTAAGGAATTTTACTTTAGTCCTTTTGTCTTTAAACTTCTTTACGATCATCTCTTGTTCCTTCCTTTTTATTTTACTGTGGAAAGTCATACAGATGTCTCCTAAAGTATCTTGAAGCTTTTCAGCAAACTCAGTAGTTGCACTAAAAATTAATCCATTGCGATTACTTAGACAATCAATAATTCGTTTAGTAGCATCTATTTTATTCTCATTATTTTGACAAAGATTCTTGCGTTTACGTAGAGAATTATAGTAAGCCCCAGCTTGTCCCTGTAATGCTTTATCAGAAGATTTTAAATAAGCCGTAGCATTTTGAAATGCTTGCCCGCCGTGGCCAAGTTTAGCAGCAAAATGTTTAAAAGAATTATTAGCTTTATTATATTCTATTTGCTCAGTAGCTGATAGTGCCACAGGAATATTATAGACTTTATAAGGAGCAATCCATCCATTATCTAATGCTTGATCTACTGTGATAGAATCTATAACAGGTAAATAGCTTAGAATAATCTCATGAAAGTTATCCTCACGTTCTAATGTAGCTGTTAGACCTAATATATACTTACTTGTTACGTTAGTAAATATAGTCCTAAAACTTTCTGCAGCATATCTATGAATCTCATCAAGCACTAACATATCCACATTGTGAATTTCTTTTATAGCAGAATTAATTACCATAACCTTACAAATAGAAACTTTGTTAACACTCAATTCTTTTTCCCACTGAGCTTTAAGTTCTATTGTAGGCACTACTACTAAACATGAAGTTATTCCTTTTTTAGGGATCATCCCTTGAATAGCCATAATTGCTACGTAAGTTTTACCAAAACCAGTAGGATAAACAAAGATTCCTTGAAAATTAGATTCTCTCCATCTTCTAAGCCCTTCTATCTGTCTATTTGTTCTATTTACTCCTTGTCCCATAGTGATTTTAATTTATACCTTACTTCAGATTTTACTCCATATTTATGTATACTAGAAGGTAATAAAATTTCGTAAGATTCAGGGTACATTTCACTGTCCATCCAATCATCCATGTTATCTGCTACTTCTTGTTCAATTCTAGGATCTCCTACAGTTTTTATTAAACTAAGAATAGAAGCATGATCTCTACTAAGAGTTCTTGCTATTTCAGATCTATCATACCCTAAATTAAGTAATCGTTGAGTCATTTGTCTTCGCATTTCTACGATATAACTATTACGTTTCTTTTTTAAGTGTATAAAATAATCTCTAATAACAATGAGTCTTTTAAGTTCTCTTGTTCGTACTTCTAAAGCAACTAATTTATCTTCAATACTTAATTTTGCAAAACTCTTTTTTACAAAAGAATGCTTAGATTTTTTTATTTGTGTCATACTTTTTAAAAATTAAATTAATGTCTCCAAGTAGAAGTTATTACAGGTTCTGCTTTTAATTTTACTACTTTACAAAATACTTGCCCTGCATCCTCCATAGACTTTTGAAGAATAGTAGCCATACCAGAAGCTAGTTCATCTGGGCATTCCACAATTATCTCATCATGAACTACATTGACAACTTTTACTTTAAAGATTAAGTCATTCTCTAATAAATACCTATAGAAATACACACATGCTAGCTTTGTTACGTCGGCAGAAGTACCCTGAATAGGATAATTCAATGACATCCTTTCGATATCACCGCGCTTCATAAAATACTCTCGAACTTTTGGCTTGAAATAATTAATAAATTTAGCACTATTTTTAGACTTTTCCAACTTATAATCATCCCAAAATCCATCAGTTTCATAGATTTCTTTATGCAGTTTTTGAAACTCATCAAAGTAAGGAATGTAGCATTTTCTACCGCTAATATTATTAAATTGAATGTAACCAAGTTTTAATGCTCGTTGCTTTTCTTGTTTAAAATAATTAGCTAAACCAGGAAATGCTTTAAAATATGCTTTATAAACATTCTCACCGTCTTCCATAGATATATTTAGGTTTTGAGATATAGTAATCCCTGTACCGCCATAATTAATTGCGAAACCTGCACCTTTTGCTATCTGTCTTTTCTGCTTGTGATTATCTTTAATCTCATCAAGAGTTAAATTAGATAGCTCAGGAAATATCTTAGAAGCAATAAAACTATGCATGTCACCTAAACCTTTAGAATAAAATTCTAACAAATCCGTATCTAAACTTTTATTTGCCAATACAATTTGCTCTTGACCAGAATAATCGCTCACTACTAGAGTATTACCAGGCTCCGATTGAAAACATCCTCTTGTTCTATTGTCAGATGGAATATTTTGCATATTCGGAAGCTGAGGCATTCCTCTTTTTTTGTCTCCTTTTTGACCAGAAGACAGACGGCCAGTATTCATAATTTGCGTATAATTGCTATGAATCCTGCCAGTAGCTTTGTTTATATATTCAAACCAATTTTCACCATAAGTACTTACTACTTTTTGATGCTCAGTATATTCTATATAAGTTTCAATAATTGGATGCTTCTTCTTTTGAGGCCCTAAGACTTTCTTGTCGACAGAATTCTTCATCATTCCTGTTTCTTTGTCTTTAGTCAGAGTATCTACTCCTAAAGACTGCATAAAAGGAATTACTTGTTTAGACGAAGCCCAGTTTAACTTGCATTTTAATCCCTCAGCAAATAAATCTAACTGATTATCTACATATTTAGGATACTTGTCAGAATTATCAAGAATAAATTTATCCAGACTTTCTTTTACTGCATTTAGATCTTTTAGATCTTCTTCGCATTTCTTACGCCAGTCTTCAGCATTCATAAACATACCGCAGAATTCTATATAAGCTAACACACACACAAATTCGTTATCCAAACTTGCAGTTCTTGTTAGTTTATTTTCTGCCAATGCTACTTCCTGTTTTCTTTTTACTTGATGAAGATACTTTACATCATCTGCTGCATATTTTATGACTCTAGTACTTAAACCTTCTCTGTGGATATTACCACGAATAGTTTTATCGAGTTCTATTTTACAATATTTATACACAACAGCATCTAAAGATCGTCTCACAGTATCTAAACCTGTTGTGAGAATTCTTTCTACTAAAAAAGTATCAAAAATCTTAGTTGGCACAATGCCTTGATAATACAAAAACCGCAAGTCAAACTTAGCATTATGCATTATCAATATTTTCTTTTCTAAGAGCTCTTTAAATTCCTTTGGATTAACAGTTAGGCAATCAACAACATATTGTCGTTGTTCGTCGCCTAATTGCATACTCAAAAGCTCTTTTGTGTGAGGATCCAAACCTCTAGTCTCGGTGTCAAAACCGACAACATCTAATGTTTCCAAATACTCTATCGCCTCACTTACGCTGGCCATAGAAAAAGCAGCGGAATCAAATAGACTCCGCTGATTAGTAACTAAATAAATCATAGTTTAAGAATTTTAAATTCTAATCTCCTTCCTCATTGTTTACAGGCTTTACCCAACTAGGATCCATAAACACATTGTGTCTACGTAAATAAGCCTTAAAAAGGAGAGTTTTGATTGCTAATTTATACAAATTTCTCATTTATTTCTAGATTGAAGGTTAATATAAGCTTGTGCACCTTTTTTATTTTTCCATTGTGCAATTAATGCTTCTCCATGACGTTTTACAAACTTCCATCTAGACCACCAATGTTTCTTTATCTTTACATGAAAACATCCTTCATAATAACTAGTGTCTTCGATAATTTTAAATTTTGCCATTTTTTTTTAGTTTTTTAACTTGTTTAACTGTTTTAAATCATGTTCTTTCATAGAGCAAATTAGTATTACTTTTTCTGTAGGGCTCATAAAAAATGCACTACCATCATCATATAGACAATTGGCATACATACCATCTACAAATAAAAAATTAAACTCTCCTAACTCTTCAGTTTTTACTCTAGAATATCTAGGTAAATCGTATAAATGTGGCATCTTCTTAAATTTTATCTCCTACTTTTTCTCTTTTTGGCTGAATAATCGTAGCATCGTGTACTACCTTGTCTAAAATTTGATTAGCACCTTTCATTTCTGTGCTCTCAATTTCAGATTTAGTAAGTAATTCTAAGCCTAATTTCTCCAAATCATTCTCTGGAATAAGTACTAATTTAATAGTACCATTCATAATTAATTCTACTTTCATAATTGTATTTCATTATTAGTTAATATTTCACTAAATGTATCTCTTACTTTTAAAATAATATCTTTTTCTTTTTTAGATAAACTTTCGTTGTATTTAATCTCTCTTCTTAAATATTTATCAAAATTAAATATCACATTATAATAATCCTCTGCTTTCATTACATGATTAAAATCATCCTGTTCTTCAGGGATATTAAATTCTAATATTGCTTTCATACTACTTAATGTTTTCTAATGGATAACTGTTTAGGATTGATTCTTCAACTACATAAGGTACAGAAGAATCTACTTCTGTATATTCTATATTATCATAAGCAGCTTTCAATGCAGCTTCTACATGAAGTTTAGCAAATTCAATCATTGCTTTGCGAGTAGACCACCCTTTATGGGGGTTCGATTGACATTCTTTTAAGAATTCTTCTGCTGTTGGTATCTGTTTCATACTACTTCCTTTTAAATTGTTCAAACCATTTATTAAATTCAGCATTTGATATTTGCATATTTCTATAAATACCAAAATACTCTTTATATTGTTTAAAAAGTTCAACTACTTCTTCCTCACTATACATTCTTTCAGTTTGCCATTTAGCACCTTCTTTCATTCCTGATAAAAATGCTGCTCTAGCTGTATTAATTACTAGTTGACCTTTAACATCAGCATCTTTTGAAATAAAAATACCATATTTGTCTTTCTGCAATCTTTCAGCAACTTCTTCAAGTGTTTCTTTATTTTTCATAATCTTCTTTATCTATAATATTAGTTTCACTTTTACAATCAAAGCACCATTCTAAAGTAGTACCTGAATCAGCAGAATAAATTTCTTCTGTATTTACATTAACCCATTTACATCTAGCAACTTCTTCTGAACCACATTCTTTACACACTTGTAAATAAGTACTGAGTGTTTCTTGTTTAGGTTCTTCTTGTGGAATGATGATTTTGTATTCGTAATACTCATATCCTGCAACACCTTTTTTATGTTCTTGAATAGTGCCTGATTTTACTTTGTAATAACTTTTAACCTCAACCTCCTCACAACTTGGATTCTTAACAAACCATTCTAAAAATTCATCATCAATATATTGTACACCATCTTTGATTAGGTCTACATCTGTTGTTAGGATTATTTTTTGATATTTCTTTCTATGTGTCCAATAACTTTCACATTCTGTAATAGCTTGTCTAACAGAATTAGTATCATCTAAATACCAATCATCCATTTTTATTTCTTTAGTAGAAGTCATGTAGATGTTTTGGTATTCTTTATAGTTATCATTTACTTTAACATCTAATTTTAATATAAATGATTTTAAATCTACTTCATTGTAAATTTTAACTAACCTACTTGGTTTATCTGTTGGTAATAAAAATATGTTTTTCATAATATTAATATTTAAAAGAATAAAAAGAAATATCCACCATTTTCAGCATATAATAATTCAATATTAACTACTGAACCATTACTATATACTTTCCAATTAGCATCATCTATAATAGTGTATTTGCTGTTATATTTTTCAACATAACTATGCATATCTTCTTCAGAATCAGGAATAAGAATTACAGTATAACAAGTATTATCTTCATGAAAATAATAAGTTACACCAGCAGTTAACATATCGAATCTAAGGTATTTACCTAAATCTTCAGAATAACCTGTTGTGTATTCATATTCTGCTTTAAATTCTGTTAGAATTTCAGAATAAGAAAAACCCAATCTACTTTGAGATTGGGCTTTAAAACTTAGCAATATTATTGCTGTTAAAATTAATTTTTTCATAATTACCATGTTGGTTCGTTAGTTAAACATATATCACTTCCTACATAAGCATTCATCCAATCACCCTCTTGTAGTATAAAAGTTTTTTCATTTCCAGTGCAATTGTTTCTTACTTTTATTGAGTAATTAGTAACGTCATCCGATAGTATTCTACCACAATTACAGTTTTCCTTTTTGATTTCTTCTTTTTTACAAGCTAATATGCCTATAAGTAAACAGAAAATTAGAATTAGTTTTTTCATTGTTTGATTAAATTTAAAAGTTTAGTAAAATAATTAGGATCCTCAGCATAATTAGCTTTTAGATACGCCAAATATTGATCCTCTGTTTTAATGTCATGGAGATATGCAGCTTGATAAAATGCATAGTCTACAAGACAATCTTTCCACGTATCAAAATAAGCATGACCGTTTTGTTCTCCTTTATTAGTAGTAGGTCTACATCTAGCGACTTTCATTCCGAAAAAGTTATTATTCTCTCTGAAAATCTTAGATTTAAAGTGTCCAGATTCAAGTTTTGCTTGAGCCAAAACTATATGTGGGAATTTAATATTCAATGCAAGTATAGATGCTTTTAATTTTTCCTCAGAAAATTTATTCTCATTGTTAAGAATTAATAATCTAGTTTCTTCAGTGATATACTTAATTGAATTCAGTTTTGTTGATTGATTATAAGAAGTCAATCCAAAAACTACTAGCCATGACGCTATTATACCTACTACTATTTTTACAAAATAGTCTTTAGCCAAGACGTAATCCATACGCCTTTTGTCAAATTTGTACAACATAATTTTAAGTTTTAAATTAATAGAATAAAAAGTGAAGATTTGGAACCAACGCAAAATCACCCTTACGTCTCGTTTCTTATGTTTTTGGCACTTCACTATTGCAAGTTTCTCTTACCTTGCGCCCCCATTCGTGAAACTGCCCGAATTTCCAATGGGTGTCGTTGTACTATCAGACATCAAACGACTGCTGTGGTTAAAACAGGATTCGAACCTGTACGGTGCATTTCGTATTTCTACTTGTCCCTGGCTTTCTAACACCATACCAGCCTTGCGTCTACCATTCCGCCATTTAACCAGTTGTTCGTCTTTCCGAGCTGTCAACAGGACATCGCTTAACCTGTGGTGTTGATATCATTACACACCTTTAATGTTTCCATCTACGATTTTTATCTTAACCCACCACTTTGATTGCTCAGGGAATGCTGGGAATAAGCTTGAGAGTGAGAAGCCCTATATGTTATATGCCATATCTGTAAAAATCTGTCTTATAAATATTTAATTAATTAATAAAACTAGCACTCCTTTCTCAAGGGATAACAACATAATTTTTAAATAATTTTAAGATCTTTTAAAAGAGTTTCTACTTCAGATATTAGATGATTTATGTCTTTATTGTTATTAATAACATAATCAAATCTATAACTATCTAATGCAGTTTCAGATTCATGTTCGTGTTTAGGAATTTCTATGTCTCTAACAACTTTAATCATGATTCCATTACGATCTTTTACAGATTCATATTCATTTGGGAATCTAATATCAGTAATAAGCCAACAACTATTATCTTCATTATAATCAGACCAAAATGCATTAGCCCAAGTATTTTGATGTAAACCTTCTCTCATAGCTTCTGTACCCAATTTTTGCAAGAAAGTTCTTACAGTCATTTGGTTAAGATTTTGTCTATTAAACCATCCATGATCTGTCTCTACCTTCAACATAGAATAAGTATCCCATTCTGGTCCTAATGTACTATCTTTAAAATCTCTGTCTTCAAATTTAGCAACAGGAACATTTAATAATATACTAGCAATTTGTTTGAGTTTATAAGCCATTTTCTTTACTTGCCAAGGAGACACCATAGTAAGACTACTATCCTTAAAATGATCATAAGTACAATAGTTATTCAATTCTTTTTTAGAATTAATAAAAGTGAGGTATTGAATTATCTTCGCTACCTCATCTTTTCCATGATTAATTCTACCATTTATGCCTATAATATTTGCTTTCATAAAGTAGATTTTACTTGTTCAATTTCTCTTTCTAAATCCGCTATTCTCTGCAATTTTATATTATCAGCTTCTTTATTTCTCAATTCTTCAATATAAGGCCATAATGATAATCTTTGCTCTGTGCTTAAATCAGGCATTATCATGGCATTTGTTCCATGAAAATTTAAAAAAGCAGAACCATTAGAAATCCAAAGAGTGAAAATATACTCATCAATGGATATAGTCATAGTATGATATCCTATTTCTACTATTTTGAAATCTTTAGATAATAATTTATCTATAAAGTACTTTTGTACTTCAGCAATCATTTTTTTAATATTCATAATTTTAAATTTAGTTAATAAAAAGGATTTGAACGATTTATACTTTGAAAGTATAATTCTCTACGAGAATCTAATTCATAATCTTCATCCATTATTTCTTCAGGAAGATGATGATAAAACTCTTCATAATGTTCTATATCTTCTACAAGACAAAGAACATTAAAGTTCATAGTAATTAATTCTGCTCTTTCTGCAGTTGTTTTAGGCTTAAATTCAGCCTCTACAGCTGTTAAATAAATACCTAATTCATCCATACGTACTCGTGGACGTGTGTTAATCTTTGACATAATGTTTTTAATTAAAGGGTTTGTAAAAAAGGAATAGTAGCCATCATAGACTACTATTCCTATTCATCAGGAAATTATTCTCCCAAAGCCTGGCTGATTAAATCAGTAGCTTTACTCTCACGAGTTGTTTCAGTAAATATTTTGTGTACAGGTGCTCCTGCAACGATTGTAGTATTTACATAAATGTATTTTTTTTCTGAAAGAATGAAATCACCATCTTTACCAGCACGTTTTGCACGAGTTTCAAAGTTGGCTACATCATATTCAGTGCCTTCTGTAGTTTCTACAATTTGTAAATTCAATGTTACATCAGGATTAGATGCTAAACGAGGGTCAACCATGCCTATTTCAAGAACATCTCCTTCAGCAAGACCAGATACGTCAATACCAAATTGAACTAAAACATCAGCAGGTTCTGCTGTCATCCATGCATAACGTGGTTTTTGTTGAGCAAAACGCTCATCAGATGCATTTAACAATCCTAATACAGAAGAATTTGTTCTTCCTGTTTCAACAATTTGAGAAAAACACAATTGAATTTTTCCGTTTCTTACACCTTTTGCTGATTCTAATACTAAACTTTTCATAATTTGTTTTTTTTAATAGATAAATAAAATATACACTTGTGCCCAGCAATCAGACTTATAAAGTCTATAAAATCATTTATTTAGAGCATAATAAATGAAGTTGCCTACTGATATTTTTTCGACGATGCTAATCAGTAATTGGCCAATAAAAGAAATTAAATATGATAGTTAAAATAAAAACTCTGGTACTCATAGGAAGATGTCAATAGACCTATTTTTCCAGAGTTTCCCCTTTAAAACTTACAAAAGAAAAGCCTGTGAGAAATATGAAAAACTCACAGGCTTGTTTGACTAATAGCAGACGATATTACTCGCCACCTAACCTATTACTATAACCATTAAACTAAAGAAACGAAAAATAGCTATTAGTCAATAAGATTAAAATAATCTATGAATAATCTTCAGCATATTTTCTTGCTCTATTAGCAAGAGTAAAATACTTTGAATCTTCTTTAAAGTCTCCTATTAATTTAGTGGAGTATTTACTACGATCTTCCTGCCCAAATTGATGAACTTGGTAAAGAAAATCAGTAATTTCTTCTTCTGCGTCAGGAGGTCCCGCAGTTGTAATTTTAATTGCATAACCATCTTCTAATTTGATGGTTGTCTCATACATGTACATAGGTTCATCCATGATTTCTAAGTTTTAAGGTAAATGTATAAGGAAACAATTTAAAAAGCAAATAGGAATTATAGCATAATCCCTATTTGTCGTTAAAATTCATTAAAATCATCACGTGGATCATAATAATCTTCTTCTAACATTTGCTCAAGAAAATTATTAGCCATTTCACCGTGAACTACAAATTTTGGTTTCACAGGTGCAGATACTTTTACTCTTATTTGATTATTAATAATCATTTTAAGAGTATTACGTAGATGTGTAAGATCCATTGTATCAACATCAATCTTTTGACCATTTTTCATAGTCCAATACACTTTGTTTGACATAAGTTTTAGTTTTAAAGTTAATAATAACCCCTCTGCACTCAGTTGTAATCAGTGACTTTGAAGAATGACTTCAACTATTAGGGTCTTTTATTGACCAATATAGAGTTATGACCTCTAGCTTCTTGTTTTGATTACAACTGTCTACCCTTGGGAAGTAGAAATGGTGCATTAATAAGAGCAGTTTGTCTACATGCTTAGGTATACTAAAAAAACTCTCATCCATTGGATGCTTATATTACTATAAACACAAGGTTGCAATCCTTGGTCATCGGTTTGTATTATCAGGAATCTATACTTAATACGTAAAGTATTGTTAGTATATCTATCTGTCTGTACCTGCTTGGATGAGAGTATATATTAAGCCATAATATTTATAATCTATTGTATTATGGTATATGAGCGTGAGATTTAATTTCGTGAGAAGAGTCGTTAGACAGCACATTTACCCCAACTAAACACTTAAATATCAATAGTTTATCTAACGTTACTTAAAGTATTTAGTTAGGTTTTTATCTAATGATATTAGGTCTTTATTTAATGAGAGCAAGTCTTTATCTTGTGAGATACAACCCCCGAAGGGGTAGCACTTACAGTGCTACTACCTTGCAGAAGTTGGTACCTTCGCGCTCCTCGAGTGCGAATTCCTCACTCAGGTCTTCATCCGTAGTGAAGTCTGCGTTAACTTGCTCCACAGTGTATCCACGCACAGCCATAAACGATCCGTATCTATTCTGTTGGAAACCGCCTCGTCCTGCTACTGATTCTTGGAAGATTACAGTAACACGCATTTCTGTTTCTCCTGTGCGCTCATCGCCGTTCCAAACTGGAACTTCTACTTCCATTGCTTTGTAAAATCTTAAACTTTTCATATTTTTTATTTTATGGGGGGCAACAGCGCCCGTCCAAGATTTAGGAGGGGTGGTTGACGGTGCTACTAACCACTCTTAATATCTCATGACTATTTAAAAAATATATATATATTCTTACCACTATTAAGACCGTAGATATCCTTAAAAAATATATATAGTAAAATACCCCACTTGTAATTCTACCATACGTTAATCGGCTTTATTACGATTATAGGGAGGATATTTGACAGGGGGGCTTGTTACTATTTTATATAAATCATGGGGGTATATTATATTTTAGTGCTGCGCCCATATTATATTTTAAGTCTATAGGCTTAAATTTTATTTTTTATTTTAAGCCTATAGGCTGAAAACTTTGCAAACTTTGCAGACTTTGCGATCCTGTAGTTTTTGTCCCATTTTTAAACTAAATCTGGGACGAGATTTTGTCGCATATTTATGCTAAAATTGCGACAGAATAGTTTGTCCCACATCTACTCTAAATCTATGACAGGTGAGTTTGTATATTATATTATGCAGACAGACTTCCCAGAGGTTAAAATGTCTAGTTTATTGTTCAAAAAACTGGACATTTGTTATATAGGTTTTTCTTTCCCAAATAATAAATAAGCGTGAAATTGAAAAAAATCGTCTGTATCGTAGACTGCTACTGCTTCTCAGC
>Ga0209191_1000190_pt1 | contig 49942 bp, 54 predicted proteins | sample S_130626_EF_Meta_FD_187320 | JGI IMG/M metagenome (GOLD analysis project Ga0209191, IMG submission 187320) | Freshwater microbial communities from Lake Simoncouche, Canada to study carbon cycling - S_130626_EF_MetaG (SPAdes) (version 2) | ecosystem: Environmental > Aquatic > Freshwater > Lake ...
GCTCATTAACCAGGCTTTGATATCCCCGCCCACATATGACTGAGGGTGGGTCATTTAAATCACTTATCGTAGATCAAATGAATGTATACAACCTGACATTCAAGTATATTGGTGTCAGCCAGGCAGTTCTGTGGACTGCGTTCACACTGCATCACGCGACGACAAGTACTCACCGATATAACCGCAACTGCGGATGCTGGGTCAATAAACTATCTGGTGCCTACAAATAAATAGTCATGTTCGGCATCTCGTGGACCTCTATTCTCCTTGGTCTTATCGGATTTGTCGTGTTTGCGTTCACGGTCTGGAAGTCCTATGTTCCCTACTTCCCCACTCCCCACGATACGCAGACTCCCGAGGACTCCAACGCGGTAAAACCTCAATAAGACATAATTAGTATGTCTACCAAAGATGAAACCCCCGATACGTCACCTGGACTGCAATGGACCCCCCAAATTGATACGATGTTAGCAAATTGGTGTGACCAGGCTAAATCATTCAATTGGATGCATACCCATTCGTATTCGCGTTACAGCAGGCGATCCACCGCTATGAATATCTGTACCAATATCGCAATTTCCCTGATTGGTATCGTCAACCTTGCTCTAGCAAGTTCCCAAATTGAGCCCAAGACAACATCCATAGTGACTGGCTCCATCTCCGTCGGAATTGGGATCATCAAGATGATTCAGGAGCAATTCAATTGGACATCTTTAGCATCCGATTACAAGCACTCGGCCACCAAGTGGGACCATATTTCTCGCAAGATTCAGGAACAAGTGGTGCTTCCCTATGCGAGTCGCAAGGACTGTGGAACCTTCCTGAAATACATTAAACAGGATATCAACGAGGTGTCAGATACGAACACCATCATTCCCAAAGATATTCGCAATAGGTGCAACGAAAAGTTCGGGAAGATTCCTGGCTTTGATGTCCCTGATATTTGCGGCCAGGTGGAACATACCTCCATCTACATAGAAGAGTCCCTGCAGGCTTTAACTTTAAAGGTTCCTCTACTAACAGATACAAATGCGATCACCCAACCCAAATCCAACGCCCCTCCAGGAATTGGAAGTGTACACCCGCCAACATAGACCCGTGACCTATGCCGACAAGCTGGTGTACGACCGTATGGTCCGCCTTCTCCTGAATTGGTTAGATGATCACAAGATCAAAGAACTCAAAGTGTTCCTAGCCCAAGAAGGGAAAGAGTACGGTGCCCTCATTGACTTTCTGGAAACAACGCTGGAGGTAGTGGACGTCAAGATTGAACCTGACCTGTTCAAGCTTGCATATGCTGCTCGGATCCCTGCCTAGAGATCTTAAAGATCTACATGTACAATACGCCGACCTCCCCGATGAACGGAGATGTCGAGGTGTTCTTCGCCTCCCCGCCGTTGGCGTTTTGGCGGTGGCTCAATAGGATACTTCTGTCCCATCATCTCTTCATCTTCGGGAGCAGACTCTTCCTCTGATCCACGTGTTGTTCTGTCTAGACGAGTACTTTCAGATTTGGGACCATTGTTAATAACTGCAAGTGCCTTAATTTGTTTCATTGGTTCCCCATTTCCTAATAAAATTGAGTCTGTCTGTGTATTCCATAGGGCCTTCCCTTCTGGACTATTCAGAACATTACATATTGTCCTTATCCTGTCATAGATAATACAGAAACGACGAAGAATCCAATCAACGGCAACTTTCTGGTCTACTCGTGCTATTTCTTTAAAGGGTCCCTCAAGTGATTCGGCAGTGTGCAACTTTCCTTTAAGAATACTCGTGACTTGAGGAAGAACTTCATTTCCAAACGTAGATGTACTTGGTTCAGTAATTCCTGGTTCGGTTGTTAGTTTCTGGTATGCTTCTGGATAGTTAGATTGTATACCCGATAAGATCTGTGCAGGACCAGATAACTGTTTGGCTTTATCGGCCTGTGTAGACTGTTTTGTAGGGGAAGGCACAAATCCAGGATTTAATTGTGCGCGAATGATGTTCGGGTAGTATTTACCTTTTACATGGACAAGACTTCCAACGCTCGCAAGTTCTGATGGAACATCTCCCATATTTCCGTTGCCACTCTCGCATGGTCCTGTCGTTGAACCGTATACTGTAAAAAACGTAAGAACATCCGAAAGAATATTTGGAACATGGGGTTCAATATCCCCATCAATTGTTTGCGTTCGTATATACAGACCGTTATCCTTTTTCCCGTTACAGAGTCTACAACTATTGTCATAAAGCAATTTTTGAAGTTTCTTTTGAATCTCTGTTGTAGGAGGTATTTCCGTATTCACCAGTGTTTTGAGAAAATACATAAGATTTACTGGAAGAATATGTTCGCATTCCTTTCGGTTAAAAAATAATTTACATATGCCCATCTGAGTTTCTGGTTTCAGTTTTTCCCAGCTGTAAGGAGCAAAACCGCCACATAGCCAGCATATGTTCCCAACTGCATCGCCTCCGACTTTTTTACATTGACCTGTTGGATTTGGAGATTCATACCCTTTCAGGATTCCCTTTTTTGAAATACGGTTTCTCTCTACATTATGGAGTTCTAACGCCTTTTTCATGAGATAAAACGTGCTATTGACTCGATCTTCTGCTTGATTCTTTGTCCAAAAGTCTTGAATTTGAGTCTTATACTGTTCAGGAGTTATCATGACTGCAGCACCTCCCATCTGTTCGTCGTCGTCTTCTTCTTCTTCTTGAAACTCCTCTTCGGGTAACTCTAGCAAATTTGTAATCACATCCTCTCCGTCGGGCGTTCCAAGTAGTTTTACAATTGTCTTGAATAACACAGGATCAACATTGACGGTAGCTGTTTCCTGAATAGATAAAAATAGTTTTTTCATTGATGTCGGATCAAGTCGTTCTCCTGGCTTAACACTCAACGTTGTTAAGTCATCTTCAGACTCCCCTTTCTCAGGCGTCATTGGATAGTTAACTGTTTCGGTTCCACCTCCTTCCATCTCCATCTCCGACTCTGCCTCTGCCTCCACATCCATCGGCGGATTCGGAGTTGGAGTCGGAGTTGGCATATCTTCTACCTCCATCAACTTTGACGTATCCCGATCGTCAATGAGCATCTTGAGTCCCACCACCGAATCCACCATAAGACACGCAATCACAAAATGAGGAAGATCATCAAATAACGCTTCCTTTGACGGCCAATACTTGAAGAACACGGATTGTTCAACCATCACCGCTTCAATTTCAGGAATTCCACGAACGCGATAATATTCAGGAGTCAGTTCAACTCTAAGTTCGGCTGCCCGCTCAGCAGTGAACCCAGACTCCTTTCCAACATCGTCCGATCCACGCTGGGGATCAATCAGTTCAACCTCTCCCTCCCTGTTCTTACGAAGCACCACGGCATGGGTTGCAACGCCATAACGTCCGTAAATAAAGTAACAGGCTTCTAGCGGTTGAAGATTCCCAGCAATTTTTGCGAGGGACACACTTGGATTTCCAATCTCCTGTGCGAACGCAAATTCATGATGTTCTTCCGTCATATCCGCAATAACCTGTTTGATTGCAGTGATATACTCTTCTGGTCTCACGGGTTTACCAGACCTAAACCTAGGTCCACACGTCTTCGATTTTTCTTCAAGATTTGGATTGTAGACTCCAAGCATCTTGAGGGCACAGAACGCACAGTTTAATCCTGCTCCACATTCGTAAGTTTTGGTGCCTTCGGGACGTTTATAGTCTTCAATCTGTTTGTCCGTGAGAACAGTTTTGAAGATAATCATCGTTATACTCAACTCGGAAATATTCGTTCAGAACGGATCGCTAAAAGATATTACGAGATACTCTAATAAGAATACAATGTCGATCGTGGGTATCCAGTTCGGTATTACCTCCCCGGAGGAAATCCTCCGCCGTTCGGTGGTGGAGGTCACAACCGACAAAACCCATCAAGGTAATAACCCTGTTCCGGGAGGCGTGTTTGATGCTCGTTTGGGTGTGATTGAGAGCGGGAAGGTCTGTCCTACTTGCAAGCACACGAACCTGCAGTGCCAGGGACATTTCGGTCACATTACCCTCGCCCGTCCAGTGTACCTCTACCAGTTCCTAGATTATACAATCAAGGTTCTGAACTGCGTCTGTATTAACTGCTCTACCCTCTACATCGCCGGCCACGACAGCTTCTCCGAAGATGTGTTCCTGAACTCTGAGTTGAAGGGTATGGACCGTCTTTCCGATCTTCGCAGCCGGTCGGTAGACTACATCGCCAAGGCCTTCAAGAACAGGCCGGGTGTGTGTGCGACCTGCGGGACCCAGGTTCTGAAGAAGGTAGAGAAGATCCAGGGAACAGTGTGCTCTCTCCAGGGCAAGATGCTGGGGTCCGATGATACGGTCCCTCTCCAACCTGAGATGGTTCTCCGCTGCTTCCAGCGGTTCACTGATAACACGGTGAAGATCCTCGGCTTTGATACGAAGTACTCCCATCCTGCCTGGATGGTGTGTACGGTTCTTGCCGTTCCTCCCCTGACCGTCCGCCCACCGGTCATGATGGAGGATAATCAGCGGATGGATGATGACCTGTCTCACAAGCTCATTGATATTGTCCGCAGCAACCAGATTCTCCGTGAACAAATTGATCGTGGTCAGAGCCGTGATATCATTGAAAAGCGGACGCAGCTGCTAGAGTTTGATGTGGCGACCTACGTGGACAACGATATCAAAGGTATGGCCCCAGCCGCTCAGCGTTCCGGTCGGCCGCTCAAGACCCTGAAGTCCCGTCTTGGGGCCAAGACAGGTCGTGTGCGTGGTAACTTGATGGGTAAGCGTGTCGACTTCTCCGCCCGCTCCGTGATTACACCCGATGCGAACATTGACGTGGACGAGCTCGGTGTCCCTGAGGAGATTGCGAGCAACCTGACCAAGCCTGAGATCGTGACGCCCTATAACCGCGATCGGCTGATGGCGGCCGTCAAGAACGGCGTGAAGTACCCTGGAGCCAAGACCGTGTTTCTGAAGGAGGCTGGCCGCCCAATTTCTCTGAAGTATGTGAACACTGACCTGATTGATCTGCACGAGGGCGATATTGTTCACCGTCATATGGTGGATGGCGACTACGTCCTGTTCAATCGGCAGCCGTCGCTCCACAAGGGCTCTATGGAATGCCATCGCGTCAAGGTCCTGCCCGGATCTACGTTCCGTCTGAACGTCTCGGCCACCAAGCCCTACAACGCTGACTTTGATGGTGACGAGATGAACCTCCATCTCCCCCAATCGGTCGCTGCCGAGACCGAGCTGCTCCAGCTGGCCTCTGTCCTCCGTCTGATTATCAGTCCCCGTATCAATGCTCCGATCATCCAGATGGTGCAAGATACGCTCACGGGTGCCTTCCGTATCTCCAATCCCAAGGTCCGGATTCCAGAACACGCGGTGATGAACATCATGGCCAAGCTTCGGCGTCCTCTGTCCGCTTTCAAGAAGACGGGTGAGGATCACACGGGTATGGACGTGATCTCCGCCACCTTCCCACTCATGAACTTCAATGAGCGTGTTAAGATTGAGAATGGCGTGCTCAAGAAAGGCTTGTTGAAGAAGGGCGCATTCAATACTCCTTCCGAGGGCGTGCTCCACGTTCTGTTTAATGATTTCGGCCACGAGCGGTGCGGTCAGTTCATTAACGAGGTGCAGTCCGTAGTCACCAAGTTCAATCTCCACACGGGCTTCTCCACGGGGGCCTCTGATCTAGAGTCCAATAAGGAAACGATGGAGTTCGTGGCCGCGACGTTGGCGGAAGGTCGGCGGAGGGTCCAAGAGATTCTCACGGACGTCCACGCTGGGAAGTTCTTCAACAACAGCGGCCGCTCGGATGGCGAGGAGCTGGAGAACCAGATCCAGGGTGCACTGAAGGACGTATCGGCAAAGATCTCCAAGCGCGTGATGGAGACCCTGCCTCGCGACAATCGTCTAGTCCAAATGGTTGAGTCGGGGGCCAAGGGTTCTGACCTGAATATCACGCAGATGGTGGCTCTCCTAGGTCAGCAAATCATTGATAGTAAGCGTGTTCAGTTCACTCTCCAGGATCGCACACTTCCCCACTTCACAAAGTTTGATGACGGTGCCGAATCTCGTGGCTTTGTAGAGTCCTCGTTCGTCCAGGGTCTGCGTCCCGCCGAGTACTTCTTCCACGCCATGGGTGGGCGCGAAGGTCTGATTGATACCGCCGTCAAGACTTCGGATACCGGCTACATTCAGCGTCGTATGATGAAGACGATGGAGGACATGCGCGTCGAGCACGACGGTACCGTCCGCAACAATACCGGGACCATCATTCAGTACCGGTACGGCGAGGACGGCATTGATTCTACGTGCGTAGAGTCCCAGCCAATCAATCTAGCACTCATGACGCTGGAAGATATCTACAAGAACTACGCTCTCTCAGTAGAGGAGCTTACCCCGTTCATGACGGAGACTATTACCGAGGCTCCTGATCTGGTGGAGGAGCTCATTGCCGATCGCGAGATGATGGTCAAGCACGTCTTCCTGATGACGAAGAAGACCGAGGTTCTGGCCCCGGTCCATCTCAAGCGGATGATTGAGAAGTACCACAATCCCTATTCTACCAAGACCGACTTGACGCCACAGTATATCATTGACGAACTCACCAAGTTGATGAAGCAGCCCTGGATTGCCCCTAACCGGGTGTTCCACTGTCTCCTGCGGTACTACCTTTCTCCTCGCAAGTGCATTCTGGACCATCGCTTCACTAAGGCGATCTTTGACGAAATGATTCGTGAGATTCGGTTCCGCTACATCAAGAGCCAGGTTCATCCTGGCGAGATGGTGGGTGCCCTCGCTGCTCAGTCTATTGGCGAGCCGACGACGCAGCTCACCCTGAACACCTTCCATTCTGCCGGTACCGTCAAGGCCGGTGCGACGCAGGGTCTGCCGCGTATTCAGGAACTCCTGGATATTCCCCGCAATCCCAAGAAGCCTCTGAACTTCGTGTACTTGAAGTCTGACCCAACGGCAGATAGTTACGAGCAGGCTATCATGATGAAGCGTGAAATCCAGCAGACTACTGTACGCGACATCACCAAGTCCGTGCGGATGTACTATGATCCATTCCCCCTCACCACCGAGTCCGTGGTTGCCGATGATCGCGAGATCCTGCAGACGTACCAGCGGTTCTCCACCGGTAAGTCCGAGTGTGCGTCCAAGTGGGTGATGCGTCTAGAGTTTGACGACACCGAGCTAGCCGCTCGTAATATCCAGGATATGGTCCTGGTCCAGGACAAGCTTGGAGCCGCTGGTCTCCACATTCTCCAGTGCGTCTACTCAGACTCCAACTCTGAGAAGCTGGTGATGCGTATTGTGTTCCCCGAGGACACCGTCAAGAACCTCCTCACCCTCCGGTTCCTCGAGGAGCGCGTTCTAGATGTCGTGATCTCTGGAGTAGAAGGTGTGGGTCGCGTGTTCGTTCGCGAGGTCAACAAGGAGATGATCTGGGACGATACCGTGAACGGCTACATCTCCAAGAAGCAACACGTCTTGGATGTGGAGGGTGCGAATCTGTTTGAGCTGCTGGCTCACGACAGCGTGGATACAACACGCAGTTTCAGCAACCATATTTACGAGGTCCTGGATGTGTTCGGCATTGAGGCCGCCCGTCAGGCGACGTGCAACGAGTTTGCCGAACAGTTTGAGGAGGCGTATGTGAACTACCATCACATCAGCGTTCTTCTGGACTCTATGACGTACCAAGGCCGTCTACTCAGCGTGAACCGCTTCGGTATGGGCAAGCACGACAACGGTGTTCTGGCCAAATCGTCGTTTGAGGAAACGTCCAAGATTCTGTTCAATGCCGCTGTAGCTGCTGAGTTTGATCCTATGAAGGGTGTGTCCGCGAACATCATGTTCGGCCAAAAGCCCCCCTGCGGTACGGGGTTCGTGGACATTCTGCTGGACGAGACGCGTCTACCCGAGGGCAACGAGGAAGAGGCGTTCGTGGATTACCGTGAGCAGATTAAGAGTCGGGTGGAGAAGGCGAATGCCGAACCCGAGGGCGAGTGCAAGATTGACGATATCAGTATGTGGTAACTTAACTTAGGATTACGCATAGTGTGCGTATATATACAAATAAGAATGTCCTGGAAGGCTTCCGACGGTATCGGTAGTATACAGGTTCTCGATGTGTTCGGTGCCGACCTCACCGTCGTCAATGCCGCCCGTGTATCGTTTGCAAAGGAGTCGTACGAATTCTCCGCAAATGACGAGAAGCTGATCAATTACCTAGCCAAGCATAATCACAACAGTCCTTTTTTCCATCCCCAGATCCGGCTACGGATCAAGATGCCGATCTTTGTGGCCCGCGAATGGTTTCGTCACCAGATCGGGTTTGCCCGTAACGAGGTGTCTCGTCGCTACGTAGATATCAAGCCCGAGACGTGGATTCCTTCGCCCGAAGATCTGCGTGCTCGTGATCCCAAGATCAAGCAAGGAAGTATGGAGACTCCAGTCGAGAACTCCATTGTTCTGTCTGCTGAAATCAAGGAGCACTGTGATGCAGCGGTGAGTTTTTACGAGCATCTTCTGGAACATAATGTAGCCCCCGAGATTGCTCGGTCTGTTCTTCCGCAGGGAATGTATACGGAATTCGTGGAAACAGGGTCGTTGGCTGCTTATTCTCGCCTTGTACTCCTCAGAACGGATCCGGGGGCACAGCGGGAAATCCAGGCATACGCCCGTGCTATTGTTGAACTCCTCGAACCCCATTTCCCCATCTCATGGAAGGCACTTACTCACAGCCCGATCAAAGAATAAAAACTACTACGACCAGCAACATCCAGCACGTCTGGAAGAATTGTGCTATCCTCTTCAGCAGCAATGTCGGAAAAAAGCCAGTACGGACAGACGGTGACCTACGATGTGAGTGCTGTGCATCACGACTTTCAGACGTCCAAGAGCCATGTCCAGTATGTACGAACACTAAACCACGGGACGATGCTGATCATGGACGGGGAGATTCAGTATTCGACACTGGACGAGCATCGGTATCACTATCTACTCACGACCCCTATGTTTCAGCAGTCACGACAAATTCTGATTCTGGGAGGAGGGGACGGACTGGCGGCGAGAAATCTCTACAAATCCCCGACCACTACAAGCATTACAATAGTCGACTGGGATCAGGAATTCGTCCAGTTCGCAAAGACAAACCTACCTGAGAACATGGGGTCTCTAGTAGATCCGCGAACAAACCTTATTTTTAGTGATGCTCTTGCCTTTGTGGCGTCTACCGATCAAATCTATGACGGTGTTATCATTGATCTCCCTGATCCCGATGGAGAGGGTATGGAGGCACTGTACATTGATCTTCTGTCCACCCTTCCCCGCGTTCTTGATGATCATGCGATCATCACCGCTCATGTAGGACCAGTTTCACTTTGTAATGATCACCCGTGTTGGGCATTCATCGCAAACTGTAAAAAAACTATGAAGCAGTGTTTCAAGGTTGACCCTGTGTTCGACAAGGTCTATGTTCCTTCTTTTTCCCACGAATGGGGATTTCTATCGTGTTTTATTGGTGGGACATACACGCACTTTCCGCGGTTTCCTATTGAGAACGATGTGCGGAATATCTATTCCACTCTTTAGTCATTCAGTGGCGGCGCTTGCTCACCTTCTTGGAGCTGCGACGGCGACGACGTCCACCTACGCCCGCGGGGCCGCTCTGGGCATCTTCGGGGGCAGGGCCTACCGGTCCCGACGATTGCTGGGACGCAGGAGCAACCGAGGGCTCGGCGTAGGGTAGATCCGCGGGCTTTCCATCAGGAGACACAGGGGCGAGCTGGGAACCATCGCCACCGACCTTGCGGGAACGACGACCCGCCTTCTTGGTGTGGCGACGCCGGCGGCCACCGAGCAGCTCCGAGGGACCCTTCCATGTGGCGTCCGCAAGGGCAGGGAAACGACCGGCACCATCCGCCAACTGAGAGTCGGTGTACGGGCCGCCCGTGAATCCGTACGCGGTTCCACCAACCTTTGCACTCTTGCGGCGGCGACCACCCATCGGGCCAGCCTTCTCCATCAGCGTACCGCCCGTCTTGCCCTTCTTGTACGTCTTCTTCGCCGCCTTCATCGCGTCACCGAGGGACATGCCGGGCTTCTTCGCGGCCATGACGGCTTTTAACCATGCTGAGCGACCACCTTCCATGTCTATTTATTCACTGGTTAGACTTTATTGTGAAATCGTACATGGGTGAAGTAATCTGTTTCGGCTGGAACGACACGCCAGCACTCTGAGGCTCAGGCTTCTTGTAGGTGACTGGCTGGTAACGCAGGGGGTCTGGCTTCACTGCGAATGAATTATCTAGGAACTGGCCTGTGTACAGTTCCATAGGATTGTCCAGCGATCCGTAATTCATAGCAACCCACTGACATCCGTACGCAAAACAAATTTCAGGATTCTTGTTCTTCACTTCTGACGACCGCATATCGGGAACCACAAGCGTAATATTCCGCTTGTTGTATTCGATCAACTCTTCATGATCAAACGTCTGCGATGCCTCCGTGTAGGTTAGGCGTCGCATATTGGATGATGCCCACGACATATTCACCAACTCATCCATTCCATTACCCTTGGTATTTCCTCCGCTCACAATGATGAGTTTACCCATCAGGTTGCAGATAGGCTCTACCGCCAGATTCTTACGTTGGTACGAGTATGCATTGTGCAACATAAACTTACGAAGAGTCATCTTCATGATATCGGCACACTGCGTAATAAATTTGTTGTCTTCCGAATGGAAGTTCAGGGATAGAACGAAAGGGTTTGCATGCCCCGGCGTGATTCCTGGAGTAAACATGGTGTTCGCCAGTGTAGTACAGCAATCTTCAAATTTGAGAGTGTTGTAGGTGAACATATTGTCCGTCTTGGAATCAGCAAGACCAACGACTGGTTCGCCTCCAACCGAGTAGATATCCAGTTCAATAAGACGAGCTCCGCCCTTAATAACCTCCGTAATCGCACCTGTGGTAATATAGGTGTACACGGTCGTTGAGGGAATCACTGTGAACCCCGATGAGGCCATGTAGTAGTCGCACAGAACATTGTCTGACGGACATCCAATAGGTGCAGATTTCACAATCTCTGAATACACCGCCAGATCCTTTATTAGCGTTGCATCCGATGGAGGAAAATTGACCATATTGACGTAGGCAAGAGTTGTGACTGCAACGCCGAGACAGGCGATGGCTGCTAGAACAACATACCACAATACTGTTTGTGAGTCCATCCCTCTTATTATTTCTTAGCAGGATGTTGTTTATAATTAAAGAACAGCGGACGCATCAGCATTACTACATCGTCGGGAACCTGTTTGTCCATTGGAATATCAAAGAGACAGCAGTGAAGGAAGTAGATGCAGTACATTCCACACTGAGCATCCTTGTACTGGTGCCGTGTTGCATTATACGTCAAAACTGTTGGCTTCTTAAATATGCCCATCTCATCCACCTGCTGTTTCCAACGTTGCATGAGCCGCTCAACCTCTTTCTCCGGTTTCTGAGCATACGAATCAAAATACGTCATCTTCGCATTCTCCAGCTCGGGACGCATATCGAGGAACGCAGCAATCCAATGTTCCCCCGGCTCGTTGTGCGGATCAGTGTTGAACACGATTCCTACGCGATGATACCCTTTCTTGTACAGCTCAGACAACTTCATGCTGCACAGCGAAGATACGAGGCATGTTCCAGTCTCTGAATGAAGATCAAAATCAATCGGGACGGAACCTGTGTAGTAGTAATCTGGAATCAGTTTCTGGTAGTATTTCTGGCTATCATCAATGTCGTCGGAAGACAGCCACTGCATTGGATCGGAGTTCCAGGACATTGGGGCATCGGGTTTCTGAACGAGGGCGTGTACAATACATTCGGGGGTCCCTGTCTTACACGAATCTTTCATGCGACGAGTCATCTCGGTCCATGCTCCATCCCCCTTTTTGACGGGAGGTTCGTGAGGATGCTCTTTGTTGTAAGCAACCCTCAAAGCTTCAACTTCCCGGGGGTCCATTATCCAAAACGGATGTCTTTTTTGGGTAGAGACGGGAGGGCATACAAATCAAGAATGACCACGACTCTTGATCAGCGTGACCTCGTGAAGTGCGTTCGTAAGTTTCGTACCCTGGATGACGAGCTCAAGATTGTGAATGGCCGTGTGAGCAAGCTGCGTGAGGACAAGAAGTTCGTGGAGTCTGAGATGAGTGATATTCTGAAGAGGACGGCGTTTCAGGGCGTGAACAAGCTGGAGATCCAGGATGATGGATCCTTCATTAAGGTCCAGCGTCCCGAGACGTGGAACAAGCCTTGGTCTCTTGGTGCTCGCGATCTCCAGACGATGCTTGATGACTATTTCCGTACGCCTGGCCCCCACACATCTGCAGCATGCCATACGTATATTGTGAATCGCAAGAAGAAGGACATGGTGGCAAAAGAGTTCGCGTTTAAGCGTATCGTGAATGTAGATGATAATAATGACGACGCCCGTTCAGAAGTGGGTGCAAACCGTCACGCCTGATGGACAGACGCACCAAGATGAGCTTCGCGACGTTTTTCTTCGGCTGGAGGAAGCACTAGAGAAAAAGGGCTTACTGCGTAAAGATTACAGAACATATAGAACCCTTCATTTCGCCGAGTTCTGTAACGCAGCACACTCTCTGTCTTCTCTGATACCGTATGGACAACTCCCGTACGAAAAAGATAGTGAGTGAGTTTTTAACTGGTCATAGCTATCATATTCCACGCGGATGTCAGTATTTTCGTAACACATGTCCGTTCTGTGATATCATTGTGCGAGAGCAGACAGATACATATCTTGGATGTCTCCGAGATATGTTTCGTCCGATCGTTGAACGATCCTGGAATTATTGGGACTATTCGGCAATTCGTATTGCCGATCGAGTAGATCGCGAACAATTTCTAGAAGAACTTGTTTGGCATGCACTGACTCGTTGGGTACAGCCAAATTATCGGGATATTCCAACTCTGGAAGAACAGGAAATCTTGAATCATCCTTACGTTCTTCAAAAAATTCGCCCTAACATATAAATATGTCTTCACCTGCAGATTATCAGTCACTCACAGCAACAACAAAGGGCGGATGCGGATGCACGGGCGGCCGTCGTCATCGTCGTAAGCACTCCATGAAGCGTGGAGGAGTTGGTGCTATTGACGATGCTCTCTTTGCCGTAGGAACCTCGTATGCGGCCAAGCGCTTTGGACAGAAGAAGCGTCTCGGTGGACGTCACACTCGTCGGCACCGTGGTGGTGCGGGCGTTGTGGACGATGCTTTGGTCGCGGGAACGGCCCTTGGACTTGCTCACTATTTCACAAAGAAGGGCAAGAAGGGCGGTGCACGCCGTCGTGTTCTTCCTCGTCGCCTGACTCGTAAGGCGCTCGTTTAATTCAATTTAATTTAATTTATAATCTCTACAGGCGGTAGTGGGAACCCGTTGAATTTGGAGGCTGTTACCCACGAATACGCTCCAATATTTTTGATTTCTAAGATGTCTGAATCGTCGATATCGTTCGGCAACCACACATCTTCTGCTATTTTGTCTGCCGAATCACACGTGCGTCCAAAGATGGTAAACTGTTCACAGCTTGCCCACGGTTTGCGTGTGATACAGTTAAATGTGGGTTTGAAGCCATCGAATAAGACCCCGGAGAATAGGCCATAGACGGATTCGTTGACTGTTATACATTGTTTACCGTTGGGTAGCTTTTTCTTTCCAATCACAGGGACCTGGAGCGTACAACATTCTTCGGCGAAGAACCGTCCAGGCTCGGCAATCACTCTCTTGAACGGCAGGGACTTGATTTCTTCGCGAATGTAGGGTGCTAGGTCGTTCTGGAAAAAGTCGTCGTTTGCAGCGGAGCCCGAGAATCCTCCGCCGATATCTAGGAGTTCGGGGGTAAATGCTGTGGGCGAATGCTTGAATGCATCAACGAACCCCCTAACAGTTTCCATGGCTGACTTGTAGGCGGCTAGAGACGTGCAGTCACTGCCTACGTGGAAAGCAAGACCGTACGTCATAAAGCGAGGTTCACGATCGCAGAGTTCGTGCACATCTTTGAGATGGAACCCAAACTTGCTGTTCAGGGGAATACGAGCGCCTCCCTTATCGTCCACGAAAATACGAAGAATTGGTTTGGTTCCTGGTTGTTCTTCAGTGATTTTAATTCCCTCAATCTTGCTGTCGAAGGTCATGTAGGGAATATCGTGTTTTTTAACTTTGAACATTTCATCGCGCGATTTACACGGGTTCGCATAAATCGTATCGCTTGGCTTGGCTCCGATATGAAGGACACGATGGACTTCGTCTGCTGACGCACAGTCAAACCCCGCCCCTCCCCTGTGCAGCTCTGCTAGCACTCCCTCTAGATTATTGCACTTCACGGCATAGTGCGGACGAATGGATGGTAGGCACGAAGTCCAGAGGTCAAGGCGCCGCCGAATGGCGGGGAGGGACAGGATGAGTTTCGCCAGCGTTGGTATGATTGTAGAAAAGAGAAGATTTCCATTTAACCAGTTTTAAGGTTGGGCGGATGTATATACAAAGAGATCATGAACACGATGACGCCTACGAATGAATACTTTCCTTACAATTCTAAGAACGTTCCCTTGACTGCAGAAGATGTAGGACGCATCTTGTGCATTCCAGGATACAAGGTCAGGAATGTCGCGATCTTCCAGAAAGCTATGATTCATTCCACCTACGTGCGTCGTTCCGAGTATACGACCTTGACGGGCGAACCTGCCGTGCTAGGCAAGTGTCCTGCAGGCATGATGGATCTCCAGGATGAATCGTATGAGCAGCTCGAGTTCAGGGGTGATTCCATTCTGGGTGCGGTGGTAGCCAATTACCTGTGTGAACGCTATCCGTCTGAAGCCCCTGGATTCCTCACGAATACTCGGAAGTTGATTGTGCGAAACAAGACGCTGGGAGTTCTCGCACGAGACAAGTTGGGTCTGGATAAGTTCTTTGTGGTGTCCAAGCACGTGGAGGAAATGGTCCCCGCTCACGGCCGTCAGAACATTGAGAAGCTCGGTGATGTTCTGGAAGCTTTTATTGCCGCTCTGTGGATTGATTCAGGGATGAATTTCCAGATGGTGAATGATTTCGTGATCAATATGATTGAGACCCACCTAGATATTCCCCTGATGCTGCGAGAGGACGATAATTACAAGGATCGGATGCAGAAATACTGTCAGCAGAAGATGGGCTTTACCCCCATTTATAAGATGATGTCTGACGGAGCAGAAGGGTTTACGATGGCCGTGTGCAAACCCGACGGCGAGATTCTTGGGACGGGAAATTCCACAACCAAGAAACAGGCGGAGCAGAATGCGTGTAGGCATGCCCTGGAGAAATTGATGTAGACAATGGATAATGTACTGGCCTGCCCGATATTTCAGGGGGCTGACCCGAAAACAGAACAAACAGCGTAAAAGCACGGCCACTCGGCGTCGCAAGATGTCTTGGAAAGACCCTCGGGCATACGTTCCCTTCAAGACCGACAAGGGCGTGAAAACACGGACATCTAAGTATGTTCGTGAATGGAAGAAGCAGTTCCCAGAAGCCCATGGTCTTCAGGCGTATTCTAAGGCTACGGGTGTCCCCCTCCCAGTTGTGCGGGCATCCTACAATCGGGGGATGGCGGCGTGGCGAACGGGCCATCGTCCAGGGGCGTCGCAGCAGCAGTGGGGATACGCTCGTGCCGCCAGTATGCTGACGTGCGGCAAGACACATTATACCACCGATGCTGATCTTGTACGGAAAGCCAAAAAGACCGCCAAAGCTCGTGCATGGTTTAGAAAGACGTGTAAGAATTAGACTGATGAGTACTTTTATTCTAGGATAACTAATAACATGCAGAGTATTTTTATGAAAGAATTACAGGAGAGGTTTCCAGACTATAGAATTAGTCCAATTGGAACGACACGTCATTTTAATGTTTTACGATTATCAAAAGACGGATACCCGACATTAGTTGCTAAAACAATATGGCATGACGCATCTGATCCAGGAGGAGATATGGGAATAAAAGCACAGGACGATGCGTATAGAACCGAGGTGAAAATTTTAAAAATGTTACCATCGTGGTGGGGGATTCGGGTTGTTGATAATTTCAAGACAACACTAAATCGTGTTATTGTTACAAACGAAGTAAGGAACGTGCCTTGGAATTCATACAAGAAGGGTATTCATGACGTAAAAATTGCCGAACTTTTATTGAAGCAAATAAAATGGCTTCATTCTCATGGGATAGCACACAATGATTTAGAACTGAAAAATATACTTCTTACGGAGTCCGTTACACCTGTAATCATTGATTTTGAAAAATCAAACACTGTAGCTACAAAGGAGCAGATAAAGAATGATTATAGCATGTTGTTGGGAAATATGAAAGAATACCCTAATACAGAATCCATAGGTGTTATACTTCAGGGTATGCCTAAAGGCGGGGCCTTATCCCGAACACGACGTAACAAGAAGACCGCCAAAGCTCGTGCGTGGTTTAGAAAGACGTGTAAAACGGATCGGTCCTAGATCTCTCTTTTTGGTTAGCATACCAAGATGAACTACAAGAATTGCCTAGCACTCGTGAAGTCGTATCTTCCTCGTTTGGTGGCGGAGGCGGTGAGGAAGCACCATATGGAAACTGATAACCGCGATCGCTTCTTCCTCTGTTGGCTACAGAGGGATGCAGCGTATGATATCGCAGACATCTATGCAGGAGAGTTCAAGAAGCGGTTTGGAGACTACATTACTATGAAAATTGAGAACGATATTCGGTTGATGGCTGGGACGGTTCCTCAATTTCTCAAGGCGTATCTGCATATTGGGATTCAGGACAACGATCTCAATCTCAATCTTGGTCGTATGTATCGTCTAGTGTGTGCGTTTGTGGAGGAGCAGTTGGAAGATTTCGAGAACTGGTGTGGCGAAACGTCTATCGGAATGTCCGATGAGGAGGAGAATGATTCGTAGAAAATGAATCTAGAATATCCCAGTCTTTTTCAGTAGCATACCAAGACCAAGATGACGCAGATTATGAAGCCGTTCACTCTTGCCGACTTTGAGGCCGCTCGTAAGGAGCGTGACTACCATATTAAGGCGGAGGATATCACGGTTCGTCTAATTTACAATGATGCGATTAGGAAGATCACGACTACTGGGGAGGAGTATTACGCATTCCACACCCATATTCACGACCAGGCTGTTCGCAGCGGCAGGATTGAGAAGAGGATCCGTGATTTGTTCCCTGACTTTCTAGTGAAGACCGACTTTGTCTCTTACGATGAGGGACCAGGGCTGCAGCGTATTACGATCACATGGGGTAAGTAGTAATCCTAAAAATGGATCTAGAACATCCCACTCTTTTTTGTTTGTATACACCAACAAAACAGAATGGGCTGGCGTTACGTCCTGGTGAATCATACCCGCAAGGTGATTGAGGATATCTCACTCCATAATATTTGGCATCGGATGACCCACCTTATTCAGGAGGGGGGGTGGGAGGTGGCGGACGATGTAGAAATGATGTTTGAAGATGGTCGGTTTGAAGAGATCGGGGAGCTTGTTGTGAACAAGGGATACAAGAGCCACTACCATACTTGGAGCTTTGATGGTATTGTGAGTCCTCGTCAGGATCAGTGAATGAGGCGAGCATGCGTCAGCGTTGACTTCATCTAGATCTAGTGCTTACGTGTACGACGTCCAGCCTTTTTGGATTTACGACGTCCTGCTACTGTCTTCTTCACCTTACGACGACGAGCACCCAAGAAGCTACCGATGTACCTACCCATATCTGGGGGTAGATCAGTATTCTTCTCTACAAATGCCGCCATTTTCCTACCCTGGATACGTTCTTTGAATTTTTCAATCCCTGCCTTTGCTCGCGGGGGAATAGGGTCAGGTATCGTCGCACCCGCCTTGTACAAGAGCGACATTGATTTTAACCGAACATCTGTTGGGTCAAATGCCGCGCGCGTCAGGGGTGCTACAAGAGTTGCACTGTTGTTATCCACCTGTGTTGCCTTATTCACATCCGCTCCTGCCTCAATAAGTATCTTAACAATCTCTGGTTGATTCAATGCTGAATGAAGCGGCGTGGATACCGTCCAGCCGCCCGAGGACATATTCACATCGGCACCCTTGCTGATAAGAAACTTCACAAGCTCTACATTCCCCTGCGTTGCCGCCATGTGTAGCGGGGCCCTACCGTTACGCGTCCAATAAGGAGTTTCATTCACGTTAGCGCCGTCATCAAGTGCCTTCTTAATCGCCGCCATATCCTTTGCACGCACTGCTAGATATAGGGCAACATCCAACCGCTTCTGCGGATCAGGATGCTCAAGAAGTGCCTCATAATCTGGAGGCGCGTCTACCGCCATTTGTATTCAACCTATGTTTTTTTTAACGTAGAAGGCGAGCATGTGTGACCCGATGCGTCTTGCGGTGATCCCGCTTCTTTGTCCGCTTTCCGTTGCGACACGTTTTTCCCCGATTACAAGTACTCGCATAGTATCCATATCGCTGAAACACTCCCACAAACGATGGAAGAATCGCCTCCGACTGTGTAGCCTTCGTCATTTTTTTCATCAGGGTATACACGCTCTTCATCAATGACCTCTTGGAGGTGAACGAGAATGAGACTGTGTGTGCCTTCATGATCGCGCGTAGATTGTCGTAGGGGTAGACATCAGACAGTAGGTCAAAGAAGTGGCGGTAAATACCCTCCTTCTCTGGCGTAGGCGTATAATTGTACGCAATGCAAAATAGAAAATCCATTCCTGGAGGAGCATTCGGTTCCTTTTGCAGGAGGGCTTCATAGTGAGTACTCACGCTTTCAAACGTAGGATCGGCAGGTGGACAGATCACGCGGGGATCGTCCTTGCACTGATCCCTGAGTTTCTTGTTCACGCGGTTATGGAAATCATAAAGCCATTTGGAGAGGGGCTGCTTTGGCGGATCTTCATGAAGAAACACAGCAGTACTTTCACGGCAGAACTTGCAGGGTAGGATATCTTTCATCGTCATCATAAAGGATTCTGCTTCTTTTGGTTGTTCGGGTTGATGAGCAATTAGGTGGAGTAACTGCCACCCACTCGGTCCAAATGCCCGAGTATCCATTACCTTGTGTGCCTAAATTAATAAATATACGCTACAAGTAATTATACGATGACCTCCCCCGCGTCTCCCTATATCGCCCCCGAGGGATCCTCGTCCGACAAGAAGTGGTGGGACCCCTTTGGACTCTTTGCGTCCAAACCCGCTCCATCCAACCCGCCGTCCGACTTCACACCATCCGCTACCGCTGGTCGTCGTAAGCACCGCGCCAAGACCGAGAAGGCTCTTGAAGGCGGCCGTAAGCGTAGCCATACCAAGAAGGCTGGTGGACGTCGCCACCGCGGAAAAAAGCATTCTCGTAAGTAAATAAACCAAATGTCGTTCCTTGGAAAGATACAGGGCCTTGTTTCTGGCGTTACGCGCAAGATGAAGTTCGGCGGTCGTCGTCACAAGACCGCGAAGAAGGGTGGTGCATATCTGCTGCGGCCTCGCCCGATGGTTCGCCCGCCCACACCAGCTTCCTCTGAGCCTCGCCGTCGCCGTAAGACCGCGAAGAAGGGTCGTGGCTACCTCCTGCGGCCTCGCCCGATGGTTGCCGCGCCCACACCAGCCTCCTCTGAGCCTCGTCGCCGCCGCAAGACCAAAAAGGCCAAGAAGAACTAAGCGTCCACTTTGCGTTTAATCCACATCATTGCGGATCTGAAACGTCGTCCAGCCGCCATACGTATACTTCCCATACTTCGTCTCAATCTCTTTGAGCATGCCTTGGATACTCCAATCCCGAGTACCACGATTTGTCTCCCACCACTGCTTGAACTTGTCCGTGAGTGTCGGCTTCCGCACAGGAACCAACTCTTCGCCCTCCACCGGGACCCGAGTATACTCATTGATGAACTTCATGATCGCATTGCTCTCCTCACGATACTCATTCGTGTACTCCAGAATCTCAGCTGGAGGAACCAGCTCTTCATTCGCATGTGCCTTGTACGTCTGAATGAGGAATGCCAGGAAACACCGCCCCCACTCTTCCGACTTCACCTTCCGCTCAATCATCATATCCATCTTGTACTCGTTCGGACCCTTAGGCTCTGGAACGAACTTGGAGATGAAGTTGATCACCACGAAACGACGCCACGTACCTTGGTCGTTCGTATTGATCTTCGGCTTGTCGTTACACGCCAGATGCAGCTTCGCCTGGAGCTCAAATTCTACCATAGACTTGGACCCCGCGTACAAATCACGCGTAATGATCTTTTCCGATGACGTCAACTCCTTCATGAGACCGGTGTTTAGGGGCAGCGATTCATCGGGCTCCTGCATTGTGACGAACCGACGACCCTTCAGACGCACCACCTCTGGAGATGCCCCTCCCGACTTACCGCGACCCTGCGTCAACAGCGAGATCGGAACCTTGCACGCATAATCCCCCAGTGCCGACTCCATCAGACAGATGAGCATAGACTTGCCGTTGGAGCCCACGCCCGTCCACGTATGAAACTTCTGGTTCCCATGTCCGTTCAAGCACCGTGCGAGATGCCGAATCTGGTAATCTCGCACTCGTTTGATCGGGAAGATCTTGTGCATGAAATCGTCAATCTCCTTCCACTCCCGGTAGTCCTTGTACGACCGATCGGGATCGTACTCTAGATTTGTCGAGAAGGATACGTAGTCTTCCTGACGCCCGTCTCGGAACACACACTTGTCCATATCAAACACACCATTCGCACACGCCATCAGTGTCCGATTCTCGTCCACCTTCTTTGTGAACTGCTCATCCAGGAACAACTCCTGACATTCACGCATCACATTCGCCTTGAATGCCGTCTTCTTCAACTGCATCGCAACCTTCATGAGTTCCTGCTGCATGATGAGATCCTTGCAGTACGAACAGCCGCACGTCTTTGGATCCTTGGCTTGACACGCCTCGCCATCCACAATCCTCTGACTGTAGTACCCTACGCGGTTCATATAGAGCTTGAAGATCGTGACCGAGAGTTCCTGCTGAAGCTGAACACCCTTGTCCAGCTCTACCCATACGTGGCCGATATACCGATACCATACGTTCTTCCCGAAGTTTACACACTTGTACTCATCACGGAACTTTGAATGAACGACGGATGCCACATCATACTCTGCTCCGCTCTTGGATGCATCAATCTTGCGAAGGACATTACGCTCCTCAATCTTCTTGTACTCCTCGAAGTTATCGGTCTTGGACCAATAGAACAGCGAACCCATTCCGATCTTCTGTCCGTGATTGCGGAACCCGAATGAATTCCACTTTGCAATGCACTCGCGAGCATTGAACTGATCCGACCGACGACTGAACTCTTCAAATTCATCGTACAGCTCTGGATGAATGTTCTTCAGACACATACCAACTTCAATCCACTCATTATAATCTGCCGTGCGGTGCTCTGCGAGATTTGCGACATGCTCACGAATATTATGAATCTCCTCTTGCGACAGCGGACGGATCACAATATTGTTCGGGGACGACTCGCGAGATCCAGGTAGACGACGCTCCTGAGGACGACCGCGAACCGGAGCAACTGCTCGCCCACCCGAGATACGCACATTCTCCAGACCTGTATCTGGAAGATCGCCATACTGCTTCTTGCCCTCCTCCGTCATTGGTGTCTCCTTCGCAGGATCACGCTCGCGAATATCCAGCTTCCGGAGGAGATCTACCGTGAACGGAACAGGGCTGTCGTCCACCACCCCCTCATCTCCAGTCACAAGTACGCGATAAGCAATAAGATACGGGAGACCACCGGGCTTGGCGGCACCGTACATAATCAGACCGCTTGACCGTTGGGCAACAGCCTTATCGTACACCTTGGACCACTCCTTCTCCTTTAGCGGAAGATTCTCAAAGATAGAGGACATCTTTGTGAGCATGATATCACGTACCGCCATCTCAATGTACTTGTTCGTCCGCATCGCCGGGACCATGATATGGACGCCACCACCCATACCCTTCTCCTTCTTGACTGGAAGCTTCTTCTCCATGACGTAGACCTCTACCGGGTCAGGCGAGTCCAGAAAGGTCTTGAGCGTCTTGACGTATTCAGTGGAGAAGTTGACTATTTGTTCGCGGGTATGTAGATTCGTTGTGGTCCCGGGCTCGTATAGGAAATCCAGATCAACCTTGCAGAGACCTAGGGCCGGATGCGGAGATTCAACCAGAGGGATCTTGTTATTCCAGGTTGCTACGTATTCATGATATAGCTCGTAGAATTCCTGGAGATCATCGTCGCCGATAAAGAACTTGGCGGGTGCAGGAGGAAGAGTCTGGTGGGTGTGTAGTTCGCCGGCTCCCGTCACCTTCTTCTTCTCCAGGAAATTGAGCAGTCCACCCGGTGCCGACATTTTTTGAGGGTGTGTGTACTTCTCAGAGAATGTTCTGAGGTTCAACCCGTTTTGAACGCACCAAATCGTGTTGAGAAAAACGAATTCCTGTCTGAGATAGGTATATAAGGGCATACAGGATGAATTTCTGCCCAGACTGCAAGAATTGTCTTTATGCTCTTGAAGAGGGCGAGACGGCCGGATTCAAGTGCCGTAAGTGCCCTTACATTCGTGCGATCTCCCACGACAATCCTCTTGTCTACGAGCACAATCTCCGCGAGGATACAGCCATCCGCCTTGCTGCGAATCCTTATCTGAAGGACGATCCAACTCTCCAGCATTTCAAGACGATTCAGTGTCCTACCCAAGGATGCCCATCAAATGATGTTGTGGGCTACAAGTTGAGCGTTCAGAATCTCGTGTGGCTGTATCAGTGCACCGTTTGCAATGCGACTTGGAAACAGGCTTCTCGTCGTTCCTAATCTAATATGTAAATCAATTAGGAATATTCCGCGGAGTAAGGATAAAGTAGAGTTATGATCCGTAAACTATTCTTTTTTGCATTGGCTGCCTCTGTGGGGTGGGGCCAGATTACGATTGGAACGACAACTACCGCGGTTTCGTTTACCCCAACTGCGTCCCGTTCGCGTGCGTTAGGACCTGGACTCTTAACAGCTACGGCTACGGCTACGGCGACTCGTTCTCGCCTACGTGCTGGTGGAAACCCTACAGCTACTGCTACAACTACGACAACCCGTTCTCGTGCTCTGGGAACACCTACGACTACAGGTACGGCGACTCGTTCTCGTGCTCTGGGAACACCTACGACTACAGGTACGGCGACTCGTTCTCGTTCTCGTGCTCTACCGACCCCTACCACTACTACTACACGTTCACGCACCGCGACTGCGACCCAAACGGTAGGTGCATCGTCATCGGCAACGCCTACGGCCACCTGGACCTCTACCCAGACTCCTTCACCTACGGCTCAGGCAACAACAACTCCTTCGTCCACTGCTCAGGCGACAGCGACAGCAGCACCGACCGTGTCCAATACTCCTGGCCTCCTTCTTTCTCAGACGGGAACTCAGTCGGTGACCAACACTCCTTCCAACAATCCCCAACTTGCTTCCGCCAACGCCGCTAATGCCGCCAATACTGCTTCCAACAATATTGGAATCATCGTAGGTTCCGCAACTGGAGGTGCTCTGTTGGGTATGATAGCAACTATTCTCGTGTCTTACCACATGGCCAACCGTCCTCGTCGCATTGCCTCGCCTCCGCTATACCCAGCGTCGCACACAACCATGAACATTCCTCATGCTTACTTCCAAGAAGATGTGGAACCCGCACCCACGATGATTGCGCGCCCTCGTACATTCTCTGTTCCCCCAATCAGCAACCAAAAAATACCCAAGTTCATGTCTCCATCTACCCGTAACGTATTTAGCCCGACCCAAGTCCAGGGTGCAGCAGTTCATAATCCATTTGAGGCGAAGTTCCATGTGCCTCCTCCTCCTCCACCACCACCAGAGAATTAGACAATGGAGAGCACGACTTGACGGACATGAGGATTCAAATGGCCGTCACAGTTGTACTTGCGGCGATCATAGATCAACAGAGTGCGACAGGACATCCCGAACATATGGTAGAGCACATCAAATAGACCCGTATGAAACGTCTCGTCAAGATAATCCCCGTTCTGGAGCTGTTGACGCTGCCAGTACCCGTCATTGTGGTACTGGGCCGTGCGGTAGTAGTCAAACAGCACAATCTTCGTCTCCTTCCCAGGATTATTGATGGCCTGCTTTAGCCCATCAATAATGTTGGTCATATTCATGTGTTGTAGGGCGTAGACGTACGCTTGCGAAACCGAGTCATTCATGAGGAGTGCAGTGGTCAGAGTACTGTTCATTTTCGGTCGTATATACTGTCTCTTACGATCGGGTTTCCCCGATCCGTTTTTCCCAGTCTAGAACAATGCGAACGGCCGCCAAGAAGTTTTGCGGATGTATTAAGAAAGTCAGGAAAACACTGAAAGCTCGTAAAGGGTCATCGAAGGAAAGTGGGGCTATTGCAGTATGCACTACACGACTCCTGTGGCCACACGGTAAGACACTTCGAAAGGTTCGTTGCGATAAGGTCCCGCGTCTGTTGACCCAGAAACGGCGCAACCACTAAGAAGTTTCCAATCGCAGCTGCGAACATCGCAATACACATTCCCTCATAATATCCACGCCTTCTCCCCCTTTCAAACGCCCGATTTTCGGCTTCTCCAATCTCCTTCTCAAAGATTCTTTCCAGAGTATTGAGTAAAGACATGGCTCTGGCTACTTGTAAGAAAGGGTTTCACCCACGTAAACGTCATACGCGTAAAGCACATACTCGCAAGACTCTAACCCGTGTTGGTGCCGTGAAAGTTCGTCCGACCACGTGCGTTCGCGGATACCAGGGACCAGGCAAGGGGATTGGAACCCTGAAGAAAGGCGCCCTGTCTCGCTACGGTTATGGAACTTCCAAGACCGCCCGCAGTCGCCACATTGCCCTGAATGCGGCAGTCAAGCATGACGGTGCCCTTACTGTGTACCGCCGCCTGAATGCCCTGGCGGTGTATACCAAGCGTACATCCCCTACAACGGCAAAGGTTGCATTGGCTGATCGTGCGTATGTCGGCGAGGCCCACGGATACAAGGCGGGCGGAAAGCAGTGTATGTAAAATGGATACGAAATTTGTCCTGCTCTTTCAATAACACAACCAACCAAATGGTCAAGTTCATCTATCGTGACGACATTATCAAGGCCCAGGAGACTCCGCGGATTACTCTTCCATACTTTAGTAAGTATGAGTATACCGCTCTTCTGGGTGAGCGCGTAGACCTGCTGTCCAAAGGCGCTCCTCCGATGGTTCCGATCCAAGAATTCAATCGCGACGATCCGCGTTTGCTTTGGAAGGTTGCCGAGCGTGAGATTCTGGAGCGTAAGTTGCCCCTGATTATCCACCGTGAACTTCCTGGTGGTCGCTCGGAATTCTGGAGTCTCTCGGAACTAGAACTTGCGTGGTAACTATATAATAATAATGGATGAGTCCCTTAAAAAATTAGAAGATACTTCAGAATCGTCCAGCGATATCGCGAATAGCTGGAACAGCGCTCACGAAACTCTTTTGGCGTCCATCGGAGACAAGGCAAATTGCATGCGATGGATGCATACCCAATCCCAAATTTACTATGATCGTTGGAATTTTTGGTTATCCATTCCCAGCGTAACTCTCACGGCTCTCGCTGGAGCTACTACTATCGGTCTCACTCAACTGAATCCAACTGCCCAAACATACATTACCATAGTTGTTGGAATAGTTACGATTTCCACAGGAGTGCTCACCTCTATCAACCAACTGATTAAAGCTCCTCAATGCTCTGAAGGTCATCGTATTGCCTCCATCGCCTACGGAAAACTGTATCGCGTCATTTCCAATGAACTGGCTCTGCGTCGCGACCAACGAACCAATGCCCAAGAGTTTCTAAAGGTGATTCGGGTAGAACAGGATCGATTAGAAGAATCGTGTCCAGTCATTCATTCCAACATTATACGCCGCTTCAACGAAAAAGTTGAATCCAATGTTACGCTAGAAAAGCCAGAGATTGTAGGAGAATTGGACCACATACACGTGAATATGTCGTCAAAGCCTCCGCCAGGAATTGTTCGGCAGATCTCGGAACCTCCTGCCTCTCCCGTTCTAACCTATTATAAACGGCATCTTCCTCACAACCCCTTGAAGAACCCTGTTTTTCCTCCTTCTCCCCCTACACCTCCCGCACCACCTTCCTCACTGACCGTTGTTCCCGATCATTGAGAGCTGCTGAGGGGTAGGCGGGAACAGGAGCAGGGGAATGGGCGAGCGACCAGGATCCAGCCACCGTGCGGGATCGTACGCCAGTGTCTCGTTCGCCATCTTGAGATCAACCTCCGTGGTCGCATCAAAGCGGGGATCGTTCTTCTGGAGAGCCGCATACTTGGCGAGTATACCGTCGTGCGAGAACGCATACGACATATCCGCATCAAACGTCGCACGGATTCCCAGGACAACTAGGAATACAGCCGTGAGGTAAAACTTGTAGTAGAGAGCATAGACAATCACCGACAGCCAAACGATGCGGGCAAACATCGGTTGAGCTACGAGTGCGTCCAGAACAAGGCGTGGAGTTCCCACGATCGCCGTGAACGCGTAGAGAGCAATCACGACGACCGATGCCTGAATATCTTTGGGTGTAGCCAGCATGTTCGCCTTCTTTGTTAAAACGGAACAAGAAATATGCGTAGGGAAGACAAGGACATAGACCAAAGATGCCGATTGATGTTCGCTGCTACACATGCAACAACGTTCTCGCGGGCAAATGGCTCAAGTATGTAGAACTCGTTGAGAACGGGAAGAAGGCCGATGGGCGGACGGGCGATACGATTCCTTACCTTACCAAGACGACGACGAAGACGGCCGAGGGTCGGGCCATGGATACCCTAGGTCTGACCCGCGAGTGCTGCCGTCGTCATTTCCTGACTCACGTAGAACTTTTGTGAGCAGTAAGATAATATATATGTCTGTCGCATCACCGACACCTTGGCCTCATGATAATAGTGCTGTTGCTCGTCAGCCCACTTTCCAGGCCCGCCGACCTTTTTCGTCTAATGAACACCTTGCTATGCGCAAGAAAGCCATTGAACAGGCCCTGAACGCTCCCCCCGTGAACACCATCAATCTCCAGGACAGTTCGGAGTATACTGCTCGTGTCCGTAAGCTGGCCTCCCGCGAGCTAGATCCATTTATGATAACCGCTCGCACAGGAATTGTGACTCGTGAACCTAACCCTGTCATGAAGGGCGGCGGGACTGTCCCTCTCAATACGTCAGCCACTATCACTGCTCGTATAGCGGGTAACGCTTATTCTTCCGACTTTTTCAATCACCAAACAAAACTTAAGATCGCGTCGGCTGGATGCTCGACCCTCCTCAACGATAACGTCACGTTCCCTAAGCAGATTGAGTGTGCTCCTCCTCAGAGCCGCCCTGCTTACCACGTGGTTCAGCCATTCAGCACTCGTATTCGCTTTGGATTGAAGAAGAATGCTAACAAGGTGGTAATCGCAGCTCAGACAAACGCACTAAACAACCAGACTGGTCAGTGTGCTCTCACCACAATCTACTAACGACTGAAATCCAATGATGAATACTCGTCAAAGTTGTTATCCAGGAGCTCTAGTTCTAGCGTGAACGAGTGCTCGCCACCGTTGAAATCAATTATACGGCCATCATGACGGCGCCAACGCACCGTGATGCGGTCCAGTTTGGAAATGGGAGGATTGTACACCCGCTGATTGAGCGGAGACGGTCCTGACGTATCCTGATAGAATAGGTACTCCCCCGTATTGTTTGTGAGCGGAACCTTAGCAAAGGCGCCATCAATACGACCTGCATATTTCCCATCAATCCCCGTCTCGTCAATCTTGTTGAGCCCCGGGATATCCATTAGAATATACGTATCCGGATTCGTGTTCATGATAAAATTACCCGTTACATTCGCAACAGTTAGAGCCGAAAGAGTATTGCCTGCAGTGATAATTGGCGTATTGGACGATGTATAATTGCTCTGATAAAACCCAAGAAAGTATCCAAATCCCCATCCAGTTGAGTATGAAACCCCCTGCCCCGTACCACAATTTATGTTCTGGGATGCTGAAAAATTGAGAGATAGCGAATCACCAGAAATTGTGCTATAGATAGACGCCAGACCGGTGGTTGGGTTCCAGTACGCATTCAGAGCTCTTGTTGCAGTGGTTCCAAATGCCGCATTCATGTTCTGAGTGAGGAATGACGGAAGCGTGGTAATCGTATAGTTTCCATCCGGAATTGTAATTGTTCTTGTTGACGTTATTGTTCCTCCAGATGAATTGTACGTCATGGAGAATGATGTGTTATTTTGGCATGCTGCAAATTGATTGTACGTGAACGGAACTTCGTAGGACCGCAGGGTTACGGAATAAATATTTGAGTAAACGGTCGGAAAGATCACTGTGTAATTGCCTGGGGATGAAGTGGTTGTGACCTGGCGATCACGGGAATCAATAATAATGGTCTTGCGAATCTTACGCCAGACCTTTTTTGCAGTTGATGGGTACGGGTTCATCTTTATTTATTTCACAAAGAACATATAAATGTCGGCAGAAATACTTCATGTTCTATTGATTCTGCGTAATCAAGTGAAGCTGTACCACTGGCAGACATTTTCCTTCGGCCGTCACAAGGCGACCGACGATCTGGTGACCAGTCTTGATACGAATATTGATAAGTTCACAGAAGCGTATATGGGCCGCTACGGACGCCCAAAATTCACTGCATCTCTGGGTAAACTCCAGATTTATGATGCTTCCGACGCCAAGGCTCCCAAACTCCTTACCGACGCGGTTGCCTGGCTCACTAAACGTCTTCCCAAGCTGCTGAAGAAGGAGGATACTGATCTTCTAAACATTCGCGACGAAATTTTGGCCGATATTCATCAGTCGCGGTTTCTGTTTACACTGCATTAATCTGTAGTATACAACAACGATGCTGTGGGTCTATGCTGGACTCAATCTTGTCGAATGTGACCGTTTAGCAAGATTGGATCTTCCAAAAGGGTACACTGATCTCTCTAAAACATCTACAACCGATCTTGTTCGTGAGATCGAAACTGTTCAATCCCATTTCCCCGGAGCATTCATTTATGCAGGCTACGTTGACCCCATCCTTATGCTCAATCCCCAGCACGATACTCGGTGCAGGAAAGCGTTTCGCGGATGCACGGTGTCCATAGTCGTAAGCAACCCCTTCCTCCTCCCCTATTCCTGGAAAAACGGAACCGACCGACTTACGGTCATAGGAGAGAACAAGATACTCCCTGCTGACCGAAATGCAAATGCTAGTACATCCGAGACTCTCCACGATGGTGGTTCTCCACACGTACCCGATGAAGCTGGACACGGACGAAATGTTGAACAACATGCCCCTAAAAGACGGAATCATAAAAATCGAAAAGCGAGGGATTCTGCGTAGAGGCGAATCCAAGCGTGATCGGATCAAGCGTCGGAATCCAAAGGCTGCAACTACCTCTGGATTCGGGCACAATTCGGTAACGGTTGTTGTTCTCAACAATGCCGGCGGAGAACTTCCCGAAAAGGAAATCACTGTGAAAATCTTCCATAATGGCGTCTTTCATATGACTGGAGTTCTAGATAGCCGGTATGAAACAACGACAATTGAAATTCTGAAATCCAATATGCATGCAGCCTGCATCAAGGAAGGCGGGTGGGATGATCTTAAACGCCGGGTTCTTCTCATGAATTACTCAACGGGTTTCAAGGATACCCTCAACATCTCCCGAGTAGCCCTCCAGCGATACTTTCAGGAGAAGGGTATTCAAGCCGAGTTTGAGCCAGATGTTTCTCCCTGTGTGAAAATCGTGTTTCCTCAACGCTGGACTGCGTGTGTCTTCCGTACGGGAAAGATTAACCTGACTGCCCTGAAGTCTCAGGAAGATTGCGACGAATTCGTCAAACTTCTTGAACCTCATTTGACTACGTATGCCTTATCTATACCTCCACCTTCGTCTGAAACTCGGAGTTGTAATAAATCATGATGATCAGGTACACTGCTAAAAACAAATTAATTAAGACGAGTGGTACAACTGTAGACATACCTAGGGTAAATGGCTTAGAAAAGAGGAAGTAACTAAGCGCGACGAGAACGAATGCGACGAGACCGGCGAGTAGACCGCCGAGATTTGCGTACACCTGTGTGCTTAGCCCGGCCATTATGATGTTTTCGGGTTTTCTTTTTCTTGTGACGACGTCCACCCTGAGCCTGGAGAGGAGCCACCTGCTGAGGAGATGATTGACCAAGTGCATCAAACTGGGCATCCGCCGCCAACTGGTTCTGAGTCTCTAGAAGTCCGGCATACATCGCCTTGGCGTTCACACTTCCCGACGAGACCATGTTGGGAACATGCTTCACCTCAATCTGTCCCGCTGGAATCTTGCTACCTCCCAGCAACATTAAACGACGAACCCGAGCAAGCGATGCCACCTTCCCCCGCCGTCCACCAACCTTTCCACCTAGATTCTGGACAGCTTCAGCCTGCACCGCTGTCTTTTCCGCATTTGCGAGTCCGGCCGCTGTAATCGCCGATCCAGGTTTAATAGGTACAGGGACTCCTGGTTCTGTTATGGCGGGCCTGGGTGGGATAATGACCCCGTTATTGACTGTGGTCATTTTTACGTATTATTTACAGGCTAGAATAGAAAAGGGAACAATACCATGATGCACGATATGAATAACTTCTCCGACATCTTCCATAACGCGACCGAGATTCAGGCTATGGTTCGCAATATGGATGATAGCAAGAAGAAGCACGCCGCTCTCAAGACCAGCAATCCATCCGAGTACATTAAGACGCTGATTGCTGAGAACCATACGCTCCACTTCAATTACCCCTCCATCTTCCTCCTTCATCTAGAGGACAAGTTGGACGCCACCTTTTTCTACATGCTCAACCAGAAGCGTCGGGTTGAGAAGGGAGAGATTACCGAGGATGAAGCCTCAAAGGAAGTGGGAAAAAAGCTCTATGGACGCTGGGTAGAGCCGCTTACCCGCCAGGAATCTGTTCCGAAGGAGGAGACGTATGAGGAGTATTACAAGCGGATTTCTAAGAATAAATAACCTTGCGAAGACCGTACTCATCCATACATTTTTGCAGGAAACGTTCGCAGTTCTTGCACGGCTTAGAACACCTAAGAGTTCCATCAATTCCGTGTCTGACCACTATGAGCGTAGCACCCTTGAGCTGAGAGAGATCTCCTAGACTCTTCACAACATTCACTTCTGCGTGAATCGTTTTTTCCCAGTACCCACACCCCTTTGATCTGGAACCCACCTTATTGAATGCGGACGCCAAGACCTTGTTGCCCTTGAGAATAATTGCATGATGCATAGATGTATTGAGAGGATTAGTTGTGGGGATATGTTGAGCATAAATATACTTTTCCATTGTGTTGAGGTCAGTTGATCTCCAATGGAAAAATACAGTTTGAGTCCGTTTTACTCTACTCCTCCACTCGTACCTCGGGCTTCGTTACTCCGCCTTCATCTGTGTTCGCAGTTCTTCCAGCATCTTTCCCAGCTTGTTCTCACCCTTCCACTTCTTCGGATCTTTCGCAATTGACGTATTCGCCGAGGTTCCAATACCCCAATACTTATCGCGCGAGTCCGCGTTTGCGAGCAGCTTGTCCTCCGTATCTAAGAGTTTCTTGCGCAGTTCCAGATTCTGCGTGAACTTCGCACGCACCACCGATTTCATCACCTCATCCTGCTTCTCCGCCCACGTCTCTTCTTTGAAATCCTTCACCTTGTTTCCAAACGATTTTGCCGACTGTGCAGACTTGGCTTTCAGAATCTTCTCGAACGTTTCGTCGTCACCGAACGTCTTCGCCTTAATCGCCTCAAACGCGTGCTCGGCCGACTTGTATTCCACTCCATCAATCTTGAAGTTAGTCTCGTAGAAGTTTGATAGTTCCTTGTTCTCAGGCTCCTTCGAGAAGAAGAACAGGATATCGGGCAGAGCTGTAATTGGCTCCTTCGCAGAGATTTTTCGCTTCCGTGCCGTCGCAACCGGTGCCTTGACCTCCTCCTCCTTCTCCTTCTCCTTCTCCTTCTCCTCGGACACCTCTTCCTCTACGACCTCATCCTTCTTGGCGAGTTCTTCCTCCGTCTTTGCTGCCGATACACGCTTGAAGGCGAATGTCCGGTACAGGAAACTGAAATCCTGTTCTGCCTGTTCTAGAACAACGCGGTTCTGGGTGGTATAGATGTCTCCGAACATCTTGCTATCAATCGGCTCAAACCCGGCATTCTCCATGATCCGGATCACACTCTCAAACGGAACCAGGAACTCCGGTGTCGGCTTCACAATAGATTCCAGCAGAACATCCACCTGCTGCCCAAACTCGTCCTTCCACTCTCCCTCATCCGTATACTTCTTCGTGATCTCCGCGAACGTCTTCCCCTGCGACCGGAATGTGTGACGCTCCTTCCCCGCTAGAAGGGTGTACACCGCCTTTCCATCCAGACATGTCCCGAAGAACACACTCTTACAATGCTTCAGATTTCCCACAAATGTTTTGAATGTTTCCTCCGATTCACACGCATAGTGGAGGGCAAACTGACACGCCACTAGATCCCAATCCTGGATATTCCGGAACTCAGCAAGGTACGGCGTCGTGGCCGGTTCGTTTCCAAACACGATCTGCAAGTACTTGGACTCCTGCTCCTCAAACGACTTCGTCATATCCCCTTGGGCGTACAGAACTTTCGGCATGTACTCATTGGACCGCTTCTTCTCCTGCAAGTACCGCACACACGCCCCCTGCCGAGGCATGGAGAGGTTGTTCAGTGAGATGTCCAGACCCAGAACCTTTGACGGTTTCGATCGCCGCCACTTGTGCATATCTCCACCCCTCCCTACCGCCAGCTCCAGTAGCGTATTCCCCGCCACCACGTACGAATTGTACTGGTCCTCCTTAATCCGATTGTGGAACCCATACACGTTCTTCAGAATACGGTCCCGCGAATCCACGTCGTCGCGGTAGTACATATCATCCTCAAACGTATCGTCTGGCGGACTGCTCACCAGCGACTTCAGCATCACCTCTGTGATCGGAACATGAATGGATGTCCAGATAGAGTCGGCGACATTGATATCGTTGCCGTACTCGGCCTGTCCCAGCACTCGGTACCGATACGTCTTGTCGTACCGTGTCCGCATGACCGTCCATTCACGCTTATCGGTATCGTACGCACACTCCACAATCGTATTATCATCCACCTTGTCTCCCGCCTGGTCCATCGGCATATTCTTGTCGTTCAGCGGGACCTTGATGATGTAGGCATCCGAATCACGTGGGGCAGCCGGCTGGAACACCGAAGGAACACGGCTTCCCGATTCTCCTAGCTTCAGGAACTCCTGCGGCAGCTTCGGAGGAACGTACTCCCCCGTCAACGTCTCGCACGGATATAGAATATCCACGCCCGGTGTCCGTCCTACATACAGCGACCCCTTCTTCACCATCTGCTTCCGACCCACATCGTATGCTGCTGCCTCCTCAAACTTCACCAGGAAGTCAATGGAATTCTGATGGGGCGGCTTCCACTTATACACTCGCATCCACACCTTACCCTTCACATCGGACGGAGGAGCCACCGGAGAAGTCCGGGGAGTAAAGATCAGACCATCTGTCTCGTACTCAAACTGCGTATCCAGAACCCGCCGAATCGCCTCCTCCATCGCCGCTCCGTCTCCCGCCAGGAACATTTTTGTATCAATTCGCAACGACGACTCCGACTCCTTCACGAAATCCTCCGGAATATCCCGAATAAACTGCATCGCCGTACCCAGCCGGGACGACCCTGGATTCTTTTTCACATCCTCGTCCGTCGTGAATAAGGGTAGGGACTTCACATCCCGACCCTTGTAACGGTACACATCGAAGATACAGAACAGATTGTGTGACGGCAAGTACTCCCCATCAAAGAAGTCGTTCATGTGCGTATCGCCTCGTGCCGTGATGCCCGTGAACACCACTTGCCCGTTTGGGTTCACTCGCAGAAGACGCTTGTCCCGCGTCACATACAACCCACACCGCTGACCGTCTGCCTTGTTGGTCACCGTGTACCCTTTCAGAATGTTGTTCGGGCGATCTGCGACAATGTGCCTCCGCTCCAGCGTGATGGGATTGTAGAACATATTGGACGACGCCTTGAACTCCGCCGCATACCGCTGCAGGTCCGACAGCGGCAGAATATGGTTTGTCTCCTGGTACGCTCCCACCAGGGCCTCCAGAATCGTGTACAGCGATCGCATGATCTCCTTGGGCGGACGAGGTTCCTTGCGAGGAGTGTACTCCACCTCCAATTCGTAGAATGGCTGGTTCTTCAAGACATCGCGAATCCCGTCCTTCACCGACGCCTTCGTCTTCACCATAGACATATCAATACGGAACTCTCCGCCTGGGACGGCATACGACTGGCGATGAATCATGCGGATCTGGGCCTTGGGATCATCAGGGTCGCCGTTAAAGTCTTTCTTCAGATGTTTCTCGGACTTCAGGGTGAAGCGGCAGAAGAAGTCGGGGACGTCAATCGTATCTTTCTCCCCACTCTCAAAGTATCTTGTTTTCCGCTCCACGTCCAGCGGAAGATTCTTGAACGATTTTGCGACACAGACCTTGTGGATGTGGGTGACGCCCAATACATGTACTCGGATATTATCTGGATAGATGACGGTGAGGCGATGCTCCTCAACCATTTCAGGAGCAATCGCCTTGATGGCTGCGACGATGCGAGCCGCTACATCCCGCGTCTGGATACGTCCTGCGAGAACCTTGGCCTCAAATTCGGCTCGCGGATCTTTGTTTGAGAGTTCTATGAATTTGGCGAGATCCGTCGCCTGACGGGTTTCGTCAAGTGCTCGCTCCATTGTTAATTTCTTAGATCAAAAACGGGCAACTTTACCCGTTTTGGCGAGTTTCTCGTACTTACTTCTATCTACGTCACCCGCCTCTAAGTGTGCACGCTGATCAAAGCAAAATGTGATATACCGCTCCATCTCCGCCAGACACTCCTCTGGAAGATTCTTGGACGACACATACACACCCGTATCAGATCGCGTGTACTCATTGGTGTACTTCCGCACAATCTTAAAAATCTGCTCGTGCTCGTTCTGCTCAAGCCGTTCAAGCAGAGGCAATAGTCTCTCGGCCATTGTTCCCGACATTTGTGTCTACTGCGGCCGCTGTGCCTAACTTCCTCTTACGCCGAACCTTCTCCTTCGGCTCGCCCTCTGCCTGCGGCTGGATGGTCACCTGCTTGACCTCTTCCGCTCCCGGAGCCTTCGTCGCTGGCTTCTCCTCCTCAACCACTGGAACCTTGACCTCCTCCGATGTTTCGGAGGCTGCTGGAATACGCTTAATTAGCCGAGCTAAGACAAACATCTGCTCATCGTTCTGCTTGAACTCCGCCCCGAGAACTTCGAACTCCACCTCGTCCTTCTCCACAATCTGCTCAAAGTCCGTATTTCCAATATGCAGGTCCCGAGGAAGCAGGACTCGGAGTGGAGAGGTTTCCGCATGCACCCCAATCTTGCTACGAAGAGTCACCGGTGCCCGCAGAATCTGTCCCTTGTGCGGGAAACAGATATCTGCCTGAAACCGGACACGGTAGGATATACCCATCTTTGTACTGCTCGTTACACTGCCCAATGAGTAATTGATGATGACGCTCGTCTTGGGCTGGACATACCCCTCCACTCCACACCGACCTTCAACATGCGACTTGAGATACATCAGAATTGACGACTGAATGTTCCTCTGAAGGTGCTTCGACGGGACCGTGACCACACGGACAAGCTCACGTCGCTCAAACATTTTTCCTTCCGACATGTTATTCTTTACTCGCGATCTGTTTTACTCGCTTTTAATTTGCTTAGAATCAGCCCTGCAAACTCGGGAGTTGATAGGACCGCCCAAATTTCTGGCTGGACCCAGAAGATTCGTTCACTGGGCGTTCGGGCCGCTAAACTCAGGTACATACACATCGGATCCTTCTTCTTGGCTTCCGCTGGAAATTCGTCCCCTGTTACATCCTTTGCGAACGCTTTTAATTCCGGAATATGGTAGAACCCACACTCTTTCGGCCGAATCGTCTTCTCACGAGGAGCCCGCTGTATATGTCCATCGGCATCCACAACAAACGGTGCTATCTTCAGCGTCTGCTTTTCGGCAGTGCACAGAATCTTCCCCGACTTGATTTGCTCCACGATCCGCTCCAGATGTGTATTCGCCCACGCCTTGTACGCATCCATCTCGGTTCCAATAGGTTCCACCGGTTCGTTCTTATCGTTCACAATATCACGGGGACCCAGAACTAGATAATTCAGACCGTCAATTCGCAGTCCTTCAGCGTACGGCGGGGGAGGATCCTGGCGCTGCAGAATGAGATCTCGCTTCTCCGCCGGATCCATAATTTGGTCCACCAAGAACCAATCAATTACATTTTGCGGGAATTTGGTATTGACTGCGAATGGGAAACGATGCGACGCCCGCAGGGATTCAATTGTGGTCTTGGGTTTGGGTACCGCCGGGGCAGGAGGAAGTTCTTCTTCCGGAATATCTATTTGTGTTCTACCCTCTGCTGTATCTGCTACACTACGCTCAAACAAGGTAGCATCCTGGATGTCCCGCGGCTTGAATGCGTACACTCCCCCCCGATTCTCCAGCGTTCCTATCCTCCCACTAGAATCCTTGATTTTCAGATGCTCACGAATCGCACTTTCCACCAGGTAGGTCACCACTTCCGGCGAATACTTCAGCTGTTCCAGCAGGTCCGCCTGCTTCCATAACTCCTTCTTCTCAAATAGGTTCACAATCTTATCAAAAATCTCGTCACGTACATCCAGATACGATGAGAGAGGTCGGACATACTCGCTCGCATCTGCCGGAGATGTGTGTACATAACAGACCAGCGATGGCGTTCCGTCCTCAAATGTTGGAGCCGATAGAGCCGATAGCGGCATCGTCACCGTCTTTCCGTCCTGTGCCCTTTTCTGAGGAATCATGAGTGATAACCAATCGTCCGGCAATTGATTGGTCGCGATCTGCGTCGTACAATCCACCGCTGATTCCGCTAGAACCCGCTTCACTCGTGCGATACCTGCAGTCTTAGCTTCTACGTACACCCGGTACGCATACTCATCATACGTCTCCTTCTTGGAGTCGGCGAACCGTGCCGTATGAAGATACACCGTACAATTTTGTTCCTCAAACGGCAGTCCTGAATGCGAGCAGGTACGCAGTCCACGCCCAATAATCTGTTCAATACGGCTCATGTTGTACCACGGATCCAGAATATGGACTTGCCGTACATTCTTGAAATCCACGCCCTCTGAAATCAGGGGTGATCCAATGATCACGCGAATATCCGACCCATTGGCGTTCTCAGGTTTGCGTAGACGGCGAATTAACTGCGTAATCTGTCGCTCACCCATATCCGACGTGAGGAACGCATACTTGCCCTTTGGCGATCCTTCGTATTCCCCCGACACATTCTCCAACAATTTTAGTCCGATCGCCGGTTCGTATCCGTGCTCCTCCAAACACATCGCGAACTGCAGGGCTCCTCCCCTCACAAAATTGGAGTACACAAACGAAATGCTGGGAGACGCTTCAATACATTTGAGAATTGTTACAAACTTGGTCGCATGCGCCTTGACGTTCGAGGGCGACAGAAACGGCTCAAGACCCTTGGCGTACCGATACTGGTACTTTGCAGAATTACGGGGTTTCTCAAAACACTTTGTGATAGATCGGCCGTCTGGGGATACGACGATCGTGGGTACAAAATCATCCTGCAGTTTTCCCGACACTTTGGATACCGCCTCTTTCTGCGGTCCCTCTACATACGACACCACAAGCGGCAAGTACTTCCGTGGTTCCTTGATCTCCTGTCCATTCACATCTGTTTCCCGATCTAGTGGGGCAACCATATCGGGAGGCGGAGGAAGACGGAACGGAAACGTGAACGGATTCTCACCACGAATGAACGAGACGTACTCGTGCACCCATCCCCGGAACGTTGCTTCCGTATCAGCAGTCTTGAACGTTCCATCCGCATTAAAGATAGACGCGGCTGTAATACGTTGCTTCGCCGTTTGACGCTTGTCGTTCCACAGAAAGATATTGAAGAAAATCATGATTTCCTGGAATGCATTGAACATTGGAGTCGCCGTCAAAAATACCAGGGTCATACCGTTCGCGATCTGGGCAATACGCTGAATGCTTTCCGATAACAGTTTATTCTCTTTCGTATCGTCTTCACGCAAGCTGTGTGCCTCATCCACAATCAGGAGCCGACCATCAAACGTTTCGTGCACCCACGCCGTAAAATCTGCCGGCGACAGGTTCGTCTTTTTCTTGTCCACCAAGTTCGCGAACTGGATACCTCCCGAGAAATCGTAGAAATCGTCAATCATCTTTTGCACGATAGAATTCAGTTTCTCCCGGTTCTCGGGATTCTCCCATCGCAGGCCTTCGGTTTGGGCCCGCTCCAGCTGTTCAAGATACCGCCTCCCCGTACACTGCTGCGACATCAAGAGACCCATGGGATCCTGCTTGACTCGTGTCACATCAAAGATCTGCGTCCGAAAATTCTCCTGCACCGCCGATGACGCTACGACTAGGACCTTCTTGTCCTGAAACTCCGGTCGCAAAATGTACTCTTCCGCTACCTGGATAGCTGTACAGGTTTTTCCTACCCCTGTCCCATGGACAAGGAGCATAGAGCGGATCGGACTGTCTGGAGAAAGCAGACGCCGTAAAAACAGCTGAAAGGAAGCCAAGTGGAAATCCTTGGACTCGCAATTCTCCTTTCGTAATTCTTTAAGAGTGTCGAGGGACGCAGGTGGAAGCGCTTTTGCTTGAACCTCTACCTGCTTCTTTAATTCGTCCGAAGCCATCCCACTATTGCTTATACTGGCCTATAAAATATACTACGCTGTATCGCTTGCTGATTTGGGTTATACGAAGCACGCTGAATCGCCGACTCTGTGTGGAGACGAGTATTGATGTTCTTCGAACCAGAGTTCGCAGCCTTCAGGATCGCCTGGAGCTTCAGAGCCTTCAGGAGAGATGACTGGTCAGCGGCACCTGGAAACCCACCAACACTTTCACGTGGACCAAAGGATGTAGAACGACCACCCGACATATCAGTTATTATTCCTACTCAACACAAGATAATAGAATAGAATAGAATGGGCGGCGGACTGTTTGGAACGCCTCTCGCTCTCAATCCAAAGTGTTTAGCATTCTCTGGACTCCTCATCGCGATCTACTGGATGCCCCCTTGGGCCGCTCTCAAAACGCCCTACGATATCGCCTTCAAACGTGCCGTCACAATAGGTCTCGCGTTCACGGGATATATTTTGATGGCGTGGTACGATGTGTGGTATGATTGTAATGATCACCTGAAACCTACCTTTTTGGGTTGGATCTCCGCTCCCTTCAAGCCCGCCGAGTACCAGAAGGGGGTGGAGGATCTACCTCCCAAGTGGAAGAAGATCGTGCGGACAGTGGATATTGTCGCCTTACTTGCCGCCATTCTTTTTGTCGGTGCGCCGTTTTTTGCTTACTCCCGCAGTTGAGCGGTAACAGTTCTTATACGGACGGCACGACGCCTTCTGTGTGAACCCCATCTTTGCGCATGTGAACTTCTTGCACTGCTTCGGCGTGAATCGCCGACCACCGCTCACCTGAAGTTGGATCACGTACCCCTTCCCAACCTTCACTTCGCCCAGTGTCTGATCATCTTTCAAAATCTTGCCTTGAAACACCATCTTCTGTGCCTCCACTGCGATCCCCAACTTCTCTTTGACTGCCTCCTTCAACTGAAGAATGGTCTGTGAGAGATCCAGCGGAAACTCCGTCTTGTCCTCGCCCTTCTTCACATACACAACATTCGGTTCCTCTTCCTCCTCCTTTTCCTCCTCTTCCTCTTCCTCTTCAATATCGGGGAGTTTGAAGGGTGCAACCGCATAAACATTTCCATCCGATCCTGCCTGACAATGTAACTGACTGGATACTGGACCACCAGCCAGAACGCTGGACCTGGATGCAATGTTCTCTAGTTTCTTGATTGGCTTGTCCTCAACCTTGTAGAATCCATGACTTACTCCAAGTATGCCTTTCATGGTCGTCAAAGGAACATACAAAACCCCTGCTGGGGTACGGAGACTAAAGAATGGTTTGGCGTATATATCACTGTACTCAAATGTCCCCCGTGTCCCAGGATCATCCATCGCAAATGTCTTGGTGCATTCGTAGACAATTGCGTTCCCTTCCATGTATTCCTGAATCAGATCCTTGCGCGGAATTCCATAAAATTTTGGACCAACCTTGAACACGATTCCGTCTCCCATATATTTTCGGAAAAACTGGTCCAGGCCTAGATCGCGTCCAAGATTGGCGACAAATACTTCCTTCACATCTATCGTTTCCATTCTAACACCTTCATCTGCACCCGATACGTAGTCCTCAACGAGAGTAATGGGCTGGATAACCAGATCCTCGCGTCCCCGTAACCGCTCCTCTCCAGATGCTGAAGGTGCTGCAGATGCCGCAGGTGTTGCATAGTCCGATGCGAAGTAAAGTTGAGATGCTGCGGGGGGACCGTAGTCTAGTAATCTTGCCGTCATCCCGCCGCGTTCTTCAATATACTCTCCAATATCAAGATACCTCGCATAATTCAGCGCAGTCCAACCAGGTTCATCGGCTCCAGGTCCTGCCCGTCCATTCACATCGGCTCCGTGGTCTAGCAGAAACTCTACCATCGGACGATTCTCTGAGATCGCATAGTGGATCAAGACTGTCTCGCGGTCTCCATGCAACATCATATTGGGATTCGCACCTGCTAGAATAGCAGCTTGAGCAGCTGCATCATCGTCAGCTGCAACGGCAGCTTCCAGTGCGCGATCCTGTTCGGAACTGGATACCTGTGCTGGAGCTACCACTGATTCTACAGCCGACTGGACAGCTTGTGCTACAGCGGTGAGAGGAGATGGTGCTTCTGGTGCTGGCGGAGGTGCGTCCTCTTCCGCAATCCTGGTGGCAGCCTCCCAATCACCCGCTTCGGCCTTTGTGAGAACTTCGATGACCTTTTCACGCCGCGGAGGTCCTTTTGCGATATCCATCACCGTCTTCCCTGCATTAGTTTTGATCGTAAGATCTGGACGTTTCTTTAACAGCATGTAAAAGAACATCGGTACGTGAAGGGACTGCATAAATGGAGTAAGCCCTTCGTGAGTCTTCAAGTTCACATCCGCCCCCTTCTCCAGAAGCAGCTGGATAATTGGAATCATTTTGGACTGATCATTTGTGCTAGCATGCATAGCCCAGTGCAAAGGAGTAACTTGGAAGAATCCAACCGCTGAATTCACGTTCGCTCCCGCCGCTAATGCAGCGGCTACGCCATCCTTATCCACCATCCTCACTGCAGTTGAAAGCTTCTTGTCTTCCTCTGGGTTTGATACAGGGGATACCGCTCCTCTCTCTTGAAGAAGCCTGATCCCATCTGCAAATCTAAATTCGTTCGCAATACGTAATGCTGTCCTTCTATTACTACTATTTTGTTGCATAGTCGTGTCAGCCCCTGCATCTAAAAGAAGTTTCATTATCTCGGCGTTTTCGGCTGCCGTTGCATACATCAGTGGGGTCATTCCATCAAGATTCTGCACGTTTGGATTTGCCCCACGACTTAGTAGAAGTGTGACGATCGGGACTAATTTTGCGTTATCAGCGGGTCGTCCCATTGAGGTGATAATATGTAAGGGTGTCTTACCACTCTCAGGGGATACAAAATTCACATTCGCCCCGCTATCCAATGCTTCGGTTACCATAGTTAGCTTTCGGTATGCAACACCTTCTACAAGGTTTGCATCTGCAAAGACGTTTGGAGCTGCCATTGCCTACTTGTTATATAAAACGGATACTTTCCTATAGAGAAAATATAGGAAGCACAGAGAGTCAACATGCACGAACGTTGTACCCTCGAAATCTGTCGTAAGAAGACGTACGCCATCATGAAGTGCCGCTGTGGCCAAATTTATTGCGGCCAGCATCTGGCGAACCATTCATGCACACACGATTATCGTGCCGAGCATCAACAGGAGTTGTCCAATAAGAACCCAAAGGTCGTAGCTCCTAAACTGCAATATCTAGTAACCGCATGTAATACGCCTCAATGAAAGAATTAGAACGCGGACCCGCTAGGTGTTTGTCTAGTTGCGTATACAGTTTCGCAAACTCTTTCTTTTTGCCTTCGGGCGTTTTTTCTGCTATCTCTGGATTTGTTGTAAGATAGTCCAGAAACAGCAGGGCCCAACCAATACACCATCCCATCTCATGGTCTCCCTTGAATCGCTGGAGATAGACACACTTGTTGTTGTATAGACACGCTGCATTCACGATCTTTACTGGGACCTTCGCGTACTCTGAGAGAGTTTTCTCCATATCCGCTTGAAAATGCAGCGAGATATCTCGGAAGTTACGCATATCAAACATGTACACTGTTAGCCCCTCTCCCTCACGAACCGCTAGGGAACAGACTACATGCCTCACAAATGTCTGTAGAATCTTGTTATACCCCACATCGTAACAGATGAAAAAGATAGTGGGTTTTTGCACAAACTGGAGTGCGGCTTTCAGTCCAATATACGCTGTAGTAGACTCCCCCGTCACGTTGTGAAACTCTATGTCGCAGTAATTCCGCAGTGCAAAAGGGTAGTGGTATGCGTCTGTCCTCTTACGGAATCCAAACTTTATAGATGTATTTTGTTTTTCGCGAACATCGGTCGGGTGGGGACGCATATGTTCCCCCTCGGCGTCCTCCCCACTCATTATTAGATTGTATCAATATCAATTTCCTGAGCAGGTTTCTCCTCCTTCTCCTCCTTCTTATTCTCTTCTACGACCGTCTCAAACTCAATCCCATCGCCCTCGCCACCTTCAGTACTGGTCTTCTCAAACAGCCTCTCATCCATCGCTCCCTCCTTCCTCAAGTGTGCAACCTGAACAGGTGAGAGGGGCATCACGATCTCGTGCGACATAGATCCCGTCAACCCTGTTTCATTGAGAACCACATAAGACCCTACCTCCACCCATGCATCCTTCTTCCCGCGACCACGAATAGATCCCTTCATCGGTGCCCTTACCGTCTCCAGCCTCTCGTTCGCAATAAACATGACTTCCATCCTACCCTCGCCCAACTTCCGAACCACTCTGCCGAAATGGACACCGTCAATCTCCTCATCCTGCAAATCGCTGAGAATATTCTCAAACATTCGCTTCGTTTTCTTTGACGTCGATGACTCCGAGTTCGATCCCTTCTTGTGCTTTGATCCTCCTTGCAAGTTCTTGGGCATTTTCCTATCCGTTGCTCCTCTCTACCGAGGGAGCGTCACGCATCCGTTTTCCGTAAAACGGATATTTTCCGCCCAGGGAAGTAGAACAGCCAACCAAAGAATGCCACGACCCATATGCACCGGAACGAAACGCAACGGACAACCATGCACCTTCAAAGCCCAGGAGAATAGCACCCGGTGCGGATTTCATATGACGCCCGAAACCTACGGCGTGCCTCCTCCTCCCGATCCCGCTGCCGCCCCCGCGCCGCCTCCACCTCGTCCCGTTGTCCCCGACGAACATCGGTGCGTCTACATCAAGTTCAACGGTCTTGGAACCCGCTGCTCCAATCGCAAGACGCCTCAGAGCGATCGGAACGAGTGTCTCACACATTACCGCCAGCGCACCCACCGTGAACAGGCAGCTGCACGCCAGCAGACATTCCATACCTTGTGGACGACACACTGGGAGACAATCCTCCAACAGCTGATGGCTGCAGCTATTGCTGTTCCCGACACCGATGAGATGGCTATGAATCAGCGGGCAAACCTTGCTCACATATACACCCGCTCGGCCGTTTGGCGGATGGTTGACCAGGGCGAGGAAGAAGCCGTAGCCATTGTGGCTGTACTCCCAAACATGGTAAATGTGATCAATCACGTAGTTGGGCGTATCCGTCGTCGCGCAGCCGACGATACGCGTCCTGCACTCCAACGTATTGCCGATGATTCGCAGAATACCCACGACCGAAACGTTCGGAAGCAGACCGACGAGAACGTCAAGCTGCTGCTGGAAATCAGTCCTCCCGCTGGACAGAAGACGTTGGACGAGATCCGCGAAGTGTGGACCAAGATATACCGTGTTCCAGGTCGCGGAGTCCAAGACGCGGTGTATGCCGACATGCAGAAATGGTACGATACCGCCCAATGCTACACCCCGAACGACTGGATGTATCGCAAGGTCCTAGACTCTCTCTGGGCACGCATCAAGCTGGTAGAAGAGACCAAGATCCGTCACGAGCTACACAAACGTCTCCAGCAGGAATGTGCCGAATCCTATCAGATGTGTTGCGAGGGCCATATCGGCCGTCTCGCCAATGTCCTGGTGGGGTTTGACGATACGTTCAAGCCCCAGATCCCCGTAGGAATTATCCTCCAGCAGAAAATGGCTGTGATCGCGCAGATTGAAGATGTGGACGAGCGGTTCAAGCAGGCGAGAGAGTTGATGGCTGAACTCAATGTTCCCCAGGAACAAGCAGTCCCATGGTTAGATGCGATCGCCGAGTAGGTCTAGATATTATTATTCATATTGGAAATGAGGTTGAGGGAAGAGGGTCCGCCTCAACCACAATTTTAGTTTGTAGTAGATATCTTCAATTTGGGTCATTTTTGGCTCAGCAGTTTGCCGCTCTAATTTCCACGACGGCGGAGGAAGATAGGTGTACGTACGCGGCATCATCGTTCTTGATTACTCTACTCCTTGAAGTTTTTTTGTTGAATTCGTTTTACAGAGAACCGCTTTAACTACACAAGATGTCGGATTTCTATCAGCGACTTGGAGTTTCAAAGGACGCAACCCCTGAGGAAATCAAACGCGCTTACCGCGATCTCGCCCGTCAGCACCATCCTGACAAGGGAGGCGATGCCGAGAAATTCAAGTCTATCCAGGAAGCCGCCGAAGTCTTGACCGATGAACGACGGAGAATGGAGTACGATGCTCGTGGACGCGGACCCATGCCGTTCACGGGTGGGGGAGGTGGAATGCCCTTTGGCGATATGTTTGCGAGCATGTTCAGCGGCGGCGGCCCCATGTTTCCTCAACACCAGCAGGGACAGAGGGGTGGGAAAGGACCGTCTCAGACGATCGAAATGGGCTTTAAACTTGAAAACATGTACAGCGGAGTTTCGGTGAATATCAATTTCAAGCAGATGCGGAAATGCCCCGATTGCTCGGACTCTACGGACACATGCGGTGCATGCGGGGGTTCGGGATCCCAAATGGTCACTCGTCAAATGGGCTTCATGGTCGTTCAAATGAATGCTCCCTGCGACGCATGCCAAGGTCGTGGACACCGGACCACCAAAGATTGTATCCCCTGTGGAAACCGCCGTTTCGTTGAGAAGGACAAGACTCTTGAAGCCAAAGTTATCCCTGGAATGTGTGATAACGAACACCTTGTGTTTGAAGGCGAGTGCTCCGACTCCAATGAATTCACCACTCCTGGTGATATCATTATTATTCTTCGCGTTAATCCGGGGAGGTATACCTGGAAAGACGCCGATCTTCTTTACAAGCACACCATTACATACGCTGAATCCATTCTAGGATTTGAGTTTACGTTGGATGACCACCCTTCTGGAAAGAAACCCAACTATGTTTGGACAGGTGGCCCCATCATTCACGGATCCCACCTTGTGTTCTTCGGTGCCGGCATGCCCAAAAAGGGTGGTGGGTTTGGCGATCTCAAGATTGAGATTGATGTAACACCTCCCCATGTTACCCGCTGGTCCGACTCCGATCGCGAGAAGCTCGAGGCTGTTCTTGGAAAGGTTGTACTCACCAAAACGGATGCGCAAGATCTCCTTCATTACAATGAGTAAACTCACAGGAATGGGAAACAAGAATACAACTAGTAGCCTTCCACCAGTTATGACCAATGTTGAAGTACGTCCTCGCTGCGTTCATCGCGGATGTAGATCAAGTTCATATTCTGGCTTTGTTATGTGTGTTGACCACGTAAAGGCAGCAAAACAGAAAGAGATTGATGAAAGGGATAGGAAGAGTAAACAAACAGCAAATGGGACAGTGTTACAGTCTTCAGCATAGTCCAGCAATCCTCTCAACTTCGTCCAGAGTCAAGACCATTGTGGATAGTGGTGAAAACGGATTGAAGTATGGTATATATTATTCCGTAGCCTCCAGAGATCCAACAAATGGACGAATCTCCATCAAAACAACAGTTGCGCCGAAAGAAGAGCGATAAGGCTAAGGACAAGCGAGGAAAACCCACCTCAAAGCATGTTCGTCAGTACGAGGCTCTCCTAGCCAAAAAGAGGTAATGTTTTTTACCGCCGACCTCCAATCACGGGAGTGAGCAGTCCGGGAGCAGGTGCTGTCACCTTCTTGTACCCAATGTACACTGCATACCCACCAGCCGCCAGCCAGAGGAGGTTCCAGAACCAGGTTGACGTTCCATTCATTATGCTAGATACCGCACGCCAGACCAGGTATAGTCCAACCACAAGTAAAAATACTCCTAGCCAATCCATCTCTTTGTTCTTAGCAGATATTTAGTATATTAATTCCCTATTCCCGTATAAATTTTAGAATGCTAGATTGCATGAGGAAATATACATATCTTCCACGGACTGGGTCCACTCAATCTTAAAGTCACCTAAACATATCACGTCCCCAGGAGTTATACTCTTATCATATTTACGCTTTCCAATCATTGCGACAAGCATCGCAAAGTATTCAAGATCCTTCTGGCGGACACGGAGGTAATCAAACGCAATCTTCTTCTCTCCAATATTTCTCCAGAATATGAACTCCTCCCACCAATCTTTATCTGTAAGTTCAATGATCATTTTATCCCTGTAGTTGATTCCTATTTCAAGAGTTCAATATGAATCCGTTTTGCAGACTCGTATAGAATTGAAAAAGTCTTCCTGCGACTTTTTCTTTTTTTTGTTTTTGGTTTTAGTTGGTGGTTGCTCAGCGCCCGATCTCGGGGTCCATGGTCATCTTGCACGGCTCGCCGCATGACTTGATGAATGCAGCGAGTCCTGGGAACAGAGAGTACTCGGCCTCCCTGCGAGCGTCCTCGGCCACCACCGCCGCCTTCTCCTCCTCTTCCTCATCGGCAGAGTTCAGAGCCTTGACCCGCTCGTTCTCCCGCTCGATCCCCGCGCCGAACTCCTTCCACGCCTGGCCGAACGTCCGACCCCAGGGGTCCACCTGCTCCGCCCAGCGACCCGCAGGCGGGCGACCATACTGGCCGTGGTCGCACTCGCAGCAGATCCCGTCGCAGCACTCCCCGTAGGTCTCGGCCTGCCGCTCGGCGGTCTCCGCCATCTCCTGCCGCCGCTCAGCCGCCTGCGAGTCTGACTCCTCGCACTCGTCCTCGCCGTCGTACTCGTCGAAGCCGTCGTCGTGCGTGCGGCGGGCGATGTCCTTGGCCCGCGGCGGCTGGTTGCCGTCGTCGTAGTCCTCATCCTCGTCAACCACTGAGCGCGAGCGCCACGCCGTCTGGATCCGCCGGGCCGCCAGCGTCTCCTTCAGCGCCATCGTCAGCTTCACCTGCCGCACGATCTCGTCCACGCGCGGCTGCAGCGCCTTGGACTCGTTCTGCTTCTCCAAGCAGAGGCGCCACTTGCCCGTGGGGATCGCGCAAATCATCGCCTCGTAGTCGGCGATAAGCTTCTCGCGGTACTCCTCGCGGCCGTAAGAGTGCGGGTAGCGCTGCACGTCGCGGCGCTCCTCGAGCAGCATCGCGACATTGTCCACCTCCTTCTTGACGACGCGCGACGCCGCCGCCTTCTCGCGGCGCTTGCCGTCCACGCGGCGAGCCCACGTGACCCAGCGGTCCCACGAGCCAAACCAGCGCTGCCGCTTCGCCTGCTGCTGCGCCTCACGCCAGTCGCGCTCGTTCATCGCCACGAAGCGCGCGTCCGCCTTGGCCTCCTCCGCCTCAGCCTCGGCAAACCAGTCCGCCACCTTCGCCGTGCGGCTCAGCGTCATGTACGCCGCGCAGCGATACATGACCTCCTCGTGCTGCTCAGCGGGCACGCTCTTCAGCTCTTCCACGATGAAGTCCAGCTGCGCTTCCTCGTTCTTGTTCCAGTTCTTTTCCAGTCCAGTGATGATGTTTCCTGCGTAGTTCTGCATGTTGTTCGTTGTTCGTTTGTTCGGTAGATGTGATAGGGGGGACAGATACTTTGATTCGTTGTTCAAAGTATATGTCAGTGTGTGGGGGCCCTCCTCATTCCCTACCCCTCCCCCGGATCCGTTTTACTGACCAAAACGGATCCGTGATAGGTCTAGAAACCTGGAGAGTCCCCGCACACTTTTACGAACACCCACGTAAACGCCCGTAAACGACCGAACGAAAGAATGACGACCACCTCCGCATCTTCTATCCAGCACATCCTGAACCAGCAGATCTCGTATGCAGTGTCCCACCTCCCCGCAGGCACTTACTCTCTCCCCGACGATTCGGGCAAGCTTTCGCAGGAACTCCTCATTGGTCTTGGTCTCATTGAGCGCACGTCTGCGCCTCCCAAGTTCCCGGCTCCTCCGCCTCCGCCGCCGTCCTCTTCTGCGGCTGACGCTGATGCCGACGCTGACGCCAAGTCCGACTCTAAGTCCGACTCTAAGAAGTCCGACGCCAAGGCACGCACCCGCACTGTCTCTAAGAAGATGAAGGACGCCTTCCTTGCCTCTCCCGGCAAGACTGAGGACGACCTCAAGCGTGTCTCCAAGGCCTACAAGGCCGCCACCGACGCCGACATTGCCGCAGCTGGTGGCGACTTCGTCTCCTTCGGCAACCGTGTCCTTGCCTCTGCTGCCCCTTCCACTCCTCCGCCCGCCAAGGCCGTCAAGGCCAAGGCCAAGGCCGACAAGCCTCCTGCTGCTCCCAAGGACAAGAAGGAGAAGAAGGAGAAGACCAAGCCCCGCCTCGCCTGGTCCGCTGCCGAGAAGAAGGTCTTCAAGGACGTCGTGACCGACGTTACCGAAGACATCAAGGCCGAGTTTGAGGCATACGTCAACGCCAAGTCCGACGAGGACTTCAAGGCATTCGCCATGGCCGGCCACATGCGTGCCTGGTTTGACGCCCGCATCACGCCCTGTGCCGGTGCCGGGCACCACACGCCTGCCCAGCACGACCTCATCCGCTCCATGGAGAACCTCAATGTCTCCAAGGAGGACGCCGACGCCGACGCCGACGCCGACGCCGACGCCGATGAGAACGAGGACGACGAGGAGGACCTCTTGGACATCCTCATCAACGAGGAGCAGCTCCTCATCGGGTCCAAGACCGGCGATATCTTCCAGCCCTGTGAGGCTGGCGACATCAAGCTCGGCACTGCCGGTGTCGGCAAGTACAAGGACATCAAGATCCCCAAGGAGTAAGTAAGTAAGTAAGTAACCAAACAAACAAACAAAAACAGTCAAACACAAACACAGTCAAACCAATTTTATAATTTTAGACCTTATCTGGAAACTTTTCCTTAGGAGACTTTTTCTAACTTGTCCCTTCCTGGAGTTTTCGTTCCAAGATTCAAAGTCTCAAATTCAATTTTGAAGTTTACAACCTTTTCCGGAAACTTTTGCCTCTCATAGAACCCTCTCAATAAATACCCATCTCACTCACCAAATTGAGTTGGACTATTCAACACCGGTCAGTTGACCGCTCTTGAACAGTTCTTAAGTACCGACCTCGCTTCGCTCGGGCCGATTCACGAGTTT
>Ga0209191_1000192_pt1 | contig 49889 bp, 47 predicted proteins | sample S_130626_EF_Meta_FD_187320 | JGI IMG/M metagenome (GOLD analysis project Ga0209191, IMG submission 187320) | Freshwater microbial communities from Lake Simoncouche, Canada to study carbon cycling - S_130626_EF_MetaG (SPAdes) (version 2) | ecosystem: Environmental > Aquatic > Freshwater > Lake ...
TCAGGTTTCACCAACACGGCAACGCGGTCGCCGGTATTCAAATCTTTTGTGTAGGCAGCCGAGCCGAAACTGTGAATGGCAACCATGGCTTCTTCGCGAAGATCGCGCAGTTCTGCGAAGAACGAGGTGCCCTTCATCGACGGCTTGGTGATTTCACCCTCGATCCACACGGTGCCTAAGCGCCTGATGTAGGCGACCAGATTCTCAGAGAGCTGGGCTACCGGCCAAGGGTTTTCGAAGCTGTTGTTTGCAGGGGAGGCCGCCTCAGCCTTGAGTTCTTCGCTCATGTCGCCCCTAGATTGTCTGATGCCCCCGACACTTAGACTTGACGGGTGACTGACATCAAGAATACCGCTAGCCCGATAAGCCCATCGGTGGGCAAAAAGGTGCTTCTGGCCTCACCCCGCGGCTATTGCGCCGGGGTGGACCGAGCGGTAATCGCAGTCGAGAAGGCCCTCGACCACTACGGGGCTCCGGTGTATGTGCGCAAGCAAATCGTTCACAACAAGCACGTGGTTTCTTCGCTCGAGCAGCGCGGGGCGATCTTCGTCGACGAGGTCGATGAGGCTCCGATTGGCTCGGTCTTGGTTTTCTCGGCTCACGGAGTTTCACCAGCGGTAGTGGCCGCTGCCGAAGCCCGTCAGCTCAACACAATCGACGCCACCTGCCCACTGGTCACCAAGGTGCACCGCGAGGTGCAGCGCTTCGCCAAAGAGGGCTACGACATTTTGCTAGTTGGCCACGAGGGTCACGAAGAAGTTGAGGGCACCGCGGGCGAGGCTCCTGACGCCGTGCAGATTGTTGACGGCGACGACACAATTGCCGCCACCGAGATTCGCGACCCAGAGAAAGTTATTTGGCTTTCGCAGACCACACTCTCGGTGGACGAAACCATGCAGACGGTTTTGAAGTTGCGCGAGAAGTATCCGACTTTGCAAAACCCACCGAGCGACGACATTTGCTACGCGACCCAGAATCGTCAGGTTGCCATCAAGAAAGTCGGCGCTCAGAGCGACCTCGTGATTGTGGTCGGTTCGGCAAACTCTTCAAACACCGTGCGTCTAGTCGAGGTTGCGCTCGAGGCCGGTGCAAAGGCGGCCTATCGCGTTGACTACGCTCACGAAATAGACGACGCCTGGTTTGAAGGTGTCGAGACCATCGGAGTTACCTCTGGTGCTTCGGTGCCAGAAGAACTCGTAAGCGAAGTTCTCGACTACGTTGCCAACATTGGTTTTGGCGATGTGCGAACCGTGCAGACCGCAGAAGAAGATGTTCAGTTCTCGTTGCCTGCCGAGTTGCGCAAAGAGCTAAAGGCCGCCGGAACCGACGTCAACAACAAGATCAAGCGCTAAGCGGTTTCTAGAGCGACATTGACTTGCCAGCCGAGCCAAGCTCGGTGGCAGCCTCGACAACCCGGGTGGCCATTCCGGCCTCGCCGAGCTTGCCCCAGGCGCGTGGGTCGTAGTGCTTCTTGTTTCCAACTTCACCGTCGACCTTGAGCACGCCGTCGTAATTTGCAAACATGTGCGCGGCGATCGGGCGAGTGAATGCGTACTGCAAGTCGGTGTCGATGTTCATCTTGATCACACCGTGACTGACCGCCTCTGCGATCTCTTCTGCGGTCGAGCCTGAGCCTCCGTGAAAGACCAAGTCAAAAGGTTTGTCTTTGCCATACTTTGCGCCGACCGCTGCTTGAATTTCTCCGAGCAGTTCTGGGCGCAGCTTGACGTTGCCAGGCTTGTATACGCCGTGCACGTTTCCGAAAGTTAGAGCAACCATGTAGCGGCCGTTTTCGCCAAGGCCAAGTGCTTCTGCAGTCATGAGCCCGTCGGCCGGAGTTGTGTAAAGGTGCTCACCCATGCCGCCTTCGACGCCATCTTCTTCGCCGCCGACAACACCAACCTCGATTTCGAGAACCGCACCGATGCCGCTGGTTAGCTTCAACAATTCCTGAGCGATGGTCATGTTCTCAGCCATCGGCACCGCAGAGCCATCCCACATGTGTGAGTTGAACAGCGGGTCTTCGCCGCGCTTGACGCGGTCTTGTGAAATTGCAATCAGTGGGCGAACCAACTTGTCGAGCTGGTCTTTTGCGCAGTGGTCGGTGTGCAGGGCAATTGTGATGCCATAGTTCTTAGCAACCTCGCGAGCGAAGGCAGCCATAGCAGCGGCACCAGAAGCCATGTTCTTGATGGTTGGGCCCGACCAATAGTCACCGCCGCCGGTAGTCACCTGAATGATGCCGTCTGAACCGGCAGCTTGAAGGCCAGCGAGTGCTGCGTTCAAGGTTTGTGAGCTAGACACGTTGATTGCCGGATAGGCGAAGCCGTGGCTCTTTGCACGGTCAAGCATCTCGAGGTACTGATCAGGGCTTGCTACAGGCATGGCCGAACTCCTAAAAGCATCATTGGGATAGACCCTAGGCTACCGCATGCGTCCGTTCTGGCAGGTTTGGGCATTAGGTTTGCCTTGTGAAACTCAACGACGTTGGCCAACCAACCCTCGATTTGTTTGCCGCAGCTGTTGCCGCCGCTGCCGGGGCTTGGCCACTAGTAGGTTCGGGCGACAAGTTCGCAGTTGACCAAGCCGCAGTCGATGCAATGCGCCACTCGCTGAAGAACGCCGACTTCGGCGGCGTGATCGTGATCGGCGAGGGCGAAAAAGACGAAGCCCCGATGTTATTCAACGGCGAGCTAATCGGCGCTGGATTGCGCCCCGACTATGACATCGCGGTAGACCCAATCGATGGCACCGCGCTCGCGGCAGCCGGCGTCGAGGGAGCGGTCTCTGTAATCGCCGCAACCCAACGCGGCAAGATGCTCGACTGCAAAGACGTCTTCTATATGAAGAAGCTAGTCACCGGAGTCGAAGGCAAGGGTGTTTGCGATATCGACATGACTCCAACCGAAAACATTGTTGCGCTGGCGGCTGCCAAAGAAATTGCAGTGACCGACTTGCGCGTTGCGGTAATCAACAAGCCACGAAACAAACACGTGATCGAAGAAGTTGAGGCAACCGGAGCAACCTGGGTCAGTTTCGACGAGGGCGATGTTGCCATGGCCGTCGCAGCGGCTACCGGTGACAGCGGAATCGACATGCTGCTCGGTGTTGGTGGTTGCCCCGAGGGAATCGTCACAGCTTGCGCGGTTCGAGTTCTCGGCGCTCACATGCAGGGCCGCCTAGCACCGAGCGATCCCGACGAACTCGAGCGAGCTCTTGAAGCCGGCCACGATCTCGAGAAGAAACTCGAACTCAGCGACATGGTTTGGGGCGACAGGTTCATTTTTGTTTTGGCCGGTGTCACCGATGGCCTCTTGGTTCGAGGAATCGAAGAGACTTCCGGAGGTCTCGAAATACAAAGTTTCTTGCTCGATAGCGATCTCGACGAAGGGCACATTCTTGATGTGCGGGTCGAGCGCGAAAACTAGTCGAGGCTAGTTACCCAAGTGACAGTGTGATGGCGAGAGTGTCGCCGACTTCAATTTCTGCGGGGATGCGCACCGCGTTCTTGATTGGCAGCAGGTAGCCGCCATTTTTCGGAAACAGCGAGGTCGTGAATTCGATTTTGCTCACGGTGGCGGTAACCGGAATCACGCCCCAGCCATAGGTCAGACGAGCAGCTTCGGCCTTGATTTTCTTGGCGACCGGCTCGGGCACTGCCACGAAGTGAAACGGTGAGGGTCCGCGCCAATAAATGACTTCGCCCTCGAACTTGAGTTTCACTGTTTGCCGAAGCTGGTTAGTGAGGCTTACCGACCGCTGGCTCGTCGAGCGCGGTGCTGAGATCTGGTGAGTAGTTGAGGGTGCTCTCTGGCAGCGGCTCAACGGCGGTGAGGCCTGAGGTTGGCTGGGTTACTGCAATTGCGCCCCACTGCACTGCCGTCCTTACGCCCATTGGCACGTTGAAGCCAACTCCGAAGTCGTCTTGGCCAGCCTCGATTGGGTTAGAAACAACCGCTGCGAGAAAACCGGCAAGCGTTGCGTCACCGGCACCCACGGTGTTGATTACCTTGACCGGTTCCGTACGAGCAGACCAGGCATTGTCTTTGGTGACGGCAACCATGCCATCGCCACCGAGGCTTGCCAAAACCACATCAACACCGAATGCGTTAACTTCGCGAGCTGCATCAATTACGTCGCCGATTGTCTTGAGGTTTCTGCCCACGATGAATGCCAATTCTTCTGCGTTTGGCTTCATTACCGTGGCACAACCTTCGCGTGCCCAGTAACCCAAAGGCTCACCCGAAGTGTCGAGTGCGACCTTTACGCCTTGAGCTTGCATGCGCTCGAAAATCGGTCGCAAACTTACGTATTCGCCCGAGTCTTTATATGTCGGCAGTGCACCAGCGATTACCAACCACTTGGCTCCGCTTTGACGAACGGTTTTGTCGGTCAGCTCGACAATCGCGTTCCAGTCTTCGTGACTGAGCGGTCGGGGATTCTCGTTAACTTTTGTAGTGGTTCCGCCGTGTTCGAGAATTGTGGTTGAAACGCGTAGTGAGCCATCGACCCAGAGCGGGGTTAGAAATTCTGCTGATCCGGTGCGAACTAAAACAGCTGGGTCTGCGTTGCCGATTGGCACAATGCCAGGTGCGCTGATGTTGGCCAGATGAAGTCCGCGCGAAACGTTAATACCTTTGCCGGCGAGTTCTTCGCGAACACCGTCGGCACGGTTCACGGCACCCGAGATCAGGTTGGTAACGAAGTATGTGCGGTCTAGGGTCGGCGCAGGAGTCAAGGTGACGATTGGTGAGCTGGTGGCTTGACCAGACATGGGACTCCTATAGTGCTTTCATAAAAAATGCCCCTGAAGCAAGTTGGGGCGTTATTTCAGCAAACTACGTTGTAAGCCGTGCTCTGTCGATTATAGCCAAGCGGCATCTGTTGCCGTGGTTGCTTAGAACCCCACGGATCCGCAAAATGCCCCATTTCTGGGGCATTCAGCGGTCTTGAGACGTTCGGTTTATTGCTCGTCGCTCTCAGGCAGAGCCTTGAATTCCTCGGCGGTGAGATCGTTTAGCTGCACATCCAGTTCGGTCGGCAACTCCATGCCTGAGGCCGATTGAGCGAGAGCCGGGTTTTCGCCGATTTTGCGAGCCGCTTCGATAAAGCCTTTGTTCATACGTTTTGTCATCGCGTTGTATCCGTCAGTCGCGTCACGCAATCCCTTGCGAACATCGGCCACGTCATCTGCCAGCAATCTAACCTGCTGCATGATCTTTTGTCCGAGTGCGATTACGGCGTTGACGGTCTGCTCGTCTTCGCTGCGACTCCAGATGTGAGACACAGTCTTGAGCACTGTGTAGAACGACGAAGGAGTGACCAGAACTATCTTTCGGTGAAAGGCATATTCCATTAGCCCCGACTCGATGCGAAGTGCAACCGCGAGCGCAGGCTCATTCGGCATGTAAAGAACGGTGAACTCAGGTGATGATGCCAAGCCGTTGTAATAGTTCTTGTCGGCAAGACCGTCGATTTGAGTTTTGATGTCGATGATGTATTTCTTGAGAAGCGCGTCACGCTTAGTGAAGTCACCATCCGTAACTTCATCTTCGGCATCCATAGCCGCTAGGTAGTTTGTGTACGGAACTTTTGAGTCGACAGCGACGTAACGATCTTTAGGCATGCGAATCACAACGTCTGGAAAGCGCTTCTTCTTGTCGGGATCTTCTTCGTCTGCTTCGAGCTTCTCTTTCTTCAAGAAGTCGACGTTTGGAATCATGCCAAGGCTCTCAAGCAAACGCTCGAGCGTTAGCTCACCCCAAGAACCCTTGCCGCCTGGTTTAGCCAATGCATTGGCAAGCGCAGAGGTTTGGTTACGAAGCTGTGCGTCTGTGCTCTTGGCACTCTCTAGCTGGGTACGAATCTCGGTGAATGCCTCAGCGGCAGCCTCCTCTTTGCGAGTGACTTCTTTCTGAAGGTCATCCATCTGCTTCTTGAGCGGGGCAAACTGCTCAAGTAGCGAACGTTCTTCTTCGTCGCGGTCGCGCTTGTCTTCGAGTTGAACCTCGAGGCGACCAATAATCTCCTGTTTGCCCTTGAGAGCTTCTTGGGCTGAGGCCAGCAGCTTGGCTGCTTCGATAGCTTCGGCGGGATCTCCGGCAGAAGCACCTGCGCTCTTGCGACGCTGACCGATAAGTACACCGATTACCAGTCCAAGAAGGAGGGCTCCGGCGGCAGCAATGTATGTAAAAGTGTCCATGTGCCAGAGTCTGCCATTAGCCACCGACATTAATGGGTGACTTGCCTACTCGGCTTCATTGACGGGCACATTCAGCGGCTTGAGCTGTTGCTTAGTCTCGGCCAGAAGCCCAGCCAGGTCTTCGGCCCCGTGCCGCTTGGCGGCGTGAATGATGATTCGGGCGCAGGCATCGCTATCGGCAAGGGCGTCGTGGTGGTCGAACTCCTCGTGACCCACTGCATAGGCCACCTGGTTGAGGCGGTAGCTCTCGAGGTTGTAGGTCTTTCGAGAGATCAGCAGCGAGCAGGCATAGTGCAACTCGGGCAGGGTCCCGCCAACCGCCTCGGTGGTCTTGCGCAGCACACCCATGTCGAAACTCGCGTTGTGGGCAACCAAAACGTCGCTCTCAATGAAGGCCAGCATCTGAGCCAGAACTTCTGGCCAGGTTGGAGCGGTCTCGACGTCTTTGGGGTAGATGCCATGCACGCGAATGTTTCCGGGGTGAAAATCCCACCAGCCGGTCGGCGGATTGATCAGGGTCGAATAGGTGTCGACAATCTTGCTGTCACGCACCTTCACCAGCCCAACAGCACACGCGCTCGCGGAGTTGCCATTGGCTGTTTCAAAGTCAATGGCTGTGAAGTCGAGAGGCATTGAACAAAGATACCCGCAACTAGACTTGACCCTCGTGGCTCTAACAATCGGAATCGTGGGACTGCCTAACGTAGGCAAGTCGACCCTCTTTAATGCACTCACCAAGAACAACGTTCTCGCGGCGAACTATCCGTTCGCAACGATCGAACCAAACATTGGTGTGGTGAACCTTCCCGATGCGCGCTTGCAGCGCTTAGCCGACATGTATGGCAGCGAGCGTTTGCTGCCCGCCCCGGTTTCTTTTGTCGACATTGCCGGAATCGTTCGTGGCGCATCTGTCGGCGAAGGTTTGGGCAACAAGTTCTTGGCGAACATTCGTGAGGCAGACGCAATCGCGCAGGTTGTTCGCGGGTTCACCGATGGTGACGTCGTTCACGTTGATGGCAAGGTCGATGCCGCGAGCGACATCGAAACCATCAACACCGAGCTGATTCTGGCCGACCTCGAGACTCTCGATAAGGCTCGCGGTCGCATCGAAAAAGAAGTCAAGGGCAAGAAGATGGAGCCGGTTGTGCTTGAGACTCTTGACGAGGCGAAGGCCTGGCTCGACGCGGGTAACCCGCTGTCTGCTTCGCCTATCGACATTGCCCCGCTAAAAGACATGGGCTTGCTAACCGCAAAGCCAATCATTTATGTGTTCAACGTTGACGAGGCTGTGCTCACCGATGCTGCCAAGAAGAAGCAACTCGCTGACATCGTTGCACCGGCCGAGGCTGTCTTTTTAGACGCCAAGGTTGAGAGTGAACTTATTGACCTAGATGCCGCCGAGGCTGATGAACTGTTGGCCTCACTCGGTCAAGACGAATCTGGTTTGAACCAGCTTGCTCGCATCGGTTTTGACACCCTTGGTTTGCAGACCTACCTGACTGTTGGCCCGAAAGAGGCTCGCGCTTGGACGATTCACAAGGGCTGGAAGGCACCTCAGGCGGCCGGCGTTATTCACACCGACTTCGAGCGTGGTTTCATCAAGGCAGAGATCGTGTCTTTCGAAGACCTTATGGCTGCCGGATCTATGGCTGACGCGAAGTCGGCTGGCAAGGTGCGCATGGAGGGCAAGGACTACGTCATGAAAGATGGCGACGTGGTCGAATTCCGTTTCAACGTTTAGCGGAAATTTTGCCTGAGCGACCGCGAATTGCGAGGTCGGCAGCGACAAGCACATCCGTGTGTTTCTCAATTGAGCCCGAGGTTAGCTTGCAGAGTTTGACCAGATCATCGATCGTCTTCGGGCCAGATTCGAGCGCTTCAAGAATGCGGCGGCACTGCTCTGACTTGAGCGACTCTTCGATGCTTCTCATGCGAAAACTTTAGCGGGCAAGCCATTCGCGCGGCACACGCTCAACAAAGTTGGCCGCAATCTTTCGGTAGCCTGCGGCATCTGGGTGTATGCCATCTGGCATAGTCAGCGCTTCGGTTTCGTTGAAGAGCTGAAGGCCATCCATGTAATGGATGTTTGGGTCGGTTGCCGATCGCTGGGCGACAACCTCGCTCAAAATCTCACGGATGCCACGCAAGGTCAACTCGCCGATCCAAGTGTGGCGACTGAATTCTTGGCCCTTGACCATGCCATTGGCATCGGTCTCTGACGGGCCTGGGTTGTTTTCATGGGCGGGGCAGCAGACAGGCGAAATTACAAGAATTGGTGTGGTTTTATGGGCGTCGCGAATCGTGTCGATGAAGCCGTGCACTGCAGGACCGAAGGTTCGGGCGGTGTAACTCGCGTTGTTCACCACGTTGATTCCGAGTTTCAGGCTGATTAGTTCTGCCGGCATGTCACGAATGGTTCGCGCTGCAAATTGTTCGAGGTTGGCGCAGCCGCCGAGCCCGAGGTTGTATACGTCAAGGGCAAGTTCGCGTGCGGCAGCCACCTGCCAAACTCCCAGCGGACCATCTGCATCTTCGCAGTGACTGATTGAACTGCCGTAGTGCAACCAGAGTGGTTGAAAACCGGATGATGGCGGTTGCCATTCGTCGTTGGCCTCGATCGAAATCAATTCGATTGGGCAATTTTGTGGCAACCAGATTTGCACGAGTCTTGGGGTGTTTGTTGCTGGAAGTTCGAACTCGGCAACCGAGTCTTCGCCTTCTATTTCTTGTTCGATTACGTCGAAATTCCAGACCCGCAGGTCGCCGTTGCTGTGAGAGATGTTCTGTTCGAAATCCTCGGTGGTCAAGGCAATAGTCGATGGGCCAGAAATCCAGTTGGTTGAAGGGTTTGAATCGCGCAGTGAGCGGTAGGTCACAGTTATCTTTGTGGCGGTTGTCTCGATATCGATGTGAGCGCCAGCAAGGCGCTCGGCCATCTTGGCGACCCCTGGTTCATGGGAGTGCTGCGCGTATGTCCACTCGGGTAGGCGGCTGAGGCTAAGCCCGCGGGCGGTCTTGCTCATGCGCGCAACGCCTCGCAGGGCTTCGCCCAGTTTCAGCTCGAGTTCGGCGCTCATAGTCATGAGCCGATTCTAAGTGCAGTGGCCTGAGTGGGGGCGGGGCAGCGAGCCGATGTCGTTGGGGTGCAGCAAGATGGAACCATGAAGAAAATTGGTTGCTTTGGGTGGGCGGTAATTTGGCTATTGGGCATTGGGGTCATCGCCGCTTTTGGAGAAGGTGGCAACCCGATCTGGGCTTTGCCGGCCTTGATTTTTGTTGGCGTGATAGTAGCTGTGGTTGTGGGTTCGATGCGTTCGAAAAACAAAGACCACAGCGCAGAGCTCTTGGCTGTCGCCGGCGATGTTGAGGCCTGGGTATCTGCGGGTGTCGACGCTGAGGGTAACCCCTTTGATGCCGACGACGAGCAGCTGTTGTTTGTACTGCCAAATGTCGAGTTGCTCGAATATAAGAGCACTGGTTCGACTTACTCGGGCGGCAGTGCTGGCGTTAGTTTTCCGCTGTTCGGGCGAGTTCGAGGAAACGTTGGCGGAAACCGCGGTTCAATATCTCGCAACCCAGAAGAATTGATTCTGTCTGACATGGGTCGTCTAAAGGTTTCAACCGAGAGGCTGATCTTTGTCGGAGAAAAAGAAGCACGAGAGATAGACCTCGACAAGGTGCTCGACTTCGAACTCGGCCCGAACGGTCTCTGGGTCAAATTGGCCATGAGCAACCGCCAGAAGCGTGAGGGTTTTCAACACATGCAGGTCGATCAGATTCCGATCGGCATGGCTATAGGAATCGCTAAAGAGTTTGCAGATAAGGGTCTTGATGCGGCAAAGGATTACGCCCAAAAACTCGCTGCCGACATTCGCGCCACTATCGCTGCCGAGGCCGCCGCAAAACGCAGAAAGTAGTAACGCTTGACGATAATAACGCCAAGCGTTATTATTTAGGGGTGATCGTTTCTTTCGCCGACAAACGCACCGAGGCAATTTGGTTGCGCGAACCGACGAAGCGTATTTCTGCAGAATTACAAAGACTGGCCCACAGAAAGATGTTGGTGCTCAATCGAGTGATTCGCGTTGAAGAACTGCGCATCCCACCCGGCAATAACCTGAAGTCACTCTCAGGGGATAGAGCTGGGCAATACAGTATTCGTGTCAATGACCAATGGCGCCTTAGTTTCTTCTTCACGGAAGTTGGCGTCGAATCGATTGAGTTAGTCGACTACCACTAGGAAATTATGAAAAAAGTACATGCACCCATTCACCCAGGCGAAGTTTTGCTTGAGGAGTTCATGCTTCCGCATGGCATTTCACAGTATGAAGTGGCAAAGGTAATTGGCGTTTCGCCCCGTCGCATTAATGAAATAGTTCACGGAAAGCGATCTATAACCGCCGACACGGCACTTCGATTGGCGAGAGCCTTCAGCATGAATGACGCATTCTTTAGCAACCTGCAGGCAGATTATGACCTGGCCGTTGAGCGCGAGCTCCTTGAGAGCGTGTTGCCGAATATTCCAGTCTTGCCGGCTATCGCTAAAGCTTTGCTGAAAACCGCTTAGAGCAAAAAATCGGGGCCTCACCCATGAGAGGCCCCGATTTTGCTTTAACGCTTAGCCGCGACCGTGGCCGCCGCCTTTACCGCCCTTGCCCTTGGGGCCGTGAGCTGGTGGGGTGTCAACCGAGAGAATCACGTTGTTGGCATCGAAGTGAACAACAACACGAGTGCCATCGGCCTTCTTCATGAGAACTGCGTAGGCTGCCCCTTCGCGAGTGTCTTTCACAACGCGCTCAACAGTTGCATCGGTAACTCTGACCTTCGCGAGATCGGTGAGGGTAGTTGCCAAGTCACCGGTCACAACTTCTTGTGGTCCGTGTGGGCCTTTGCCTTCACCCTTAGGTGCACGAGCTGGCTTGGTCTCAACAGAGGTGATTGCGTTGTTAGCGTCGAACAACACATCTACACGAATGCCATCGGCCTTAACCATGTGCACTTCATAGACTGCTGTGCCTTCAGAGATTTTCTCAACACGAACTACGGTCGCGTCGGTAACCCTAGCCTTGGCCAGGTTGCCTAGCGTTGTGGCCAAGTCACCGGTAACTACTTCTTCGGTGCCCTTTGCTTTGAATCCCATTCCGTCCGAAGGTGCTGCCGGCGCAGAACTCGAGGTTGCGGTTGGAGTCGATGTGACATCTGCGGCGTTTGCACCGGCTATCGACATGAAACTGCCGGCCAGTAAGCCAGCGGTTAGCAGCCCTGAGGCTGCAATGATCTTCTTGTTCATGTTCTCTTCCTAACTGCGAACGCTTTGCCCGCTAAAAAAATACTTGCGAACCAACCTGCGAGAAGGGTTCATAATCTCTGTGTTTTCTCTGCCAATAAACTCTTTATTGAAAGCCATCGAAAGGTTGCCCATGCTGGCCCGCAAAGAATATCCACGCGTTTACATCGAAACCGCTCAAGACTCTTTTGATGCTCAGCTCGAGCAGATCGAGAAGGCCGAGCTGGCACCAGCCCTACAGCGCAACGCCCTGCGCAATTTGGCTCTATCTCTCGAAATGCATTTCGTTCACCGCCAGCGAGGGCTCGAGCCTAAGCATGGCGCTCTAACCGAGCTGCGCTCGGTTGCCGAGCTGTTGCTGCACGATGTGAAGGCTCCGGTTGCCATTGACTACCTTCGCCAGTTGGCAAGCGAGTCGTTTGATGAGCTCTATGAGGTCTTTTCCGTCTAGTACCTTTGAGCCATGGTCTCGGTAACCAAGCGCTTTCTAGGTTCGCGTAGTTTGTCTACGCTGATTGCGATTGTGCTGGCGATGGTTCTAACCACTCCGGTCAGTGTTTCTGCGACTCCAATAATTCGTCTCGAAGTTACACAATACGAACCAAGCACCCCTGTCTTGCTTGCTGGCTACTTTGGACTCGGTGGCACGGTCACTGCAATTTATCCCAGTGAAGATTCGGCAGTCAGCGCAACCTTCGAATGGTTTGCCGATGCGGTCAAACTTGAAACAGAGCAGTCGGTAACGCTAAACCTAACTGCCGCCCACGTGGGCAAAGTCATAAGCGCAAGAATCACGCTAAGCAAAGCCGGATTCGCTAATCGGGTAATTGCGGCAGCTGGAGCAACGGTCTTCGGGTCACTGCCTAACGGTTCGGGCAACATGACTTGGGGCGACGAATCTTTGATGCAACCCGGATGTTTTGCACCGCGCGCGAGTCAGGTAGAAACTCCAACGGTTGGTTGGCCAATTTGGTTCTCTTGTAATCCTTACAACACCAACTTTGGAAGCACTGTTGACGCGAAGTTTTCTTGGTATCGCAACGGAACACTAATTGCCGGGGCCAACAACATCAGCTACCGCCTGCAAGCCGCAGACGCAGGGCAAACTATTTGGGGCGCTTACCATGTGACCTACGCAAACGGATTTGTTTTCACAGAGTCCAAGAAACTCAGAACAACGGTTCCTTATCAAATTGCAATGGCCAAGCCTACAATTCTTGGTACACAGACTGTCGGCAGCACTCTTACTGCAAGAACAACTGGCACAGATCCGCTGGCAAACCTCACCTATCAATGGTTCAGCGATTACGCGCCCATAGCTACTGAAACTTCTGCCACCTACACGGTCAGAAACACTGATGTTGGTAAGGCGCTGCAGGTGCTCGTGACCGCAAGGCGTGATGCTTACAGCCCGTCATCGGCGATTAGCGAGCCGGTTGCTGGGTCAAGCATTCAGCCCGCCAACCCGATGAGTGCCTACTCGGCTGTTTTCAATGGCTTTACGCGATCGAGCCGGGTCTATGGAATCAACTACATCACTTCACCAACCGTCACGGATGCAACTCTCGCTCGAGAGAAAGCCCTGGTTCAAAAAGCGGCGGACTTCTGGTTTGCCGAATACAACCCGGTCGACGTCACGGTTATGTATCTCACTCAGAATGATGCCACTTGGGCCGAACAGGCAATCAGTCAGCGTCCGTCATGGGACGGCAACATCCCCGGGGGAATCCGCTCATGGATTGAAAGAAATTCTTGTGGTTTTGCCCTAGCCTTCATGGCAGATCAGAAACAGGTTTTCATTCAATGTGTGAAAAATGGCAGCGATAGCGGAATCAACGATCAACAGGTTGGTCCTCACGAATACAGTCACTGGATTCAATACGCACAGAACCCAGCTCTGTTTCTCGGAACAGTTCCGTGGTTGATCGAAGGCCAAGCTAATTTCTATGGCCTCGCTTTGGGAATCGCTCCCGATGACCCAACACTTTTGACCATCAACAAATCGATTGCCGGACAAGCCACTCAGTTCGATATTTACAACGGCTATCAATTTGGTGACTTCAAGATGCTAGACCTTTTCGAGAGCGGAAACGTATTTGACATTCAGACCATGCTCACCAGGGGAGGTACCGTTTGGGATCAATACGCGGTAGGAACCCTGGCCAGTGAATGGTTAGTTTCAAAGTATGGTCACCAAAAATATGTTGACTGGATGAAGGGCCTTTTACAAACCAAGGGAAATAGCAATGCCACTGAGCGAGTGGCAAACGCCAACGTGTTTAGAACTGTCTATGGATTCGAATACGACCAATTAGGCGTTCAAATCGCCCCGTACTTTGGCGCTCGATCCAAGCAGTTGCGTGCAGCATGGGCACAATATGGTCCAGGTCAGTCGACCCCGCCCTCTTCTGTTCCTGGCTCGTCGCAGCCGACATCGCCAGCGCCGACAGCTTCGCCAACCGCCACGCCTACTCCAACACCGGCTCCAACTGCATCGCCTACGGTGACACCAAAGCCCACCCCGACTCCTTCTGCCGCTGTGGTGCTCAACGCCAAAGTGTTGTTGCCAACTTTCTCATCGAAGTCGACAGCTCTGAGCACCAGTCAGCGCGACTGGATCTCGCTGAGGGTCAAGGATGCGCGAGTTGGGCAGGTACTTTGCTCTGCCGTGTATATGTCAAACACCTCGACCAAAGACTTGGCGCTTTACAAATTGCGAGCCCAAAACACGTGTTCGCATGCCAAGACGAGTGCCTCTAAGCTTGGCAAATCTGTCAAGACATCGGTGACCACCACGAAAACAACAAAGTCGAGTGAGGTTGGAAAGGTCTACGTCACCTTCAAAGGTTAGGTCTGTTAAGAAACCTTCGACGGCAGACTAACGTTTTGTTATTTTGAATGGGGATATTGTGATTTTTGATCCAACCGGGGTAGTGGTTGGCAGATAAATGCCTTGGCCGGCAGAAACAGTTGCCTTGTCTTGTGCGACGGTCAAAGTAGTGCCATTGGCTTCTTGGTAAAAGTTGTTTGAATCGTTATATGCCACGAAACTAAAGCTGAATCCATGATTTTTGAATGTGAAGGGCTTACTCTTCTTGGTCTTCGAATCGAAGATGCTAATTTTAGGATCGGTATAACTCAGGACGGTCCCTTTGGCGACCGCTGACTTTGGTGACCACATTGTCTCGACCCAAAGCTTGGTCATATTTTTTGGCACAGTGAAAGTTTTCGAATAAGTTGCAAACTCATAAACCAGTTTGAATTTGGTGGAGTTTGAAGCGTTCACAGGTATCGGCTCTGACGCACCAATTTTGACGGTTACGTTCGCGGTCACCTTTCCTAAGAGGCCCTTGTATTTGCCGTCAAGAAATTCATCGTAACGGTTATAAATTCTTAGATTTGCAACTTTTTGGCCTTCGGTTTTTGTGTTCGACCAAACACCACCGCCATAAGAAGCTCCCTGCTGCTCCCACACTCCATCAATGCCACCCTGCACGCAGCAACCGGTGCCAACGGTGAGAGGCTTCGAGCCGGTCAGGTCTAGTTTGAATTCGATTTGCGTGCCGGTTGCCACACCACTGATGTCATAGTCAAACGAAGCCTCTACACCCATGAATTTTGAAGTTGAGGTGTCGGCGATGCTTGTAGTCCCGTTGTTTACGTAACTGTGGAAGAGGTACGTCTCGGTGCCGGCCACCGGAGTAGCCGCAAGAGCCTGTGTTGACGGCAAGAACGCCAGAATGGCGCTGAGCATTATGAGGTATGGGCGCTTTAGGTTCATGTTCTCAAGTTAGCAGGGTGAGGATGGCTTTAGCGATTGACCACGTTCACCAAGAAGTGAAAGCCCACCCACCACCAGGCCATCATTATGGCAATTCTGGTTGTGCGTTTGTGCATTATGCGCTCAATCATCTGACCAACTGAGGCAACTTTCGAATCTGCGCGACGCGTGATGAGCCAAAAAACCATGCCAAACAAAACGAAGAAGGCCGCCCGCCGCAAGCAGAAACCCTAGTTTGTTCTAACAAAGGCCTTCGGGGGCACGCAATCGACCTAAGCCAAATGTGTCCAAAGCGAGCCTCCAAACTAGGTTTGCACTGACTTTGCTGGAATGTTAGTATGTTAGAACAAAGTCTGCAAACGGGAGTCTAAAGGTTCATGTTGAAGCCATTTGATGTCATCACAATCGGTCGCGTCGGCGTCGACGTGTATCCGCTGCAGACGGGCGTTGGTTTAGAAGAAGTGACCTCATTCGGCAAGTTTCTTGGAGGCAGTGCCACCAACGTTGCGGTCGCAGCGGCCAAGTATGGGCTCGAAAGCGCAGTAATCACCCGCACCGGCAATGATCCGTTTGGCAAGTTCATTCACAACGAATTGGTGCGCCTCGGAGTTTCAGACGTTTTTGTCTCTGGAGTCGCAAACCTGAACACCCCGGTGGTTTTCTGCGAGATTTTTCCACCGGACAATTTTCCGCTCTATTTCTACCGCGACCCAATTGCGCCTGACCTCATCATCAATGCAGACGAACTCGATCTCGATGCAATTCGCGACGCGAAACTTTTGTGGTTGACAGTCACTGGCTTAAGCAAAGAACCAAGCCGCACCGCACACCACGTAGCACTCGATGCCAGGGCAAAGAAAAAACACACGGTGCTCGATCTTGACTATCGCGCCATGTTCTGGAACTCAGCTGAAGAGGCTAGCCAAGAAGTTTCTAAAGCTCTCGATAAGGTCACTATTGCCATCGGAAACAAAGAAGAGTGCGAAGTGGCCGTTGGCGAAACCGATCCGATGCGAGCAGCAGATGCTTTGTTAGAGCGCGGGGTCGAAATCGCAGTCGTTAAGCAGGGTCCTAAGGGTGTTCTTGCAAAGACTCGCGAGGAAACGATTGAAGTGCCACCTCATTTTGTCGACGTGGTTAACGGTCTCGGCGCTGGAGACAGCTTTGGTGGCGCATTCTGTTTCGGCATGCTTCAGGGGTGGCCGATGCAGAGAATTTTGCAGTTCGCAAACGTAGCCGGGGCAATTGTGGCAGGTCGACTCGAATGCTCAACCGCAATGCCTAATCAAGCCGAAGTTGAAGAAGTGCTGAGGGGACTAAACAAATGACATTAGATTTCTCGTTGCAGCAACAGATTCGCGAGACCAGGGCACGCCACCCAGAGCGTCTCGCTGAGGTTTATGCCCAGCGCAAGCGTCGCGATGTGATTAGCGGCGACGGCAGGCTCTTCATAATTGCCGCTGACCACCCTGCCCGTGGCGCGCTAGGGGTTCGTAACGATCCAATGGCAATGGCCAACCGTTACACCCTGCTTCACCGCCTGCAGATTGCTCTTAGCCGCCCAGGGGTAGACGGCGTTCTAGGCACCCCAGACATAATCGACGACCTTGCTCTGATGGGCTGCCTCGACAACAAGTTGGTTGTTGGTTCTATGAATCGCGGCGGTCTTCGAGGTGCAAGTTTCGAGATGGATGACCGAGTAACCGGATACGACATTTCTGCAATTGTTCGCGATGGGCTCGACTTTGCCAAGATGCTAAACCGAATCAACTTTGAGGACGCGGGCACGGCAAACATGTTGACCGAGAGTTACCGTGCCGTAAGCGATGCTGCTGCGGCTCGCGTTCCAATCATGCTCGAGCCATTTATCTCACAGTGGTCAGAGGGCAAGATCAAGAGCGACCTTTCGCCAGAAGCCGTAATCAATTCGATTTCGATTGCCCAGGGACTTGGTAACTCATCTGCATACACTTGGCTCAAGTTGCCGGTTGTTGATCGAATGGATGAAGTTATGGCCGCAACATCTTTGCCAACCCTCTTGCTCGGTGGTGACCCGGTTGAAGACCAAGAAAAAACTTATGAGTCTTGGGATTACGCTCTGAACCTCGATGGCGTTCGTGGTTTGGTTGTTGGTCGCACACTGTTGTATCCGCAGGACGGAAATGTCGAAGCTGCAATCGACACCGCAGTTCGTTTAGTTCACAGAAGTTAGAAGAGAGAGCAATATGTCACTGCCTGTTGTTGGCCATTGGATTGATGGCAAGGAATTTGTGAGCAAGTCGGGTCGCATCGCCGAAGTGTTTGACCCTGCGCTCGGTGAAGTCACCAAGCATGTTGCCCTGGCTAATCAAGACGAGATAAAACTCGCAATCGAGTCAGCTCTCAAGGCTTTTCCTGAGTGGCGAGACATGTCTCAGGCACGCAAGCAGGGTGTTCTGTTCAAGTTTCGTGAGCTGCTAAACGAACGCAAGCCTGAACTAGCCGAGATCATCACCAGCGAGCACGGCAAGGTTTTGTCAGATGCCCTAGGCGAGATTTCACGAGGTCAAGAGGTTGTCGAGTTCGCCTGTGGCATGCCGCACCTGCTCAAGGGCTTCTATACCGAAAATGCATCAACTGGCGTCGATGTCTACTCAACCCGACAGGCACTCGGTGTCGTTGGAGTAATCAGCCCGTTCAACTTTCCGGCGATGGTTCCAATGTGGTTCTTTCCGATTGCAATCGCAACCGGAAACACCGTTGTGCTAAAGCCCTCTGAGAAAGACCCTAGCGCTGCAATCTGGATGGCAAAGCTCTGGAAAGAGGCTGGACTGCCTGACGGCGTCTTCAACGTTCTAAACGGTGACAAAGAATCTGTCGATGGTCTGCTAACCCACCCTGAGGTTGCAGCAATCTCCTTCGTTGGCTCGACTCCGATTGCCAAGTATGTCTATGAGACCGGCTCACAGCACGGCAAGCGAGTGCAGGCACTCGGTGGCGCTAAGAACCACATGCTAGTTTTGCCAGACGCCGATCTCGAATTGGTAGCAGACTCTGCAATCAATGCGGGCTTCGGTTCAGCTGGCGAGCGTTGCATGGCAATCTCGGTTGTTGTCGCAGTTGAACCCGTTGCAGACAATTTGATTCCAAAGATTGTTGAGCGCATGAGCAAGCTCCGCACTGGTGACGGACGTCGCGGTTGTGACATGGGTCCGCTGGTGACCAAGGTTCACCGCGACAAAGTCGCTTCTTACATTGACATCGCGGCCACTGATGGAGCAACCGTTGTGGTTGACGGCCGCAATCAAAAATTCGATGGCGCAGACAACGGTTTTTGGCTTGGCCCAACTCTGATTGACAAAGTGCCAACAACGTCGAAGGTATACACCGAAGAGATCTTTGGCCCGGTGCTATCGATTGTGCGCGTGAAGACTTATGACGAAGGTGTGAAGCTAATCAATTCCGGCGCGTTCGGAAACGGTACAGCCATCTTCACAAACGATGGTGGAGCGGCTCGTCGTTTTCAGAACGAGATTGAGGTCGGCATGATCGGCATCAACGTACCAATTCCTGTTCCGGTTGCCTATTACTCATTCGGTGGCTGGAAGAACTCGCTTTTCGGTGACACCAAGGCTCACGGTGTCGAGGGCGTCCACTTCTTCACCCGCGGCAAGGCGATCACCTCGCGCTGGCTCGACCCAAGCCACGGCGGCATCAACCTGGGCTTCCCACAGAACTAATAGCCGCTAGCCTCTAGTCATGAAGTGGGTATTTAGGGCAGGCGATCTAGCCAAGAGCGGCTGGGACGTCGTCGTCGACGATTCTATTGCCGGTTGGAAGCACACCGGCCTGCGCATCGGCTCACTCACAGCCGGCTCACCGCTGACCATAGCTGCCGATGGCAAAGAGCGCGTGATTTTCGCGCTCGAGTCGACTGGGCTTACCGTGACATATCGCTTGGCTGGCCAGGCCGAATCACAAGAAGTTCAGCTTGCAGGCCGAAGTTCAGTCTTTGAATCGACAACAGACCATCTCTATTTGCCAATCGAAACCGAGATTTCGATTTCGGGCGATGGGCGAGTAGCCGTCGGTGAGGCGCTGGCAACCGAATTCAAAGCGGTCTCGGTGATCAAGGCTGCAGAGGTTGAGGTTTTTGTTCGCGGAGCGGGTCGAGAGAGTCGACAGGTCAACAATTTTGGTGTTCCTGATGTGCTCGTCGCAAGTCGTTTGATTGTCTGCGAAGTAATCGTGCCAAGCGGCAACTGGTCTGGAATTCCTCCGCACAAGCACGACACATACATCGAAGGTGTCGAAAGCAACCTCGAAGAAATCTATTACTTTGAAGCACAAGCGGCCCGCGGTTCAAATGCTTTGACCGCAGACCCATCCGGGTTATTGAACGTCTATGCGAGTGATGACCGACCAATCGAAGTTACGACCCTGGTTCGCTCAGGTGATGTTGGATTGGTGCCATATGGATGGCATGGACCGGTGGCAGCCACGCCTGGCAGCGACCTCTACTTTTTCAATGTGATGGCTGGGCCAGACCCAGACCGATCATGGAACGTCACCGATGACCCAAACTACGCTTGGATACGCGAGAGCTGGCATCACCAAGATGCAGACCCGCGACTACCTTTCAATGAGAGAAAGTAATCATGGCAACTCGCAGAATGACAGTCAGTCAAGCAATCGTTGAATTCTTGGCACATCAATACACCGTTGACGGTGATGTTCGCGTTCGCACAATCGAAGGCATGTTCGGTATCTTCGGCCACGGAAACGTTGCCGGCCTAGGTCAAGCGCTTAAGCAGCTCAGCATTTCTGACCCTAACTTGATGCCTTATCACCAGGGGCGTAACGAACAGGGTATGGCCAACCAGGCAATCGCCTATTCGCGAATAACTCGCAGGCTTTCCACCTTTGCCGTGACTGCTTCGGTTGGTCCAGGAGCTACCAACATGCTCACCTCGGCAGCGGTGGCAACCACCAATCACCTGCCTGTCTTGCTATTGCCGTCAGACACCTTCGCCAACCGCGTAGCAGACCCGGTGTTGCAGCAGCTCGAGCAGCCGCACGACGCAACCTTGAGCGTTAACGACGCTTTCAAGCCGCTATCGAGATTCTTTGACCGAATCTCGAGACCAGAGCAGGTTTTTAGCGCGATGCTAAACGCCATGCGCGTGCTAACCGATCCAAGCGAAACCGGTGCGGTTACCGTCTGCCTGCCAGAAGATGTGCAGGCCGAGGTAATTGACGTTCCAGAGGAATTCCTGGCAGATCGTGAATGGCACGTTCGCCGACCTCGAGCCGAGCGCTCGGCCATCGATAGGGCAGTAGCAGCAATCAAATTGGCAAAGCGTCCGATGATAGTTGCTGGCGGTGGTGTGATCTATTCACACGCGAACTCGGCCTTGCGCAACTTTGTCGAGAAAACCGGAATTCCGGCGACCATGTCTCAGGCCGGCGTAGGCTCACTCAATTGGGATCACCCGCAGAACCTGGGCTCGGTCGGAGCAACCGGAACCACCGCAGCAAATCGAATCGCAAAAGATGCCGACCTCGTTATCGGCATCGGAACTCGCTACAGCGATTTCACAACGGGTAGTCGCACAGCTTGGCAAAACCCAGACGTGCAATTCATCAATATCAATATCGCTGCCTTCGATGCCATCAAACACGCAAGTTCGATTTCTCTTGTTGCCGACGCTCGCGACACCATCGAAGAACTAACAGCTGCACTAGAGGGCTATAGGGTTGAGCCGAACTTTGAGCGCGAATACGCAACCGAAAAGCAAATCTGGAACACCGTTGTTGACGAAGCGTTCGTCGACCAGAAGCGCGACCTGCCAAGCCAAGCAGAAATCATTGGAGCTGTTCAGCTATCAACCGACCCGCGCGATGTTTTGGTCTGTGCTGCCGGCTCTCTGCCGGGAGATCTGCACAAGTTGTGGCGCGTGCGCGACGACCTCGGCTATCACGTTGAGTATGCTTTCTCGACTATGGGCTACGAGATTGCCGCTGGCTTAGGCGTTGCCCGTGCAGATAAAACTCGTGATGCCGTGGTCATGGTTGGCGATGGTTCCTATTTGATGCTGCACACCGAGCTAGTAACCGCGGTGGCAGAAAAGCTCAAGTTCATCACAGTCTTGATTCAAAACCACGGATACGCCTCAATCGGCCATCTGAGTGAAACCGTCGGTTCGCAGCGCTTTGGAACCAAGTATCGCTTCGCAAACTCGGCAGCCAACGATCACGAGACTGGCGAACAACTGCCGATTGACCTCGCGATGAATGCAGAATCTTATGGTGTGAAGGTTATCCGGGTAGCACCAGGACCTGACTCAATCACCGACCTAACCGCCGCTATGAAAGAAGCCAAGGCTCACCAGGGCGGCCCTGTGCTAATCCACATCAACAGCGATCCGCTCATCTATTCGCCGGGTGGCGAGGGCTGGTGGGAGGTTCCGATTGCCGAGGAATCGACAATTGAATCGACCAAGAAGGCCCTGGCTAACTACAAAGATCAGAAAAAGCGTCAGCGCAACTATCTTTAGACAAGAAAAAGCCGGGTCCAGAAACAGACCCGGCTTTTTGCTAATTCTTCTAGCGCAGCTTTCGAGTGCTTTCGATCTCGTTGGTTAGAGCCTCGAGCTCCTTGCCACCAGCCATTGCCTTGCGCAGGTCATCGCCACTAACGTTCTCGCGCTCCCACCTGTGAATCAAGCGCCCACGGTTTAGAAGGTAGAAACGGTCGCCAACTAGCATGGCGTGGTCGGGGTTGTGAGTGATGAAGATAACCGCAACACCGCGCTCCTTTGCAGCGAGAACGTACCTGAGTACGATTCCAGACTGGCGAACACCAAGTGCTGAGGTTGGTTCGTCAAGAATCAGAACCTTTGCACCGAAGTAGACGGCGCGAGCGATTGCCACTGCCTGACGCTCACCACCCGAGAGGGTACCAATCGGCTGGTTTGGATCACGAAGGTCAATTCCCATTTCGAGTAGCTGCTCTTTGGTGATGTTTTTCATGCGCTTAACATCGAGACGGCTTAACGGACCCCAACCCTTGATCATTTCGTTGCCAATAAAGAAGTTTCTCCAGATTGACATCAGTGGAATGGTGGCTAGGTCTTGAAACACGGTAGCGATTCCATTGTCTAGGGCGTTTCGAGGAGACTCGAAGGTTACCTGCTTGCCCTCAAGCAAGTAGATTCCCTTGCTCGGCTTGTGAACACCGCTCAAAATCTTGATCAGTGTTGATTTTCCTGCACCGTTATCGCCAAGAATGCAGGTCACCGCGTTAGTTTCTGCTTCAACGCTTACGCCCTGAAGTGCAATGACGCTGCCGAAACTCTTTTCGACGTCTCGAAGCTCAAGAGCGTTTGACTTGAAGCTCAAGAGCGTTTGACATTATTTGCCACCTTTCGCGCGGCGGCTGATAAAGGTATTAATCATTACGGCCGAGAACAAGATCAATCCTAAGAAGGTTGAGGTCCAGTCTGAATTCCAAAGTGAGAATGGAATTCCGATGTAGGCCATTCCCATGATTACTGCACCGATAGATGCACCAATTGCTGAACCGGCACCACCGGTAAGCAATGTGCCACCAACAGCCGCAGCGATGATGTAGTAGAACTCCTGCCCTACGCCCTGGCCAGCCTGCATGCCCTGCAAACGCAAGACGAACATGATGCCGACGAGCGCCGATGCAAGCGAAGTGATAACGAACAGGGTGATCTTGGTGCGATCAACCTTTACCCCAGCGTTGCGAGCTGCGTTAGCGTCGCCTCCGGCTGCAAAAATCCAGTTGCCGAAACGAGTTCTGGTTAGAACCCAGGTTGCCAAGATTGTGAGCGCGATCCACCAAAGCACTGAGATTTGAAAGTATGAGTCGCCAATCTGAATGCGAGTCGCAAAGATATTGAAGGCATCCTCGAATCCAGGTGCCTTGTCTGTTCCGGTAACACGAACAGCGCCGGTGAGCATCATGGTTAGTGCCATGTTGGCACCCTTAAGAATGAAGAATGTCGCCAGAGTCACGATGAATGAAGGCAACTTGGTTTTGACGACCACATAGCCGTTGATGAAGCCAACCCCGGCTGCAAAAATCAGCGCCAGAAAAATTGCTAACCAGATATTCATACCGAGTTCTTGAACGAACATTCCGATAATCAAACCGGTGGTGCCAACCATGACACCCGATGAGAGGTCGAACTCGCCTGCGATCATCAGAAGCGAAACCGCGATTGCCACGATTCCAATTGGTGCTGCAATGTCTGTCCAGCCCGAGATTCCGCCTAGATTGGCGAAGTTTCCCGTGGTGTCGGTGCTGGTGAAAAGAATGAAAATGCCGATTGCCCCAAGCAATGCACCAACTTCTGGTCTGCGAAAAATTCGGGTGACGACGCTGGCGCTTTTTACGCGCTCGTCGGTTGCGGTGTTTGACATTTGCAGCCTTTCGAAACTTCAGAAAAATCTTGTGCGAGATAGTCTCCCGCTAACAAGAGATGGTGGACCGTTCCCGATCCACCATCTCATGCTTGTTAATTTTTAGCGGGTACCTGCGGCAACAAGTGCCTTTACGTTTGCAACGTTGTCCTTGGTTACGAAGCCTGGACCTGAGTAAATAGGAGCTCCACCACCCAGTTCGTGTCCGTTGGTTAGTGCTAGGTAAAGGAGTACTACAGACATGTAGCCCTGTGCGTACTGCTGCTGGTCGATTGCGAACTCCATGGTTCCAGCTTCGATTGCATCTAGAGCCTCAGGTGACATGTCGACGGTACCGATCTTTAGGCTTAGCCCTAGTTCGGTTGCTGCAGGTAGAACAGCCTTTGCAGCGATGTCAGCGTTCAAAGCGAACACTGCGTCGATGCTGCTGTCTGCCTGAAGAGCAGCCTTGACCTTTGCAGAAGCTGCAGTTAGGTCAGCAAGGCCACCATCAAGGTTGAAGTTGCTTGTCTTGCCCTTGAAGGTCTGTGAAAGACCCTTGCAGCGGTCCTGTAGACCTACGTTGTTTGCTTCCTGGATAGGGCAAAGAACGTGCTTCACGCCCATAGCGTTGAACCTTAGACCAGCTTGCTGACCAGCGATGATTTCATCCTGACCAACGTGAGTGAATGCACCTAGTGAGGTGAATACTGCTGAACCAGAGTTCATAGTTACGGTTGGAATGCCTGCTGCGTCAGCTGCAAGCATTGCGGTCTTGATTGCTTCTGGGTCTGGAGCAGAAGCTGCGATACCTGAACATCCAGCTGCAACGCCGGCGTCAATAGTAGCTGCCTGCTTTGCTGCGTCGTTGGTCGAACCCTGGTAGTCAAGTGTTACACCTAGGTCTGCTGCTGCAGCCTCGGCACCCTTTTGTGCTACTGACCAGAAGCCACCACCGTCACCGTGTGTGTAAACACAGATCTTTATGTCGCTGTTTTCTCCTGCTGTGTCGGTGGTCGCAGCTGGTGCAGCACATCCAGCTAGAGCCAACGCAGCTGCAACCGCTAGTGCGATTGCCTTTGTCTTGATTGACATTGTTTTCCTCTCAACGTTGAGTTGTTTTCATCGAGCACTTTGTCCCAATGAAGCAAGTATGTCTTTACAAACTGCCCAAAATGCCCATAAGACATGGTCGTTATGAAACTGATACCGGTGCTGTCAAAGTGCCAAGTATGTAAGCATTTGGCTCTATTTACGCCTGTTTTCGCGTTTTTTGACCTTTGCCGAGTTTGTTCTATCAAAGTTGCTATGCTGACATACAAACAGACGAGGAGTCGCAAATGGCCAACAGGTCTCTGGGTGTTGGGCTGGTCAGTGTTGGTTGGATGGGCAAGGTTCACAGTCGGGCCTATCAGGCTCTGCCAGCGGTTTATCCGGAACTCGGGGTCAAACCCCGCCTTGTCATTGCGGCAGACACCGCCCCAGATCGAATCGAATATGCAACCGATGTTTTGGGCTACGAGCAGGGAACACTCGATTATCACGAAGTGCTGAATCACCCTGATGTCGATGTCGTCTCGATCTGTTCACCAAACTTTCTTCACAAAGAGGTAGCCATTGCGGCGGCCAAAGCCGGTAAGGCCTTTTGGCTAGAGAAGCCAGCCGGGCGCGGCCTTGCCGAAACTCAAGAAATTGCGCGAGTTGCAAAGGAAGCCGGTGTCCTTTCGACCATCGGTTTCAACTATCGAAATGCGCCAGCAATTGAGCACGCGCGAAAGTTAATTGCCGAGGGCCGGCTCGGGCGCATTATGAATGTGCGCGGAGTTTTCTTTGCAGACTATTCGAGTGAGCCAAACGGTGCACTTTCATGGCGCTTTAAACGTGAACTCGCCGGCAGTGGCGTGCTTGGCGATCTAATGGGTCACCTGGTCGATCTTGCGCACTATGTGCTCGGGCCAATCGAAGAAGTTACCGCGTTGACTCACACCGTCCACAAGCAGCGCCCGATTCAACAGATGGGTGTTGGCACTCACTTCGACGTCGTCGAAGGTGGCGAGATGGGCGATGTTGAAAACGAAGACTACGCAGCGATGCTGATTCGTTTCGGCAGTGATTCGAATGCGGCAGGCGCAGTTGGAACTCTCGAGTCATCTCGTGTTCTGGTTGGCCCGCGTGCTCGATATGCACTCGAGATCTATGGAACCGAGGGTTCATTCATGTGGGATTTCGAGCGCATGAACGAATTCGAATTGACTCTGTCACGTCGTGGAGAGCACCTCGGGTATCAGCGAGTCATGGCAGGCCCAGGCATTGGCGACTTCGGCAGTTTTCAGCCAGGGGCCGGAACCTCGATGGGTTATGACGACCTCAAAATTGTTGAGGCAAAAAAGTTTGTCTCAGCCATCCTGGGCATTGAACAACTCAACTCAAACATCAACGATGCGGTTGCATCGGCTGCAGTTCTTGATGCGGCAGAAAAATCGGCAGCCGATGGAGCTTGGCACACGTTGCCAAAATTCGAATCGACCACAGCGGCAAGAAAGGCCAACTAATGATTTACGAAAAAATCGCCGGAGCACCAATCTCGTGGGGTGTTTGCGAGGTTCCAAACTGGGGTCACCAGATGTCGCCAGAAAGAGTGTTCGGCGAGATGGCCGCCATTGGTCTCAAGGGCACAGAGTTCGGCCCACTTGGCTTCTTGCCGGTTGAGCCCTCTGAGCGCGCTGCCGTTTTGAGCAAGCTCGACATGCACGCAACCGGAGGTTTTTTCCCGGTGCTATTGCACAAGGCAGACCACGACCCGCTCGACTCGGTAAAGGTTGAGCTCGAGTCTTACCTAGCCGCTGGGGCAACCACCCTGGTGCTTGCCGCAGATTCGGGTCTGGTTGGCTACGACGCGAAACGACCTGAGCTCAGCGATGCCGAATGGGCAATCGTGTTCAAGAATCTAGATGCGATCAATGCCTATGCAGAGTCACTCGGCGTTCAGGCAGTGCTTCACCCGCACGTTGGCACAATCATCGAGACTTCTGAAGACATCATGCAAATCGCAACCGGAAGCAAAATCAACTTCTGCCTAGATACCGGTCACTTCGTAGTCGGTGGGGCAGACCCGGTTGATTTCTCGGCAAAGCACCCGGGCCGTGTTGCTCACTCGCATCTGAAAGACGTCGACGTTGCTTGGGCAAAGAAAGTTCAAAACGGCGAAGTCGCTTTCTATGACGCTGTGGTTCAGGGCATGTTTAGACCACTGGGCCAGGGCGATGTAGATATTCGTGCAATCGTTCGCAACCTGCTTACCAACGGTTATCAGGGTTGGTTCGTGCTCGAGCAAGACTGCGTGATTCAGAGCGAGCCAGCCGAGGGCGAAGGGCCGCTTGCAGACGCAAAGGCCAGTGTTGAGTTCTTGCGTGAGGTCATCGCCGCTATCTAGTTTGAGTTAAAGCAAATGGCGGCAGATTTCTCTGCCGCCATTTCTCTTGCGCTCCATTGAAAGGTTAGAGCTTGATCGTCTTTCCGGTTTTTGCAGACTCGAGTGCCGCTTCTGCCAAAAAGAGTGCCTGTCGGCCGTCGTCATAAGACGGGTTCAGTTGTTTGCCGCTGCTAATGCTCTCGACGAATCGAGCTAGTTCGCGGCGATATGAGATTGCGTAGCGCTCCAAGAACAATTCCATGTATGGCTCGCGCTGCTCCGTGTGGTTGGCCGTGTATGACCGAACCGCGGTCTTTGCCAAGTTTGAGGCCACCAGCATGCCTTTCGAGCCAAAAGCTTCTAGACGCTGGTCGTAGCCGTAGGCTGCGTGACGAGAATTAATGATGGTGATGAGTTCATCGTTGCTACCGCGCATAACAACGTTGATACTGTCGAAGTCATCTTCATCTTTGATGTAGTCACAGAAAGTGTTTGCACCGCGGGCGGTTACTTCGACAATCTTCGGCACAAAATAGCGAGCCATGTCGAAGTCGTGAATGGTCATGTCCTTAAAGATTCCGCCAGAAACTGCGATGTACTCGCGTGGGGCTGGTCCCGGGTCGCGGCTGGTAATAATGAGTTGCTCTAGGACGCCAACTTCGCCTGCCTGAACGCGTTCGTGAATCGACTCAAAGTTCGGGTCAAATCGGCGGTTGAACCCGAGCGAAACATTAGTTTTGGCTGAGTTCGCCTTGTCCAGCATCGCGTCGACCTTCTTTAGGTCAAGGTCGATTGGCTTCTCGCAGAGTGCGTGAACGCCGGCATCGATAGCCGCGTCAATTAGGTTGATGTGCGTCGGGGTGGGCGAGCCAATGACAATCGCGTCTACCTCGCCCGAGTTGATGAGTTCGAGAGGGTCGATGGTGACCTTGCCGCCAAACTGATCTGCAATCTTCTTGGCACCGTCGATAAAGACGTCTGCGACATAGGTCAGTTCGCAATCCTTGTTTTCATCGATGCTGATCGCATGCACCTGGCCAATTCGCCCTGCACCGATAAGTCCAACGCGCAATTTGTCGCCCACTTTTCCTCCAGCTCGTATGTTTCTATATGTTAGAACATTATGTCAAAATAAAATCACTCTCAGACCGAAAGGCCCAAAATGGCCAGAATTGCCATCACCGGAATAACCGGCTTTGTCGGCAGCAATATCGCATCGGTTTTGACCGACTTTGGGCACGAAGTCGTCGGCTTGGTTCGAACCGAGCGAGTTGATCTGCCTTGGCACTGCAAAGTGGTTGACTTCGACTCCATTAGCGACCTGACCGAAGCTATCGAGTCGTGCGATGCAGTAGTTCACTGTGCAATCTCGAACGATTTCAATCGCCTAACCCAAGATCGCGAATATGCATACGAGAGTTATGTCGGCATGACCTCGAGGGTGGCGAAAGCCAGCGTGGCAAATGATGCTCATCTCGTCTATGTGTCAACCGACTGGATCATGGATGGCACCCAGCACATGAGCCTTGAGAGTAACGCGGGCAACCCGGTGAATCTCTACGGTTTTCTAAAGGCAATGAGCGAACAGGTTTGCCGCGACTTGGCTCAGGACTCTCACGCGATTTGTCGCATTGCCGGAGTCATGGGCAGGCATCGCGCAGCCGAAGCGGCTCCTCGAAGCCAAGACGTTGGCTTTGGCTATTTTGTTGACACACTTGTTCGCAGATTGCGAGAAGGCGAGTCTTTTAGCGTGTGGGGTCCTGACTTTGTCAACAAAGTCACGACACCGTCTCTTGCTTCTGAGATCGGCGCTCAGATTGAACGCGTCATCTCGCGCAGAGCAGTTGGAAACTTTCACCTGGTTGGTGACGATGCTGTGACACGACTCGATTTGGCCTATGCCGCTTGCGAGGTTTTTGACCTAGACCCGAGTTTGATTCATGAGTCACCGGTGCCGGAGGGTGAAAAGTTTGCTGCGCCTGTTCCCGTCGACTCTTCGCTATCGAACCTAGAGACCAAGCAAAGACTCGGTCTTGGGCCGACGAGCCTGAGAGAGCTGTTGACAGCCTTTAGGCGAGAACTTGAAACGATGCAATCGCAGACTCTGACCAAGCCAGAGCGCTAGCTCTACTTTTCGACGAGGGTGACTTGAAAAGAGTAGAGGTCTGGTCGGTAGCAGTGGTGACCCCATTCGACAGCTTTTCCGGTTGTGTCAAAAGCGGTGCGCTCCATAGTCAAGAGCGCAGAACCTTTTTCTACATTCAGCATTTCGCTCTCGACCGAGTTTGACTTGCGGGCACCGATGTTTTGCTGGGCTACCTTGATTGCCACTCCGCGCGCTTTGAGAAGTTGATATAGGCCGTGTGAAGCCAGATTCTCGTCGGCTAGATCAATGAAATCTTCTGGCAACCAGTTCTCAAGAATTGCAACTGGAACGCCATCTGCGAAACGCAGACGCTTAATCATCAAAACTGGCGCGCCAACTTTGACATTTAGGTAACCTGCAATCTTTTGATCTGCATTAGATCTCTTGATTTCGAGAACCTTTGTTGATGGTGCCTGGCCGCCGTTCGAGAGATCTTCATAGAGTGAGCTGAGTTCAACCTTTCGGTGAATCTGCCCGTGCAGCACCTGGGTGCCAACTCCGCGTCTGCGAACCAATAGGCCCTTGTCTACGAGTTCTTGAATTGCGCGTCGAACGGTTGGGCGGCTGAGCGAAAGACGCTTGCCGAGAGCGATCTCGTTTTCGAGTCGAGAGCCAGGGGCCAGTCGGCCATCCTTGATTGCTGCTTCGAGTTTTTGAGCAAGTTGAAAGTAGAGAGGAATTGGACCGCCGCGGTCGAGGTCGGCAAAATCGCCCAGAGGCAGAATGACTTCTTCTTGGCTCATGGCTTGCCTTTCACAATCGCGAGTATGTCTATATGTTAGAACATTCTAGGCGAATGCATTCGAGAAATCGTCTAGCGCTAAGTCTGAATCACCCTGCGCCCAGCCCTCGAGACCAACCACTCCCGAGTACCCAAGGGCTTTGAGTTCTGACGCGATGCGAGCGTAGTTGATTTCACCGGTGCCGGGCTGCATGCGACCTGGAACATCGGCCACCTGAATTTCTCCGATGTAATCGAAGCACTCCGCGACCAACTCGGTGAGGTTGCCCTCGCCAATCTGAGCGTGGTAAAGGTCAAGATTGAGCCGAAGGTTAGGGTGGTCGACCGCTTTAACCAGGGCCAAGGTTTCGCGCGCGAGAGCAAAAGGCGTCGCCGGGTGATCGACAAGCAAGTTGAGGTTCTCGAGTGTGAAAACTCTGCCGTACTCGGCACCAAGCTGTGCCATGCGGGTGAGGGTTTTGACCGCCGTGGCAAACTCAGCGGCAGAAGTGCTCATCTTCTGCTTTATGGCTTGACCATTCGCATCGAGCCCGGTTCCGTGAATGTTCAATCTAGGGCAGTCGATTATCTGCGAAGCCTCGAGAGACTGACGCGCTGAGCTCAAGAGTTTTTCTATGCCATCGTCATCGAGCAAGTCGCCCTCGATGTAACCAGTCATAGACGAAAAAGTTGCGCCGGTGGCTGCAAGCTCGCCCAAATTTTTGTTCGTCCAACTCCAGATCTCAACTTCAAAGCCACGAGCAGAAATGTGTTTTACTCGCTCGGTGAAATCGAGTTCTTGAAAGAGCATCTCTGCCGAGGCAGCCAAGCGATATTTTGCGGTCATGCGAGAAGTTTAGGCAAATTCTTCGCCTGCAAGTTTCTGGGCAAGCAATAGACCGTCAGCAAGACTCAGTCGTCAGTTTTGCCAGCCGTGCTGAGCGAGGCCATTAGCCTGCGCAAAGAATCGACCCGTCGAGCAAACTTTTCGTCGGGACTATCCGTGACTGCGGCCTCGGCGATGTGAGCATCTAGCGCGCAGTCAGGGGCATCGCTCAGGTGGCTGCAGTCGCGCGGGCAGGTTTCGATAACGGCATAGAGATCTTCGAACGATTTCAGGATATTCTCGGGTCTCACGTGACCGAGACCAAATGAGCGCACGCCAGGGGTGTCTATGACCCAAGCATCGCCAAAGTCTTCTGGCAGGCGAATTGCACGAACCGAACTGGATGTGTGCCGTCCGCGACCGGTCACCTCGTTGACGATTCCGGTTGCTCGGTCGGCGTCTGGCACAAGTGCGTTCACGAGCGTTGACTTGCCAACTCCCGAGTGGCCTACGGCTACCGTGCGCTGGCCCTTCAGCAACTCGCGCAACTCGTCGATGCTTGGTTCATCGCTGCGGTTTAACACAACGGGAATGCTTAGGCCATCGAAGTTAGCCAAAAACTCTGCGGGGTCTGCGAGGTCAACTTTCGTTATGCAAAGAATCGGTTGCAGCCCTGCGTCGAAAGCCGCTGCCAAGTAACGGTCGATCAACCTGGTGCGCGGTTCTGGGTTCGCGATTGCCGTGACAATTAGCATCTGCGTGGCGTTGGCAACGATTACGCGCTCAACCTGATCGCTGTCGTCGGCACTGCGACGGAGCAGTGATGTTCGCGGCTCAACACGAACCACGCGAGCAAGTGCTCCGACGGTATCAGTCAGGTCACCGGCGAGTGCAACATGGTCGCCAACAACGGCACCGGCCTTGCGCATCTCTTTGCCCATGGTTGCATCAACCACACGTGCCTCGCCATCGAGCAACACCCGGTAGCGACCGAGGTCAACTCCGAGAATCATGCCGGTCGGTGCATCCTTGGTGTCTGGTCTGATCTTGGTGCGCGGCTTGTTACCCTTTGGGTTCGGTCTAACTCGCACGTCGGTTTCGTCGAGGTCGTTAGCGCCAGACTCGGGCTCATAGAGCCAGCTCATGCGCTGAGCATCTCAAGCCACAGCTTGTCGAATTCTGGCATGGTCTTGGCTGTCGTGGTGATGTCTTCAATTTCAATGCCTGGCACCCGAAGCCCAATGATTGCGCCGGCCGTGGCCATGCGATGGTCTTCGTAGGTTCGCCAAAGGCCGCCAACGAGGTTCTCGCTCGGGTCAATCTCGAGTCCGTCTGCGGTCTCGCGAGCGATGCCACCAATTCGGTTAATCTCGGCAACCAGAGCGGCCAAGCGATCGGTTTCGTGACCGCGCAGGTGGGCAACGCCGCTGATGCGCGTTGGCGAATCGGCAAGCGCAGCCAAGGCCGCAACGACCGGGGTGAGTTCGCCACCGATTGATAGGTCGATGTCGATTCCGTGAATCGTGCCGTTGCCGGTAACGGTCAATCCGTGTTCGTTGCGCGTCACGGTTGCGCCCATCTTTTGCAATATGCCATCGAACTCGTTGCCAACCTGAGTCGTGCTGCTTGGCCAGTGCGGAACAGTGACGCTGCCGCCGGCAACCATAGCCGCTGCCAAAAATGGACCGGCGTTTGAGAGGTCTGGTTCGATGGTTACTTTGCCGCCGCTAATCGGACCTGGCTCAACAACCCAAACCATCGGCTCGGGCGATGAAACGACAACACCGCGTTTGCGCAAACAGTCGAGCGTCATTTCGATGTGCGGCATCGACGGCAGGTGATCGCCTTCGTGACGAAGAACTAAACCTTCTTCAAATCGCGCCGCAGCCAATAAGAGTCCCGACACAAACTGCGATGAGCTCGATGCGTCGATGGTTAGTTCACCACCGGCAATCGAACCTTCACCATGAATGCAAAACGGCAGCACGCCCTTCACATCGTCGACTACGAAAACCCCGAGATCGCGAAGTGAACTGAGCGTGACATCCATGGGGCGTTTTCGGGCGGCTTCGTCACCATCGAAGTCGATGACCTCGGTCGAGAGCGCGGCAATCGGCGGAACGAATCGCATGACCGTGCCGGCGAGCCCGCAGTCGATCTTGGCTGCCTTATCAAAAGCATGCGGAATTACAAGAATGTCGCCGTTTGGCTCGAGATTGATTTCGGTGCCGAGCGCCCGAAGCGCCTCAATCATCAAGCGACTGTCGCGCGAGTGCAGCGGGGCGATCAAGCGGGTGGGTTCGGTGGCTAGAGCGCTCAGCACCAGTTCGCGATTGGTCAGCGACTTCGAGCCGGGCAGCGAAACCGTGGCGTTTATCGGGCCTCTGGCCAGCGGGGCAGGCCAAGGCGAGCCGCTGGGGGAATAAGAGGCAGAAGTCATTGGTTCTAAGTTATCAGCCAGAGCGCCGCCCACGAAGTGACGATTTGGCAGGCAGAGAGAGGTCACATGGCAACTTTTGCAGCGAGAAAGCCCTTCAGGCACGCACGGATAGACTCAAACGCAATGAGCACAAAAGAGACTCCCGAGGCACTGAAGGTGCGCCTGTTCGAAGAGCAGGCATTGCAATACATGCCCCAGCTATATGGTGTGGCAATGCAGAAGACCAAGAACCCAACCGATGCCGAAGATCTAGTGCAAGAAACAATGGTGAAGGCCTTCAAGGCTTTCAACCAGTTCGAGCAGGGCACCAACCTAAAGGCGTGGCTGTTCAGAATTCTGAGCAACACCAACATCAACAACAGTGTGAAGCGTGGCAAAGACCAAGCAAAAACTGCACTGGATGAGCTCGAAGACTGGCAGGTTGGCGGAGCTGAGTCTCTGACTTCGGTGGCCAACCGGTCTGCCGAAGTCGAAGCTATCGACGCAATGCCATCGAGCGCAGTGAAGCGCGCGTTGGCAGAGCTACCCGAAAACTGGCGAATGATTGTTTACTATCGCGTGGTTGAGGGTCTGTCTTATGCAGAGATTGCAAAGGTGCTCGACATTCCTGACGGTTCTGTCATGAGTGGATTGCACCGAGGAAAGAAAATGCTTCGCGGCTTGCTTCTCGAGTATGCGCAGCAAGAGGGATATAACACATCCGCAATGGAGGCAAAATAATGGCTGAATACGATCTCGACGTTACGTTCGAAGACGACGATGTTGCGCCAGATCTGTCTGGCGTTAGCGAGGCTGACTTGATCTCAGCAATTTCAGGACTACCGAAGAATCAAGCTGACGTGGCCCAACTTGTGCTGGTTGAGAAGCGCACTTTTAGCGATGTTTCTCAGCGCTTGGCAATTCGCCAGCCAGAGCTTGTGCGATTGCTGCACCGCGCAAAGGTGCAAATCGGAAAGACGCTTGGAGTGATTGCATAATGACTGAATTTGATTGCCAAGAAACTAAGCGTCACGTGCACGAGTTCTTGCACAACGAATTATCGGTGCAAGAGTTGGCTGACATCACCGTGCACCTCGCTAACTGCGACAGCTGCGAGTCAGACTATGACCTCGAGAACACCATCAACGGAACAATCGAGAAGCACTGCACCGAGATGCCGCCGCAAGAGCTGGCCGACAACATCATGGCCCGCATTCGAGCCATTCAGGCTGGCGAAGCCCACTAACTGCTTAGCCCAGTGGCTATTCGGGTGACTCGATGTCGAGCCACTCGTACCAGCCGCGATTGAGCACGAGCCACGCGACTAATCCGTGGCCGGTTTGACCCGAAAGCCCGTGTTCTGAGGCTTGCAGCTCTGCGTTGAAGCCATCGTGCTCGACAAGTGGTCTGAAGCAATCAACAAACGGGATGCCGCGGCGGGTTGCCACGTCTTCGAAGCCGCTGGCGAGGTGTTCGATCTCGGGATTGAGCTGCGGGTTGCGGCTCGGAATCGGCCCGACCAAGAAACTCTCGATGCCCGACTTTTTGGCTTCGTCGACGATTGTCGCGATGTTAAGGCGCGAGCGTGAGATTGAGATGCCGGCAGCCGGGTCGGTGTTTGGCAGCGCGAGCACGAGACGATTCTCTGTGTCGGTGCTGAATCTTCGCTGCACTTCGGCAACCCAGCGATCGGCCAACATGGTCGTTGTTTCGCCAGGAGCTGGCAGAGCAAAGATGTCGATGCGTGGGTCACGCGATGGGGTCTTTGCGGTTACGCGACCAACCCAACCCATGCCGCGTTCGTCGCCGGCTGCGCTAACAAACGTGTCGCCAAGAATGACGATTCGAATGTCGCGTCGCTGGTCTGCCATGAGTTCTTAGTTGCCGAACGCTCTTGCGACTAGATCTTCTTGCTCGGCGGCGTGAGTCTTTGCTGAACCGGTTGCCGGTGATGCGCTCGCCGGGCGAGAAACCAACTTGGCGACCTTGCCATCCATGTATCGAGGTAGGAACAAACCGATGTATGTCCATGGGCCTTGGTTGGCGGGTTCGTCTTGAACCCAAACCAACTCGGCGTTTGGATACTGTGCGTAGGTCTGCTTTATCTCGTCGACCGGAGTTGGGTAGAGCTGCTCGACACGAACGATTGCGGTCGTGCCATCGTTGCGCTTTTGTGACTCGGCCAAGAGATCCCAGTAAACCTTTCCCGAGCAGAACAGCACGCGCTTGACGTTGTTCTTATCGAGACCCTGCTCGTCGTCGATCACCGGGCGGAAGGTTCCGTTGGTGAAGTCTTCGACAGCAGACGATGCCGCCTTGAGGCGAAGCATCGACTTTGGCGTGAATACAATGAGCGGGCGCTTCGGTGTCGAGTATGCCTGACGGCGCAACAGGTGAAAGTGCGAGGCCGGGGTAGAAGGCTGCGCAACGGTCATGTTGTTCTGAGCGCAGAGCTGAAGGTAACGTTCAATGCGCGCGGATGAGTGGTCTGGGCCTTGGCCTTCGTATCCGTGTGGAAGAAGAAGCACGACACCAGAGTGCTGGCCCCACTTCTGTTCGGCCGAAGAGATGAACTCGTCGATTATGGTCTGAGCGCCGTTGGCGAAGTCACCAAACTGGGCCTCCCACAAGACGAGCGCGTTCTGGTTCTCGACCGAGTAGCCATACTCGAAGCCCATTGCGGCATATTCGCTGAGCAGTGAGTCATAGATATAGAACTTGGCCTGACCGTTGGCGAGGTTGCGAAGTGGCAACCATTCCTGGCCGTTTTCGCGATCGTGAAAAACGGCGTGACGCTGAACGAAGGTTCCGCGGCGGCTATCTTGGCCGGCCATGCGAACAACTGTGCCTTCCATTAAGAGAGAGCCGAGAGCTAGAAGCTCGCCGAAACCCCAGTCGATGCCGCCTTCGCGACCCATCTCGACACGCTTCTGCAACAACTGCTGCAGCTTCGGGTGAACGTTGAATGACGGTGGCACGTTGCCGTGGGCGTTAGCAATCTGCTCGACGACGCTGCGCGAAACCGAGGTCTCGTGCGTGACAGCAGTCTGCTCTGAAGCGGTTGTGCCGATGCCAACCGGGCGGGCGACAAGTTCGACCGGCTTCGAGGTTGCCTCGTGAACATCGTTGAAGGCCTGTTCGAGAGATGCCTGAAAACTTGCGTTTGCCTGTTCGAATTCTTCGCGTGTTAGATCGCCACGACCAACGAGCGACTCTAGATAAAGTGTGCGAACCGAACGCTTAGCTTCGATGAGGTTATACATCAGCGGCTGGGTCATCGACGGATCGTCACCCTCGTTGTGACCGCGGCGGCGGTAGCAAACGATATCGATTACGACGTCTTTATTGAATTGCTGACGGAACTCGAAGGCCAACTGCGCAACGCGGTAGACGGCCTCAGGATCGTCACCGTTCACGTGGAAGATTGGCGCTTGAATGCTCTTTGCGATATCGGTTGAGTAGATGGTCGAGCGCGACTCAGATGGCGGTGTGGTGAAGCCAACCTGGTTGTTGATCACGATGTTGATGGTTCCGCCGGTCTTGTAGCCGCGAAGTTGCGACATATTCAAAACTTCGGGAACAACTCCCTGGCCGGCGAAGGCCGCATCACCGTGAATCAAGATCGGCAGCACCGGATAGGTAGCGTCGTAGATGCTGCCAATGCGGTCGAGCTTTGCGCGCACGATTCCCTCGAGAACCGGGTTTACGGCTTCGAGGTGAGAAGGGTTTGCAGCGAGCGAAACCTTAACCTGCTTGCCTTCGAGGCTCGAATAAACACCCTCGGTGCCGAGGTGATACTTAACATCGCCCGAACCCTGAACGGTGTTGGTGTCGTAGTTGCCTTCGAACTCACGGAACACCTGACCATAGGTTTTGCCGGCGATGTTGGTGAGCACGTTGAGTCGACCGCGGTGGGCCATTCCAATCGCTACTTCTTCTAGTCCCGCGTTGGCAGCGCTCTGCAAGATTTCATCGAGCGCGGTGATGGTGGTTTCGCCACCCTCGAGCGAGAAGCGCTTTTGACCAACGAACTTGGTCTGCAAGAAAGTCTCGAACGCCTCAGATTCGTTTAGTTTCTCGAGAATTCGAAACTGCTCTTCTCTGGTGAGCTTGGCGTAAGGCTTCTCGAGCTTCGCCTGAAACCACTCGCGTTGAGCGGGGTCTTGGATGTGCATGTATTCAACACCCACGGTGCGGCAGTAGCTGTCGCGCAAAATCTTGTAGATGTCTCTGAACGCCATCTTCGACTTGCCGCCGAAACCGCCTGTCTTGAAGGTGCGGTCGAGATCCCAGAGGCTCAAGCCGTGGTTCAAAATGTCTAGGTCTGGGTGCGAGCGTTGCTTGTATTCGAGCGGGTCGGTGTCGGCCATAAGATGACCGCGCACGCGATAGGCATTGATCATTTCTTGGATGCGCGCAGCCTTGCTGCGCTCATCGGCGTCATCTTGATCGAAGTCGTGAACCCAGCGCACCGGCTCATATGGAATTCGAAGGTCGGCAAACATTTCGTCATAGAAACCGCGCTCGCCGAGCAGAAGCTCGTTGACCTTCTTCAAGAACTCACCAGAGCCAGCGCCCTGAATAACGCGGTGGTCATATGTAGAGGTAAGCGTGATGGTCTTGCCAATGCCTTGCTTCGCAAGAGCCGCTTCGCTCATGCCCTGAAACTCGGCCGGGTAGTCGAGCGCACCGGCGCCGACGATGCAACCCGCGCCCTTCATCAGGCGCGGCACCGAGTGAACGGTTCCGATGCCACCGGGGTTGGTTAGCGAAATCGTTGAGCCGGCAAAGTCATCTGCGCCGAGTTTGTTATCGCGAGCACGCTTAACCAGGTCTTCGTAGGCAACCAGATATTCGGCGAAGTTGAGTTTCTGAGCACGTTTGATGTTTGGTACCAATAGAGCACGAGTTCCATCTGGTTTTGGAATGTCGATTGCCAAACCGAAGTTGATGTTTGCCGGAGTAACAGCTGCAGGCTTGCCATCGATCACGTCGTAATAGACGTTCTGCGAAGGAAACTCTTTCAGCGCGCGAATAATCGCGTAGCCGATGATGTGCGTGAACGAAACCTTGCCGCCGCGGGTGCGCGACAGGTGTGAGTTGATCACGATTCGGTTGTCGATCATGAGCTTGGCAGCAATTGTGCGAACGCTGGTTGCCGTTGGAACCTCGAGCGAGGCATCCATGTTGGTGGCAAGTGCCTTGCCCATGCCCTTCAAGAAGTCGACGCGGTTTTCGGTGAGTTCTTCGGTTTCGCTGATGATGTCGATTGCCGAGGTGGCCGGAGCCTGGGCCGGAATCGGCTGGGGCTTTGGCTCAATTCGCGTGGTCTTGGCAACCAGCGGAGCTTCGCCGGTTGAGGCGGGAGCTGCCGGAGTCGTTGAAGCCACTTGTGCTGTAGCAGGGGCCGAAGTCTGGGTTGCCGCCGGGGTAACCGGAGTGCCGGTTGCGTGTGTGGTCTCGGTTGGTTTGTAGTTCTCGAGAATCGGCCACCAAGAGCGGTCTACGGCGTCTGGGTTCTCTATGTATTTGGCGTACATTTCATCGACAAGCCAGTCGTTTGCTCCGAAAGTATTGTCTTCGCCCGAATTCGTGCCTGACAAAAGAACCGCCTTATCGCTTGTCTTTACAAAACCTAGACAAGCCTACCTGCTGAAAAAGGCCCATTGTATGCTTGCTTTCATGGATGCGCCGCTGATGTTGGCCCTATCTGTGGCTCTGACCATAGGTACGGGCCTGTTTGTAGCAAGCGAATTCTCGATGGTAAATCTCGAGCGATCAGACCTCGAAGCTCGCCGTGAGCGAGGTGAAAAGGGCCTAAGTCGAACAATTCGAGCCCTTCAACGCACCAGTACACATCTTTCTGGTGCCCAGCTCGGAATCACACTCACCACCATGCTTACAGGGTTCCTAGCCGAGCCTGCTCTGACATCTCTAATGCAGCCCAGCCTGGAGAATCTCGGATTCACACAAACAGCCACCCACGCGATTGCATTTGCGTTAGCTCTGGTGCTGGCGACCCTGTTTTCTACCCTGCTAGGCGAACTGGTGCCTAAGAAGCTCGCGCTTAGCATCCCGTTACAGGTCAACAAATTTGTGGTGATCTTTCAGCTGGGCTTCACCTTTCTCTTTTCTTGGATTATTCGCGGTCTGAACGTTGTTGGCAACGCAGTCGTACGTGTTTTCGGCATCGAACCTAAAGAAGAGCTGTCATCGAGCCGCACCGCCGAAGAACTGGTATCGCTGGTTCGTCGTTCGGCATCACTCGGGTCTCTCGATGCTCAGACCGCGACTCTGCTCACCAAGACCCTTGCCCTCAGCCAGCTCAATGCAGCTGACGTGATGATGCCGCGCCCGAGGGTTTCAATAATCTCGGTCGATTCGAGCGTCGCAGATCTTGTCAATCTCTCAATTAAGACTGGTCACTCAAGATTTCCGGTGGTTGAGGGGTCTAGCGACGACGTAATCGGAATTGCCCACGTCAAGCAGGCGGCATCGATTCCGCGTGAAAAGCGTGCCGGAGTTAAAGTAAGCGCAATTATGGTTGACGCTTTGCGTGTGCCAGAGACTATGTCGCTCGAGAAGCTAATGGTCGAGTTGCGCGCCAAGGGTTTGCAGATGGCAATCGTCGCCGATGAATATGGTGGTACCGCCGGAATCGCAACTCTTGAAGACCTAATCGAAGAACTGGTCGGCGAACTGGGTGACGAGCACGATCGCGCCAAGCCCGGTGTAACTCGTGGAGCAAATTCGAGTGTTCTGTTTCCGGGCATGATTCGCCCAGACGAGTTGCTCGAGATGGCAATCAAGGTTCCGGCAGACGGTGCCTATGAAACTGTTGCCGGCTACATCATGGCTCAGCTGGGGCGCATCCCTGCGGTCGGTGATGAAGTGACGATAGACGGTGGTTCGCTTCGAGTTGAACGCATGGACGGCCGCAGAGTTGATCGCGTGCGCTTCACTCCCGAATCAACCTCGTCAGAAGCCGAGGTGCAGAATGACTGACGCTTGGGCTGGAATCGTCTGGTTTGCTGTGCTTTTGCTAGGAAATGCGTTTTTTGTAGGTGCGGAATTCGCCGTGATGTCGGCAAGGCGAGCCCAAATCGAACCTCGTGCCGAGGCAGGAAGCCGACCCGCAAGAATCACAATCAAGGCCATGGAAAAGGTTTCGCTGATGCTGGCCACGGTTCAGCTGGGCGTAACCATTTGTTCGTTATTGATCTTGCTAATTGTTGAACCTAGCGTTCACGAATTACTTCACCCACTGCTGCATGACTTGGGCGAGTCGACCGCCAACGTAATTTCGTTTACGACAGCGCTTGTAATTGTTTCCTTCATGCACGTCGTATTCGGTGAGATGGTTCCGAAAAACATTTCATTCTCGATTCCCGAACGTGCGGCACTAATTTTGGTTCCACCACTTTACTTTCTGGCTCAGGCTTTGAGGCCTGTGGTTGTCTCGCTAGACATGCTTGCCAACGCCTGTCTTCGTTTGTTCAGGGTGCCAGTTAGAAGCGACGCTAACACCGCCTACACCCTCGACCAGGTCGAAGACATTGTCGAGCACTCAACTCGCGAGGGTGTTTTGAACGACTCTTCTGGCGCTCTCTCAAACGCTTTTGAATTCACCGAGAAAAAGGTGCGCGACATTTCGGTTGCGCCAGCCAACCTAATTTCGTTCAACGAAACTGTGACGCCGCGCGAAATCGAGCAAGCGGTTGCAAAGTATGGTTTCTCGCGTTATCCGTTAACCAGCGACAGCAATGACATCGTTGGTTATGTTCACCTCAAGGATGTTATTGATCTGCGCGATGACGAAGTCGACGACCCGATTCCGGCAAAACGAATTCGCACCTTGATTTCTATGCCGGCATCAATGGAGCTCGAAGACGCACTTGCTTCGATGAAGCGGGTTGGCGCACACATGGCGAGATCTTTCGATCGCTCAGGCAAGTTGGTCGGGGTGCTCTTCTTAGAAGACATTCTCGAAGAGCTGGTCGGCGAAGTTCAAGACGCCACTCAGCGCGATTAAAAACCTCGCGAGACCAAAACCTGCGTAACTAAGGTGTGGTCGGCCACTTTCCGCGCGTGTACTGGTCTGGCCAGTAGTCAATCTCAACGCCCAACTCGGCTGCTGCACGCAGCGGCCAGTATGGGTCTCGCAGGCTGGCTCTAGCAATGGCAATCACGTCTACATAACCAGAAGCCAAAATCTTTTCGCTCTGGGCCGAGGTGGTGATCTGACCCACCGCCGCAACCGGTTGGTCAATAACCTCGCCGACACCGATTGCCAGTGGCACCTGGTAGCCGGGGCCAGAAGGAATCGTTACACCCGTGATTAGCCCGCCACTTGAGATGTCGAACAGGTCAACGCCTTCTTCGACACACCATTTTGCGACCTGCTGGGTCTGCTCGAGATCCCACCCGCCCTCGCTGTAATCGGTAGCAGAGAAACGAATCATCAGCGGCATGCCGGTTGGAATAACCGAGCGAATCGCTTTGCAAATTTCCAAAAGAATACGAGCACGTTTTTCAAGCGAGCCACCAAACTCGTCTGAGCGTTGGTTAGTCAGCGGAGACAAGAATTCGTGAATCAGATATCCGTGGGCTGCGTGAATTTCGATTGCGTCAAAACCGGCACGCACCGAACGCTCGGCGGCGTTCTTGAACTGCTCAATGAGTTCATAGATCTCGCTGGTCTCTAGTTCGCGAGGATCGGCATAACCTTCAAACGCTTCGCTTGTCGGTGAGATGCTCTGCCAACCGCCGTCTGCTGCGCTAACCATTCCGCGCTTGCCGTCAAAGCCACGGTGAGTCGAAGCTTTGCGACCGGCGTGCGCCAACTGGATGGCCGACTTCGCGCCGTACTTTGCAATTCCCTCGGTGATTTTCTTCCAGGCAACTACATGCTCTTCGCCCCAAACCCCAGCACACCACGGGGTGATTCGACCCTCGGGCGTCACAGCGGTCGCCTCGACAATGATCATTCCTGCGCCGCCGACCGACCTCGAGATGTAGTGCACCTGGTGCCAGTCATTCACAACGCCGTCTTGGTCTTCGCAAGAGTACTGACACATTGGCGCGATGAAGATTCGATTGCGAATCTCGACGTCGCGCAATTTCAGCGGGGTGAACAATTTAGCCATTCGACAATTCTCTATCATTTTGGGTCTGATTCAGTAGCGTTAGACCATGCCGAGAACCCAGCCTCCCGCTCTGCTTTGTGGGCCAGAATCTAGGGCTAACAAGTGCAGTCGAGGCGTTGTTGTCCCGGCTGCAGGCTCAAGCACCTATCCCGCGGCGATCATTCTCGGCGTGACCGGCACTATTCGGGCAGAAGGGTAATTGCGGGCTCTCATGACCGATCTAGATGTAGCGGCAAAACGCAAACCTTTTGAAAGCATCTGGCTTCTTCTTATTTCTGCATTCTTTGCACACCTCTGGTTGATTTACACCGGCTTGCAATCTGCTAGCACGCCGATGGGTGACATTCTCTTTGCCTATCAACCCTGGGTTCAATTCATGATCGATTCGCACAAACTCCTCGGTATCAATGTCGATTGGGTCTATCCGTATCCGGCGATGATTCCGATGTGGGCGAGTGCCCTGATTAATCCGAATGATTTTCAAGCCGGATGGCTAAGCATCATCACCGCACTCGATCTTCTGCTGATTGCCATGATTGCGAATTTCGGCAGACGCGGTGCCGACTCTGCGCTGCGCTTTAGCGCAGCCTGGTTCTGGGTTTTCTTCTTGGTGGTTCTTGGCCCGGTCTCGATTTCGAGAGTCGATTCGTTCAGCGTGGTTGTCGCGCTGCTCGGAGTCGTGGCGCTGGTGAACCGCAAACTCAATAGTTCGACAGCATGGTTTGCAGTTGGTGCCGCCATAAAGATTTGGCCGGCTGCGCTACTAATTTCTGCCATGTCGGCCAGCAAATATCGCGTGCGAATCTTGATTGCAGCATCGACAACCGCTGCGGTCGTCGTGGTAATCGGTTTCTTGCTTGGCGCAAACCTGAGTCTGTTTAGTTTCTTGACCAACCAAACCGAACGTGGCATTCAGATCGAGTCACCGATCGCAGGCTTCTTCTTGTGGGCGGGAGTTGCCGGGCTCAGCGACAACGGGCTCTATTACGACACCGTCATGATGACCTTTCAGGTTTCTGGTCAGGGCGCAGCCGAGGTGGCCAGCCTGATGACGATTGCCATGGCCATTGCCCTGGCAATCACGGCCTTCTTGGCTTGGCAGGCGGCCCGAGCAGGTGCCAGCTATCGGTTGATCATGCCGGTTGCCGTGTTTACGGCGACTCTCGACCTAATAGTTTTCAACAAGGTCGGCTCACCTCAGTTCGTTACCTGGCTGGCGGTTCCGGCAATTCTCGGCATTCTGTTCTCAGCCCCAAAGTGGCGACTGCCGGTATTCGCGGTGATTGCAATCGCCCTGCTAACTAATTTGGTCTATCCGGTGTTTTACGAGGAGCTTTTGAAGTTGAATCCGGCCGCACTAGCTTTGGTTTCGGCCCGAAACTTGCTCTATATCGCCCTGCTGGTTTGGGCGAACCTTCGACTGTCTGCTCTCGGCAAACGAGAAAAGTTGCCGGCTCTCTAACTCTCGAGCAGTTGTTGCAACAGCGGGCCTACGGTTTCACGTTCAATCAAAAAGCCATCGTGGCCATAAGCCGATTCGACAACGTGCAGTTTGTTGCCAACCAAATTCGATTTGATTCCTTCGGCGATAACCCGCTGGCCTTCAATCGGAAACAATCTGTCGCTCGAGATGCCAACGACCAAAACCGAAGCGGTGATTTTGGCAAGTGCCGCAGCTATAGATTCGCGACCGCGAGAAATGTCGTGCGAGTTCATGGCGTTCACCAGGGTGATATAAGAATTGGCGTCGAAGCGTCTGGTGAATTTGTTGCCGTGAAAATCTAGGTAGCTTTCAACAGCAAAGCGACCCGAACCACCAAGCGGATTAACGTTTGATTGCCAGGTTCGTTCGAATCGTTCGTTTAGTTCGCTAGGCGAACGATAGTTGAGCAGTGCCATTCTTCTGGCCAGTGCCAAACCTCGGTGCGGGCCGAAGCCCGGTTTTGCATCGTAGTAGTGCCCCTGGTTGAAAGCTGGGTCTGTCATCACAGCTTCGACCTGAACCGAGTTCAAAGCGATATGGTCTGCCGAAGAAACAGGGGGAGCAGCTAGCACCGCAAGTCGTTCAACCGAATCGGGATACTCGATTGCCCACTCGAGCGCCTGCATTCCACCCATAGAGCCGCCGATAACCGCAGCCCAGCGGCTGACACCGATTTGCTCAGCAAACTGTTTGTGGGCGTTGACCTGATCGCGAATCGTGATGAATTCAAAGTTCGAACCGTATTCGATTCCATTGCTAGCCAGCGAAGCCGGCCCGGTCGAACCCTGGCAGCCGCCCAACATGTTTGGTGAGAGCACCCACCACTTATCGGTGTCGATAGCCAAGCCCGGGCCAATTATGCCGTTCCACCAGCCCTCAGTTGGGTGAGCCTTTGATGCCGGCCCGGTTGCGTGCGAGTCTCCGGTCAGGGCGTGCAACACCAGAACAGCGTTGCTTTTGTCGGCGTTCGGTTCGCCCCAGGTCTCAAAGGCGATTCTCGCCGAAGCAAGTTCACGCCCGTTTTCGAGCTTCAGGTTTGTGATTGGAGCAAACTGGCGGTCTCCAGAAGGGTCGCCATCGCGCCACGCCCCGGTTGCCGGTGGGCGACCGATTAGCTGGCGACTCAGCTCTTCTGTGATGAAGGCTGAAGCAACCGAGTCTTCAGAGCTTTGAAATTCCATAGACGGCAATTCTCTCGCAAGTCATGCGAATTGCGTAATGGCCGGCAATGGTGGCCGGGGTAATGGTTGGTAACTTAAGCGGCCGGCTCGCCGAGGTGATCGAAAGCGAGTGCTGCGAGAAGTGCGGCTCCATCGGCTAGAACGGTGTCATCAAACTCGGCCTTGTTCGAGTGGTTAACCGGTGCGGTCATGAAGTCAACGCCTGGCTTGTGAGCGCCATAAAAGATGAACGCGCCACCTAGTTCTTCGATTATCGAAGCCATGTCTTCGCCACCCGCCATCGGTGTTGGCATATCGAAGTAGCGCTGCGGGCCGAAAGTGTCCATAACAACCCGCTCAACACGAGCAACCGCATCAACCTCGTTGATGAGCACCTTGGTTGCGTTGCTGAACTCGTGTTCGATTTTCACGCCGTATGACTTGGCGATTCCGTCTAGGTAGTCGGCCACGACAACTCGCACCTTGGCAAAGTGCTCGCGCGAGAAGGTGCGCACGGTGGCACCGAAAGAAGCGGTTTCGGGAATCACGTTTGTCGTGTGAGTGTCACCGGCTTCGAGCCAACCAACATTGATGATTACCGGATCGAAGGCATTCAACTTTTTGTTTAAGAAAGTCTGCAAACCAGAGATGGCCTCGACCAGCGGGGTGATTGGGTCGTTGCCCATCCATGGTGAAGAACCGTGGCCGCCGGCCCCGTGAACCTTCACAATCAAATCGCCAGCGCTTGCCATCATGGTGCCCGGTCGCGATGCGAAAACACGGTTTGGAAGCATCGCGCTGAATACGTGAATTCCATAGGCGGCAATCGGCTTGTTGCCGCTGACCATATGCGCACCCTCTTCGAGCATCACACCAGCGCCATCGTGGCCCTCTTCGCCAGGCTGAAACCACACCACAACATCGCCGTGAAGTTTGTCTTTGTGAGTTGCAACGAGGTGAGCTGCGCCGATTCCCATTGCCATGTGCAAGTCGTGGCCGCACGCATGCATGTAGCCGTTGGTCGACTTGAAGTCTTCAGAGGTGTCCTCTTGCACGGCGAGCGCATCCATATCTGCACGAAGCAAAACGGTTGGGCCGGGGTGTGCGCCTTTTATGAGCAGCGCAATACTGTTGAGGTTCTTACCAAGGGTAATCTCACCAAGTCCCTTGATCGAGCCGAGAATGCGCTCCTGGGTCTTCGGCAGCTCGAGTGCGAACTCGGGAATCTGATGCAGATCGCGGCGAATGCCCTGCAGGGTTTCGAGGTAGGTTGCTGCCTCGGCGACGAGTGCTTTGTGGTCCACGATGACTCCTTTTGCTGGTCTGTGGCTATTCTGGCACGCCTAGGCTTGACGCATGTTCTTCGAGCAGATGCATCCCAGTTGGCAGCAGGCGCTTGCCGGCCAGCGCGATTTGCTCGATCAGATTGAGGCAAATGTGAGCACGGATGCCGCCGTGGCACCTGCCATGCCGATGGTCATGCGTGCGTTCGAGCAACCCGTCGATTCGGTTCGCGTGCTGTTGGTCGGGCAAGACCCTTACCCAGGACTGGGTCACGCTGTTGGCCTGTCGTTTGCGGTTGCGCCCGAGGTTAGCCCGCTGCCGAGAAGCTTGCAGAATATGATGCGCGAGTTGCGCGATGACCTAGGCAAAGACGTTTCGAACGGTGGCGATCTGCGGCGTTGGTCACAGCAGGGCGTAATGCTGCTCAATCGCCACCTGACTACTTCTTCTGGAACATCGGCCGCCCACTTCGATGCCGGTTGGACAAGGTTCACAGATGCGGCAATCTCGGTTCTGAATCGCGCTCGCGGCAGAAAACTGGTTGCGATTTTGTGGGGCAACGAAGCCATGGCGCTGCAACGGTTGCTGGCCGATGTCCAGGTTGTTTCGAGTGCGCATCCGAGTCCGCTTTCGGCCCGTCGCGGTTTCTTCGGTTCGAAGCCTTATTCGAAAACCAATGAAGCCCTTAAGTTCGTCGGTGAACAGCCGATAGATTGGTCTTGCTGAATGACTTTTTACCAAAGGAACTTTGATGGCTCTCGACTCTGAATCGCGCTGGAGGCTCGTTCGCAAGCTTCGCGCAAAGGGCGAAGAGCAAAAGCGCCCGACCGAAGTTAGCATTCGTGCCGCACTCGTTGACGACCTTGTTTCGGTAACCGAGATTTACAACTACTACATCGCAAACAGCGTTGTCACTTTTGACCTCGAAGCCATGACCAACGCCGATTGGGAAACTAAGTTTCACTGGATTCAGGGTCTTGGTTTGCCGTTCATCGTTGCCGAAACCGACTCGAAGCAAATTCTCGGATTCGCCTATGTTGCACCGTGGCGTCAAAAAGCGGCTTACCGTCGCACCGTCGAGAACAGCATCTACCTTCGTCCTGCGGCAACCGGCAAGCGGGTGGGCACCAAACTTCTTCAAGAGCTAATCGATCAGAGCAAGGCTGCCGGGGTTAAAGAGATAGTTGCCGTCATCTCAGATAAGGGTGCTGAGTCATCGATTGCGCTTCACGAGAGCTTCGGATTTAGGCACCAGGGCCACCTCGGCAAGGTCGGTTTCAAGTTCGGCCGCTGGCTCGGAACCGTCTTGATGCAGAAGAGCATCTAACCTCAGGTTTTTCACAGAACCCACGCTTAGGCTTGCCCTATGAAGCGTTTTCGTGGGGTAGCCGCTTTGCTACTTGCCTTAGTCTCGTCAATCGGGCTAATCGCACCCGCTACCGCTAGCCAGTCAAACTCAGATCTCGTTGAAACGGGCACCGCCGCTGGTCTAATCATCAAGTACCGCGAAGGCATCGACACGGTTGCTGCCGATGGTCTAGCCACCGGCTCGAATGCCGCAAAAGTAGCCCTCACCTTTGGTCACGCCCTGGGCGACAACCTATACACGGCAGACTTCAGCAACAACCTTCCAATAGCTCAGGCTCGAGATATCGCAGCGGCACTTCAGCAAGATCCAAGGGTCGAATTCGTTTCAGTCAATCACAACTTTTCTGCGGCCAGTCTTAGTGTTGGCGGCAGCGCCGCTCTTGCCGCGATCAAGGCAGCCTCTGCTGTGCAGTCGCTCAAGGCGGTCGACGCTTTCAACAAGGCCACCCCGACGACTGCAAGCGTTCGACTCACCTGGAAGGCTCCGAAGAGTCTCTTCGGGGCGAAGATCACTGGCTACATCGTCGAATACTCTTCGACGAGCGGAACCAGTTGGACAGCAATCAAGCGCGGAACCGCCCTGAGTTACACAATGAACACAGCGCTCGAAGCCGGAACCAAATACTCTTTTCGCGTAAAAGCGGTCACCACTCTTAAGACCGCGTCTAAAGCTGGAACCGCATCGGCCGTTGTCACATTGCGCCCAACCACAGCTCCGCAAGCACCAATCCTTGCGGGTGGCAATGTGGTCACCAGCGTGCTGAACCCCTCATGGATTCAACAGAGCCTCGCTCAGCAAGGTGGACTGCCAGTAACTTATTTGGCAACCGCAACGGCCGAAGGTTTGCCAAGCGCAACTTGCACAACGATTTCAAACACTTGTGCATTCACTGGATTATCTGCTGGCGTGAATTACAAACTTGCGCTGGTTGCCACCAATACCCGTGGCTCAACAAGCGCGGTTACCGAATTCAAACCGGCCGACGAGTACTACTCGAGCCAATGGCACCTCTTTGCCGAATACGGAATCAACCTTCCAACGGCTTGGAAATACACACGCGGTAGCAAATCGGTTGTGGTTGCAGTGCTAGACAGCGGAATAGCTTCGCACCCAGATCTCGACTCTCAGCTGGTGTCTGGTTACGACTTCGTGAGCAACAAAACCCGCTCTAATGATGGCGACGGCTGGGATGCCAACCCATCGGATCCCGGTGACTTCTATACAGATTCGCGCGGCAACTTTGTCGAGAGCTCTTGGCATGGTACTCACGTCGCCGGAATCATCGCTGCAGCTTCGAACACAATTGGCATCACTGGTGTGGCGCCGAATGTTTTGATTCAACCGGTTCGCGCCATGGGCACAGACGGTGGAACCTCGGCCGACCTAATTGCCGCAATCAACTGGGCGGCGGGATTATCTGTGCCCGGTGTTCCAATCAATCCGACTCCGGCCAAGGTGATCAACATGTCGATGGGAACCTCAGGAGTTTCAATTTGCGATGACATAGCAAGCGGTGGTCGCTTAGGCAGCACGGGTCAGGCACTCAAAGCAGCCAAAGCAGCTGGAGTGACCTCGATCTCGGCCGCCGGCAATTTCAACACGGATGCCCGCTACTCGTATCCGGGTAACTGCTTTCCAACTATCAACGTTGGAGCAACCGGTTTTAGTGGTGACCGAGCTTGGTACTCGAACTACACAATGCCAAACGCTCAGGGCGTAGGCGTTGATATTTCTGCTCCCGGTGGCGACGATCGCGATCAGTCGCAGACGCCAGCCAAAACCGAAGGACAACTGCTTTCAACATTCAACGACGGACAGTCAAAGCCAGGTAGCCCAACCTATGCAATCGAAGAGGGGACCTCTATGGCCGCGCCTGTGGTCTCGGGAATAGTTGCTTTGCTCTATTCGATCAAGCCGACTATAACTTTTGACGAAGCCTGGGCAATCTTGAGCAAAACCGTGAAACCGTTCAAGCCTGGCGGACAGTGCGCCACCTCAACTACTGGAATGTGTGGAATCGGAATTGTGAATGCCGGAGGCGCTGTAGAGCTGCTGCTATCGCAAAAGTAAGAAGTTAAGCAAAAAACCGGTTGTCAATGACAACCGGTTTTTTCGTTGGTGCGGGAGAGGGGACTTGAACCCCTACACCTCGCGGCGCTGGAACCTAAATCCAGTGCGTCTGCCAATTTCGCCACTCCCGCAACCTGACTATCCTAATCGAAAACTGCCCCTGTGGAAAAGTCG
>Ga0209191_1000193_pt1 | contig 49826 bp, 38 predicted proteins | sample S_130626_EF_Meta_FD_187320 | JGI IMG/M metagenome (GOLD analysis project Ga0209191, IMG submission 187320) | Freshwater microbial communities from Lake Simoncouche, Canada to study carbon cycling - S_130626_EF_MetaG (SPAdes) (version 2) | ecosystem: Environmental > Aquatic > Freshwater > Lake ...
GCTCATTGTGTCTAAATGTAATTTTTCGAATAATCATGGACGAGCACTTTGGGCGCACGTCAGCGGACCCGTCTTCGCAGTCGAGAACTATCTCGAAACCAGCGGTAAAGACGGCATCGATCTCGACGCGGGGGCGAAGTATAACATCTGTGTATTCAACACCGCGGTTAAAAACAAACGCCACGGTGTTTTTATCGAAGAAGCCTCCCACAACAACATCGTCTTTGGTAATGAGTTGAACGGAAATCTTAATTCCGCGGTTCACGTCTGGAATGAAGAAGTTAAAGGCAATACCACTGATAATGCGGTTGTTGCAAACGTCTGTAACGAAAATCGTCGTGGACTGAGTTGCGGCGGTAGAGCTGCTGACAAGTTATCGGGCTCGAATCTCTACTTTAATAACGAGTGCTCCCGTAATACCGATTATGGTATCATTACAGGCAATAAAAATGCCCTGAATAATTACTTCAGCCAATGCTTCGTTAAAAATAACAAAGCGGGTGATATTCAAGTCAACGACACTGCTAAGCCTTACCTGCTTAACACCCCTACCCAATAAATAATTAGACGGATGGTGGCGGATCTTTGTGCTTACCATATCGCCGGCGAACGCATACACCGAGCGCAGCCAGACCTAGAACCAGCCCATAATAACTGGGTTCGGGAATCGCGGCTGGAATATAATCGTAGTACAACGACATGCTCAGGGTTTCCGTCAAAAGCGAGTAATCGCGCGTTGGAGTGCCGCCGTAATTACCCGTCGCCAAGAACTGCGTGACCGACGTAAAAGCGGGCGCAAAAGATATACCGGTGCCTTTATAAAAGGCTAAATCGTTGGTGGCAGATAAATTTAAAATCACCACGGGTGAGGTTAAAATATTGCGAGTAGCATCAAAGTTAAATGTCGCTGAACCTCTGCGTGCTATCGTTTTGGGGAGGGTTTGGTTAGTGACGGCGACACTCCCAGTTTTAGGAAGGCTACCTACATCAAAATTCGACTTTAGACCATTGTTCGCTGTATTATTTAAACTCGAAGCCGCATAGAAAAGTATGGTGGTATTAAAAGCAGAAATCGTGGAGCTACCCGTGGCCCCCTGGTTAAAGGTAAAACTTCCACCCAGAGAAAACGAGTTGAGTTTAAGGGTAACAGCGCGGAGGGTTCCTAGTCTGGTATCAAACTTTATAAACTTACTGTAATTATAACTGAGATAGATGGTGGGACTAAATTCAGCAGTCTGAACCTGTGTCTGAATCGTGACGGCAGGAGCATCGACCGGACGGCACAAAATACCGAGCGCGACGATGACGGTTAATCTACCGATGAATCTTCTAGGACTGTTGCGTGCGATCATGCCCAAGTTTTGGGCGGCATGATTCAAGGCCCCAATCGCTTAGATGCCTCAGTTTTTTCGTAGGATTAATCTGATTCCAAAGTAGTAAGACCCTAGTTCCCTGGGGATTATTTTTACCTAACGACGACTGCTTGAGACTATAACTTGCGACGACGAACAGCAACAGCGGCCAGCGCCAAGGTTCCTAAAGCGAGACCATAAGTTGAAGGTTCAGGTACGGCAGTGTAATCATAAGTCAGTGACACATTCGCTAATGAAGAAACTCCCGCATAATCATAGGTGGGACTTCCGCCCATACTTCCGGCTAAGCCGACTTCTAAATTAAATATAAACTCCGGAGCATAACTCATACCGCTACCGCAATAATCAGCAAGGTCGGTGCCCTGCGTCAATGTAACCATCAGCGGAGAAGATGAAGTGAGGACGTATTGCCCATCACTCAAGGTAAAGGTGACAGAAGTATTTTCTGCAACGGACTGTGGCAGCGAGGGGTTGGCCGACGATAAGGCGGTGGGTGCAGAAACTAAATCGGCGGATAAACCATTATACAAAACACCCGACTCGGAATCACCCTGGTAAACATAGAGCTTCGACTCGATACCTTGAATCGTCGAACTACCCACTCCCCCTTGATGGAAAATTAAACTTCCCGCAACGCTCACCGATTCAACGCGCAAGGTGACCCGGTTGAGTGTGCCCCAGGAATTGTTGAAAGTTAAAAATGAATGGTAACTGAAATCTTGATTAGGAACCAAAGACAAAGCAGTGGCAGTTTGATTGATGGTCGCCGCCTGCGATGACATCGGCAGCATCGCAACGGCGCTAGCGATGAATAAAAAACGGGCGGACAAGTGTCTCATCGGTGTTTTATAATTTCCTTATAATTACATATAATAAATAAATTGCAGAATTTATTTTTAGGAATTTTTCGATTGCCTCAAGTAAATCGGGAAAATTTACCGAAAATCGTGCCAATGACAGCTTAGACCCGTACCTTTCCCATCCCCAAGCCTGGGGTGCAACTAGACAACCTGTGAATTAGATTTCATCATATTGTCATCATTCGTTTTCATAACCTCTCAAAACAACCTCACGCTATATCGAGAAAAGTCCCATTTATATTAACTGAAATCAAATTAACTCATTTAAATCAAAGTGAGTGACATCATAACTGTTCTAATTTATTTATGCGCACCCCCAATTACCTATGAATAAGACACTCTGGATAATAATTCTTGGTTTATTTTTTGCCGTACCCGCAGAAGCTAAAACCTCATCCGCCGCTGATGAAGGCGTAACTGTTGAAATGAGTTCCGCTAACTCCGTCGTCGCCGAGACACGGGAACAACGCGATGCCCGAATGGCTTGGTGGCGCGAAGCGAAGTTTGGTTTATTTATCCATTGGGGAGTCTATGCCGTTCCTGCGGGCAAATATGGCGATGTTGATACCTATGGAGAATGGATCATGTGGAATACCAAAATGTCTCCCACCGAGTACAGAGGTTACGCTAAAAAATTTAATCCGGTTAAATACAATCCCGAGCAATGGGTCAAAATCGCGAAAGACGCCGGCATGCGTTACATGGTGATTACCTCAAAACACCACGATGGTTTCGCCCTCTTCCCTTCCAAGGCCAGTCCCTGGAACGTCGTTGATGCCACAGCTTACGGCAAAGATCTTTTAGGCCCACTGGTTAAAGCGGCCCACGACCAAGATTTGAAAATCGGGTTCTACTATTCACACGCTCAAGACTGGGGTAACCGTGGCGGCGCGATTAAAGCCTTTAAAGAAGGAGATGGTTGGGACGAATCACAAAGAGGTACTTTTGATTCTTATTTAGAAAAAACAGCAGTACCTCAGATACGCGAAATTCTAACTCAATTTCCTATCGATGTTCTCTGGTGGGATACGCCTATTCACATGTACAAGCCCAGGGCCGAACCGATTGCCAAATTAATTAAAGAAATGAGTCCGAATATTGTGAGTAATACCCGACTCGGTGGCGGTTTTGGCGATTACCATATTGCGGAACAATTTGTACCCTCGACCGGCTTAAAGGGCGATTGGGAAACCTGTATGACGCTCAATAAACACTGGGGCTACAATGCAGCAGATCACAACTGGAAGTCGTCAACTGAACTCATTCAGAAACTCATCGGCATCTGTGCGAAAGGCGGAAACTTCCTACTTAACGTTGGACCTACCGCTGAAGGAGAAATTCCTGAAGAAAGCGTCAAGCGACTCATAGATGTCGGTCAGTGGCTCAAAGTAAACGGTGAATCCATTTATGGAACCACCGCTGGACCTTTCACCTTCCTCTCTTGGGGTGCAGCGACTCGAAAAAATCAAACTGTTTACCTTCACGTCTTTAATTGGCCAGCCAACGGTGAGTTGCGTTTACCGATGCGCAGCAAAATTAAGAGCACGCAACTGCTCGTCGACCCCAGCAAAGAATTAAAGATAACTCAAGATGCCACGGGCACCGTGATTTATCTTCCCAAAGAAGCGCCCGATAAGAATGCTTCGGTCATTAAATTAGAAGTAGCCGAAGAACCCATCGTCGCGCCAATCGCATCATTTAATAAAAAACTTACAGCGACGAGTGAGTCGCCCAAAAATCCGATTGCCGCAGCGCGCGATGGTGATGCGACACAATATTGGGAAGCTGGGGCAGAAGATAAAAATGCTTATTTAGAATATGATTTAGGTAAGCCCACCCTCATTCACGCGCTCGCCGTAGATGAACCCGATCGCTGGCCACGCTATAAACAAGTGATTCGTGTCGAAATTGAGACAGACAAAGGTTGGACTCAGTTACTCACAGCCCCAACCAATGGACACGGACAACTGTTCAAATTTCCAGAAGTTACGGTTCAAAAAATCCGATTACACGTGAAACGTGAACTTGGACCAGCTGGCGTTGCGGAATGGCAAGTCTACTCACCCGAGTAAACTAGCACCTACACTTGAGATTTTTTCATAGTGCCGTATCGTTACGGACACTATGAAATCTTTTTCCATTAAAGCCTTTGGCACCACGGCGGCTAAAAATCCGTTAGCTCCTTTAAATATCAACCGACGTGAGGCAGGCCCCACCGATGTTGAAATGGAAATTTTATACTGCGGGGTTTGTCACTCCGACATCCACCAAGCTCGCAGCGAATGGCCGGGCACCGTCTATCCCTGCGTTCCTGGTCATGAAATCGTCGGGCGCGTCACCAAAGTTGGAAACAAAGTTACGAAACTTAAAGTCGGAGATACGAGCGCCGTGGGTTGCATGGTTGATTCCTGCCGCACTTGTAGTCACTGCCAATCAGGACTCGAACAATATTGTGCTAGCTTCCCTACGTTTACCTACAACGGCGCGGATAAACATTTAGGTGGGCATACTTTTGGCGGCTATTCATCGCATATTGTGGTCGACGAAGCGTTTGCTTTAAAAGTTCCTGCGGGACTTGATTTAGCTGCGACCGCCCCACTCCTCTGTGCCGGCATCACAACTTATTCGCCGCTCAAACACTGGAAAGTAACGGCCGGTAAAAAAGTGGGAATCGTAGGTCTCGGCGGATTGGGACACATGGGCGTTAAATTTGCACGCGCCTTCGGTGCTCACGTGGTGCTCTTTACCACCTCTCCAAATAAAGTGGCGGATGGACTACGATTAGGAGCCCACGAAGTAGTTTTATCGACCGATCCTGATGCGATGGCCAAACACGCTAATAGTTTTGATTTCATTTTAGACTGCGTTTCCGCACTGCATGACATCAATGCATACATGAATTTGATTAAACTTGATGGCACCTTGACGCTGGTGGGAGTGCCTGAAAAACCCCTCTCCGTTTCCGCTTTCAGTTTGATTTTACCACGCAAAAACCTTGCTGGATCATGCATTGGAGGCATTGCGGAAACTCAAGAGATGCTCAATTTCTGTGCCGAACATAAAATTGTTTCCGATATTGAAATCATACCCATACAAAAAATCAACGAAGCCTGGGAACGTATGCTCAAACAGGATGTAAAGTATCGATTCGTGATCGATATGGCCTCGCTCAAAAATTAAAGAGCTTTTAGATTTTTTAGTTCAGTTTCAGCTTTCGATACTTCCATTTCTTGAGCGGAAATAAGTTTAACTACTTTATCCCTATCCTTAACCGCTTTTTCAATCGAAGATTCGATGGACACAAATTGGCTGCGGGCTAATTCGACATCTTGGTCATTCAGTGCACCCTCTTTTTGGAGATTCTGAATGTGCGTTACCCGATCTTGAGCGGGCTTAAGTAAATCGTTTCTTAATTTAATATGCCCTTCGATGATGGTGCGAAGTCGTATAAGTTTTTCGTACTTTGCACGAGCCTCACTCAATTTAAATTCCAGTGTTTTTAATCGTGTCTGCCGATCCAGATTTTCCTTATATACAGTGGCCGGTTTAGTTTCAGCCACTGGCAAAATGGGCATAGGCGAACCAACCACTATTTCTTTTTTAATGATACTATCTGGTTTTGATTTTTCCAAATAAACAAAATAGCCTATGAGACCTAGGCATAAAAGAAACCCTACTGCGATTAGTGATTTAAGTTTGAACTTTAAGAGACTCACAGAAACTACCTAGTTAACATAACAATTAAAGTCCAGCCTCGCATCTCCCCATGTCCCCGTGTCACCTTGCCCACTCGCGTGCAGCGCACGCGCCCCGTGTCCCCCTCGATTTGATTTTGTAGGGGCACGACTGCATCGGGTCTTTTGTATCTCCCCCATGTCACCGTGTCACCTTGCCCACGTGTCCCCTGAACTTGAATAAAGTGGCGGAGAGGATGAGATTGATTGCGCTTCGCTTCAGGGCTCTGCCCCAATGCTTCGCATTGTCTGTTCGCCCTTAAAGGGCTCACCGAACGAGTTCTCATCTCATCTTTCGGTATTTACCCTTGTCCCCGTGTCACCTTGCCCACGTGTCCCCTGAACTTGAATAAAGTGGCGGAGAGGATGAGATTCGAACTCACGGTACCCTTTTGGGGTACACCCATTTAGCAAACGGGCGCTTTAGGCCACTCAGCCACCTCTCCAGGTCCGCTCAAATTTGAACGGACTCAATCCGTAAATCGGCCCGTGGATGAGGTCAAGTGACAACCCCCGACAGTCCTGATTTTTATTTTTTAATTATAAATGAAACCTATCGCAACTTCTTCAAAATAAGGGGGTTTATTGATAGAATACCTAAACATGAGAAACTTAATTTATCTGGTAGCGGTAATCATAGTAAATCCCACCGATAGTTTAAGAGCCGATAAAGGGCCGAATGATACGAGTCCCAGCGTAGGTGTGATGAAGCCAGCGATCCGACATCAGAACACCCACAAGCATAAACCGATACTTCCTAATCAAGTTAAGGGACAGATCGGCGACCCCCTAGCAGGATTAACGGCTGCACAACTCGCCGCATTTACAGAAGGTAAAGATGATTTCGAATCAACGGAAACCATCGCCGGTGGACTCGGCCCTATTTTTAATCGCGACTCCTGCGTTGCCTGCCACTCCGCTCCGACAACAGGCGGAAGTAGTTCGATTAGCATCACTCGCTTTGCCAGTATCACCCATGGAAATTTTGACGGTCTAGAATCTTTAGGCGGCACCCTCCTGCAAGATCACGCGATTGATCCAGCAGTAGCTGAAACTATCCCACCAGAAGCTAATCACACTTCCTTTCGTAATTCGACTCCACTGTTTGGCCTAGGCCTCATCGAAGCCATACCAGATAAAGCAATTTTAGATAATGCACGTCGCACTCCTGGCGATGGCGTTAAGGGTCGTGCGTCGATCGTAACTGATATTGTTTCTGGTAAAACCATGGTTGGAAAATTCGGATGGAAGGCACAACAAGCCACCATCTTAGCTTTTTCTGCAGACGCTTACCTCAATGAAATGGGTATCACGAATCGCTTTTTCCCCTACGAAAATCCACCTAATGGTGACACCGCTAAATTAGCCCAATTCGATACAGTAGCCGACCCCGAAGACCAAGTGGATCCAGCCACAGGCAAAGGCGACATCGATAAAGTGGCTGACTATATGACTCTGCTGGCACCACCTCCCAGCGGTCCTCTTCTTCCTAACGCCGCTGCCGGAAAAAATGTCTTCGTCAATCTTGGCTGCGCACTCTGCCACACACCTTCGATGATGACTGATGCGAAAAGTCCTTACATTGCACTACGTAACAAAGAAGTTAAACTCTACTCCGACTTACTCTTACACAACATGGGCAAATTAGGAGATGGTATCGTCCAAGGCGTAGCGAACGGATCTGAAATGCGCACCTCGCCACTCTGGGGACTCAAATATAGCGCACCCTACCTACATGATGGCACGGCCATGACTATCGAAGACGCGATCAAAGCACACGACGGTGAAGCTAAAATATCCCGCGATCGCTTTAATCGACTCAATAAAAATCAGAAACAACAACTGTTGGATTTCCTGAACTCGATTTAATTATTGATTGGTTTCGTGACGGTGCAACTGGGTGTATCTTAGATCTCCCCTTGTCCCCATGTCACCTTGCCCACGTGTCCCCTAATCTTACTATCTCGCGACATCACCGCGACCAATCACGCGGATGCCATGAGTTTGTAGAACAGACGCAGCTAAATCTTGAGCCTCAGTCCGTAGCACTAAACCATAACGTCCGTTGGGTCGGAATAAAAATGGATAGACGTAATAAATATTAATTTCTGCGCTCAGTAAAAAGCTGGTTACATCTTTTAATTGAGACTCGGATTGTAATTCAATCGCGACAACAGGAACGGCATCGTAAGCAAAACGGTGTTCAATTAAAACCTCTTCCGCTTTTTCAGGATAATCGACGATGATTCTGATGATGGTTGAGTCGGTGGTATCAACCAAACAAAGCGCCATAATATGAATATCCGCTTTACCGAATGATTCTACTAATTCGTTTAAGCGACCCACTTTATTTTCCACGAAAACAGAAAACTGCTTCACAGATCCGTCGTCTGGATGTTTGGTAGTCTTCGAAGCCATATGGGGTATATGACAGGTTATCTAAATTCATCCAGCCCTTTTAGTTTGATTTTATAAGCATAAAATAAAGTCTACCGATGCATGATTACCGTTTTAGCCATATTCTTAGCACAAGCCAGCCCGCCCGCGGCCGACCTAAAGATAGAACTCTACGAAACTAAACAAGAGGTGGTTGAATTGCCCGAGACTATCGTTGTCGAAACCCGTCGCCCAACCCTACTGAGCGAGGCCTCGCCCTCAGTCACCAAATTCAACCCCCAAGACAGTTCCCTCTCACAGTTCGGGACACTTTCAAATATACTCTCCGCCACCCCGGGAGTTTACGCCAGTGAGCAATCAGGTATAGGATCTTCGACATCCGTTTTTTTCCGTGGCACCAATTCAGCTCATACCGCATTCCTGCTCGATGGACGAAGACTCTCCGAAGGATTCTCCGGAAATTATGAAATTGGCCGATACCGCACTTACGGACTCTCCTCGGTAGAAATCCTGCGCGGCCCTGCATCGTCACTCTACGGCGCTAACGCACTGGGCGGAGTCATTGACTGTCGTTTACCACAACCGCTTACAGAATCCAACAGCATCCATTCCACTCTGGAAATCGGCTCCTATGACTATGCATCGCTGGGCATCACCGTCACAAATAATAACGCCGAAGGTGCCGAGCCAGCTACCCAAGGGAATACCATAACCTTTACCACTTCGCATAACCAGGGTTGGAGAGATAATAGTTCCCGCGACGCATCTAACTTATTATTTAAATCGGTCTGGAAAATTTCAGATAAAATTAATTTTGATATACTGGGCTCAGCAGACACCAGTCGCGCACGTCTACCCGGAACCGATGTCGCCCCCACCCCCAACGATTGGCAAAACGATCACGGTTGGCTAATCTCACCAGGAATATTCTTTCGCGATGAAAATACCCAAGCAGCGGCATTTTGGTCACACAACGAAACATCGACCAAGAGTTATACCTTGGCGACCGATTATAGCTACAAAGTTAAACGCGACGAACTCACCGCTTATCTCGACCGAAAAATTGATGCTCAATTAAACCTAGGCCTCGGAGTGAGTTATGAAAATAATCACTTCGACCAAGTAGAGAGTACTCCAAAAACTTGGGTCGACACTATGGAGTCGCTCGGTGTGTGGACTCGGGCGGATTGGAAAATTAACTCGAATAATCAATTAAAAGTAACCCTGCGTGAAGATACTTTTTCTGATTTTCAAAATCACTTTTCATGGGATATCAATTACCGACACTCCCTAAACAAAGAGTTGAGTACCCATGCTAAACTCGCAACGGCTTATCACACTCCTAGCGCCAATGATCTCGCGGGCGGGACTGTCGGCGGGGCGGCCTTACGACCTGAAAAAAATTACGGAAAAGAACTCGGCTTACGATATGAGAACGGAAAAGATCTGAGTTGGACTCTCGTGCTATTTGAAAATTATTTAACGGATTTAATCAGCTTTGATTACGTTTACCCCTACCCGGCTTATAATATTAACGAAGCACGTAGCCGCGGTGTGGAGTTCGGAGTACAATCGCAAATCACAAGCACGCTTAAACTTTTCGGGACGGGCACTTATTTAAACACTAAGGATTTCGCCACGCAAGATAGCCTGATTCGCCGACCCGATCTCATTTTTACTCTCGGCGCAGAAATGAATCCGACCACCGCATGGACCTACGGCTTATCGGTTAATCACATTGCGAAGAGAATAGATTATGACCCCAGCAGCTACGCCGTCGTGAAATCACCGAACGGCACTTACTGGCGCACCTGGCTGGTCTACCATTATAAAACTAGCCAAGAATTATCACTGCGCATTGAGAATCTCTTTAATGAAACTGCGCCGCCCGCCAGCCTAGGGTTTCCCGCCCAACCGCGTTCATTTTATTTATCATTTTCAGTGAAATATTAGTTCCCTTCCTTGCCAAGGCAGTGAATAGCAAACTAGTATAACCCTCCTCACCTATGAGTCGGTACTACTTCGCCTACGGTTCAAATCTCGACAGCAGTCAAATGGAGCGTCGTTGCCCTGGGCATCAGTATCGTTGTAAGGCATTTCTCCCTAAACATCGTCTAGCCTTTACTCACCCGAGCACCACTTGGGGAGGCGGATCAGCTGATATCATCGATGACGAACAGTCACCCGGCGTCTGGGGATGCATCTATGAACTCACCGCTGACGACTGGGTAAGATTATCCACCGCAGAGGGCGCAGGCTATCGCCGCACAACCCTGACCGTCTTAGAGGCTGGCGTCGAAGACTGCCCCTTTGAATGCGATGCCTTTAAAGTGATTGATCCCACCGGACCACACCTTCCCGCCAAAGCTTATTTAGATACAATTATTAGAGGTGCTCTCTCGCGAAGTCTACCCGCCGGCTGGACCACTTGGCTCAAGGGCATATCCCATAAAGGTTAAGTGATAAAACTAGGCGGCGTTAAAGATTTTATTCACTTTTTAGGGAACTTTCTCGACTGTTTAGTAATCTCACTATTCTCGAACACACCCCCTATTTTATGTCACCCCTCAATCGTCGTTCATTCATCAAGAGCACTGCCTTCGCTGCGACTGCAGTGGGATTAAGCGCCCGCAGCTTCGCCCAGGTCAGTGGAGCTAACAGCGAAATTCGAGTCGCCGTAGTTGGCTTCCGTAGTCGCGGACTCGAACACATTAAGGAAATCAAAAAAGTTCCCGGCGTGCGCATTGTTGCATTATGCGATGTCGATTCAGATGTCCTCGCCAAAGGTCTCTTAGAATGTCCTGGTGCCGTGGGTTATACCGATATTCGTAAGATGCTAGAAGATAAAAATATCGATGCCGTCTCCAACGCTTCGCCAAATCATCAACACGCCATTCAAGGCATCTGGACACTTCAGGCCGGTAAACACCTGTATATGGAGAAACCTCTTTCCCATAATATCTTCGAAGGACAGCAACTGGTCGCAGCAGGAAATTATTTTAATAAATTAGTCATTCAGGCCGGCACCCAAAGCCGCTCAGGCGCGGGCATTCGTGCAGCAGTCAAAGATGTTCATGCAGGCGTGTACGGAAAAGTAAAAGTGGCTCGTGGAATTTGTTACAAACGTCGTAAATCTATCGGGCCCGCTAAAAAAACCCAATTACCTAGCAATATTGATTATGACTTGTGGAACGGACCAGCCGATATCCAAGAATCCATTCGTGGAAATCAAACCGATCCAGTTAACGAAACCAAAAGCTTTGGCCCAGTCCACTACGATTGGCACTGGTTCTGGAACTACGGTGGTGGCGACATGTGCAATCAAGCCATCCACGAAATTGATATCGCTCGTTGGTTCCTCAATACTCACGAAGTCGCCCCCGAAGTAATGTCTATCGGCGGTCGTTTATCCTACAGCGACTGTGGCGAAACACCTAACAGCTTCTTAGCTATTTATAATTATGCAGCAGCACCTTTAATTGCAGAAGTTCGCGGCCTCACCTCGAACGGAACCATGGATGGACCTATGGATAAAATCCATAAATTGAGCAAGGCTAGCATTGGTATCGTCGTCGAATGTGAAAACGCTACCATCATCGTTCCCGACTACCACTCCGCCAAAGCTTACGATGCCTCAGGTGCAGTCATCAAATCCTACGGAAAAGAAGCGAGCCAAGTTGACATGTCAGGCGGCGCCTCTGGCCACCACGCAAACTGGTTTGAATGTATTCGCGCCGGATCTAACTCCAACATTCATGCTCCCTTACACGAATGCCATATCTCGACGAACCTAGTTCACGCTGCCAATATTTCATACCGTCTCGGTGCGAAGAAAAATAGCGGCGAAATCACTGAGGCGATTAAATCAAGCTCCGGACTTTCCGAAGCCTACAATCGCATGAAGGATCACCTGGGGGTTAATGGTGTTAAAGTAGATGAATCTGCTTTAACCTTAGGCACTCCACTCACCCAAGATCCTAAAACGGAACTCTTCACGGGTGCGAATTCCGAAGCCGCCAACCGCGACCTAGTTGCCAAACGCGAAGGTCGTGCTGGTTTCAAAATCCCAACTAAATTCTAAATATGAAAAAATATTTATTAGCCGCACTCATCCCCCTCGTTGGTTTTGCTGGAGATAATGAATTAACCGACGCCGAGAAGGCCGCGGGCTGGAAATTATTGTTTAACGGAAAAACTACCGAAGGCTGGCGCTCCGCCAAAGGTTCTGAGTTCCCTAAAGCGGGCTGGTCGATTGTGGATGGTACGTTCCGCACCGAATTCTCGGGCGGTAAAGAATCAGCCGCCGCCGGAGATATTATCACGACAGATAAATTCTCAAAATTCGAAGTCAGTGTAGATTTCAAATTAACCCAAGGGGCTAACAGTGGATTGAAATATTTCGTTCAACCGAACCTCAACCAAGGCGCGGGCTCAGCTTTTGGTCTAGAATTCCAAATGCTCGATGATGAAAATCACCCCGACGCTAAACTAGGTCGTGATGGAAATCGCACCATTAGCTCGCTCTACGACATCATTACCGCAAACAAAGATAAAAAGCCTAGCCCTATCGGACAGTGGAACACCGCATTAGTTAAGACTGATGGCAAAAAAACTGAACATTGGTTAAACGGTATGCTCGTTGTTTCCTACGATCGCACTACCGATGAATTCAAAGCCCTCGTCGCGAAGAGTAAATACGCCGACAAAAAATATGGCGGAAACTTTGGCCAATGGGAGTCTGGTCATATTCTACTTCAAGAACACGGTGACGAAGTTTGGTTTAAAAACATCAAAATCAAAGATTCGAGCTCGAAGTAATTTAAGCTTAAATTGTCTAAAAAGCCCAATTTTATTGGGCTTTTTTTATGCCTGAAGACTTCACTGCACTCGCTCGACTTTTACGCCTAAACCCTTATTCCCTATTCTATGTCCAAAAAGCCTTCGTCGTCAGGTTATCCTGAATTTCTCAAAGAACTCCTCGATGCCAAATCTCCCACGGGTCATGAATTCGCCGCGCAAGCCGTCATCGACCGCTATGTGAAAGACTCGGCCGATAATTATAATAAAGACACACTGGGAAATCGCATCGCCGAACTCAAAGGTAAAGGCGGACCGACTTTAATGTTTGCGGGGCACATCGACGAAATCGGTCTCATCATTTCACACATCGATGATAAGGGTTTTCTCTACTTCGAATTTTTAGGCGGTCACGATCACGTTATTCCCTCTGGTCGTCGCGTTCATATTCTCACTCGCAATGGACCCGTTCTCGGCGTTACCGGAAAACGCGCCGTCCACCTCCTCTCTCCTGAAGATCGCAAGCGCGTTCCCGAACGTCATGACATGTGGATTGATATCGGAGTAAACAATCGCACCGACGCCTTAAACATCGTCCGCATCGGCGACCCTGCTATTTATTCGGACGGACCTGAAATCCTCCGTGGCTCCATCGGTGTCGCCCGTGCTTTCGATGACAAAGCCGGTGCCTATGTTTGTATGGAAGCATTCCGTCGTCTCGCTAAACAAAAAGACCTGGTCGCACGCGTTGTATCCGTGGCAACAACTCAAGAAGAAATCGGCACACGTGGCGCTCAAGTCGCCGCCCAAGGAATCAACCCACAGGTTTCCATCACCGTTGATGTAGGTCATGCGACCGACCACCCTGACGCCGATAATCGCAAGTTCGGTAAATTTACTTTATCAGGCGGACCCATCATCAGCCGCGGACCCAATATCAATCCTCTGGTCTTCGATCAAATGGTCGCTGCCGCCGAATTGCTCAGTATCCCTTACCAAGTCGCTGCTGAATCCAGACCTACCGGAACCGACGCTCGTGCCATTCAAATGGCCAATGGTGGCGTGGCCTGTGGCTTGGTATCTATTCCTCTGCGCTATATGCACACCCCCGGTGAAGTCGTAGATCTCGCCGTCGTTGAGCAATGCGTTCAGCTGCTGGTTGAATTCGCCTGCCAGGTTAAGAAAAACCAAAATTACACTTGGTAATAAATGCGCGGTGCTATTTGCACCTTTTAGTGCATCCCTCACTCTAACGCTATGCCTACCCTCGTCTGGTTTAGACAAGACTTACGTCTAGCTGATAATCCAGCCCTGCAGGCTGCCATAGCCGCAGGTGATTCCGTTATTCCGGTTTATATTCACGATATAAAATCAGAGGGTGAGTGGAGTCCGGGCGGAGCAACGCAATGGTGGCTGCATCACGCATTAATCGATCTTGCCGAACAGTTAAACAAAGCCGGCAGTCCTTTAATCATTCGCCAAGGCGAGAGTTTAAAAGAATTAGAAAAATTAATCAATGAGACGGGAGCAACGAGCGTCGTTTGGAATCGTCGCTACGAACCTTTAATTGTTAAGCGTGATACGGAAATCAAAACCCAATTACGAAATAGCGGACTCAAAGTAGAATCCTACAATGGTAGCTTATTACACGAGCCCCAGAAAATTAAAAATCTCTCGGGTAATCCTTTTCAGGTCTTCACGCCGTTTTGGAAAAACTGCTTAGCCAATTTACAGTTTGGTACACCGACTAAAGCACCTAAAAAAATTCAGGGTCTAAGTCAGTCGGTATCCAGTGTGTCGATTGATAGTTTAAAACTTTTACCTAAGATTAAATGGGATCAGCAATTCTCCAAAGAGTGGAATCCTACCCGTGCGGGTGCAGAAAGTCGTCTCGCCGAATTCAAAAAAGCGCCGGTTAAAGACTATGACGAAGCTCGCGATATCCCCAATATCGACGGCACTTCCCGACTCTCCCCTTACTTACACTTCGGCCAAATTTCTCCATTAGAAATTTATACTGCAATTAAAGAAACACCTTTTGCAGAAACTAAAAGTGGGCAGCGTTACATCGCTGAAATTGGCTGGCGTGAATTTGGCTACCACTTGCTCCACCACTTTAATCATACTCCTGAAAAAGCACTGCGCAAAGAGTACGACGATTTTCCGTGGCAGTCTGATCCCAAACTTCTTCGGGCCTGGCAAAAAGGTAAAACCGGATTCCCGATTGTGGACGCGGGCATGCGCCAACTCTGGCTAACTGGCTGGCAACATAACCGTGTGAGAATGATTGCTGCGTCCGTTTTAGTGAAACACCTACTGCAACCTTGGCAGGATGGAGCTAAATGGTTCTGGGATACCTTAGTGGACGCCGATTTGGCCTCTAATACCCTTGGCTGGCAATGGGCCGGTGGTTGTGGTGCCGATGCCGCCCCCTACTTCCGTGTCTTTAATCCTGTTCTTCAAGGTGAGAAATTTGATCCGGAGGGCGACTACGTTCGAAAATACGTTCCTGAATTAGCTAAGATGCCTGCCGAATGGATTCACAAACCTTGGGAAGCACCAGCCGATGTTTTAGCCAAGGCCGGCGTCGTACTCGGTAAGAATTACCCCGCACCTGCGATCGGACTCACGGAAGGTCGCGATCGTGCCCTAGCAGCATTTAAGAAACTCCGAAGTTAACTAAAATAGTCTACGCCACCTTCAAACAGTGGCTGATATTTACTGCCTGGAATATTCTTAGCAACGTCGCGTCCTCGACGCTCACTGTGACCCATCTTACCTAAGACCCGTCCACAGGGACTGGTGATGGCTTCAACCGCATGAATAGATCCATTCGGATTGAAATCAATTTTGTGCGAAGGTTGACCAACGGAATCACAATATTGAAAAGCGATTTGTCCGTGGCGCGCTAACTCATCAATCATTCCAGGCGAAGCCACAAACCTACCCTCTCCGTGTGAAAACGGAATGGTGTGTTGTTGTCCAACCGACATCTTAGAGAGCCAAGGCGATTTGACGGAAGCCACACGCGTATAAGCATAACGTGAAATGTGGCGACCGATGTAATTATAAAATAAAGTCGGAGCGTGGTGATCAACATCACGAATTTCACCATACGGAACCAAGCCAGTCTTAATGAGTGCTTGGAATCCATTACAAATACCAAGAATTAAACCTTCTCTGGATTTCAATAGGTCCATCGTCGCATCACGAACCACCGGCGACTTAAGCACCGCTGCAATAAATTTACCCGAACCATCAGGCTCATCCCCGGCCGAGAATCCACCAGGAATCATGAGTATTTGTGAACGTTTAATGGCTTCAGCCAATGCCTGGAGTGACTGAGTTAACGATTCAGCGTCACCATTTCTTAATACTAATATTTCAGACTCAGCACCAGCTTGGTTAAATGCTCTAGCGGTATCATACTCACAATTACTACCAGGAAAAACAGGAATGATAACTCTCGGACGAGCTACTCTGACTTTCGGCTTATGAATTAAGCGTGTATTAAAATCAAACGTGAGTGGCTCACCAGCAGACTCATTCGCTTTGGTCGGGAAAATAGGTTCTAAAACACTTTCGTTTACTTTTAATAATTCATCAATCGAGATACTTACACCAGGCCATGTGATAACTGGGGCCGACTGAGTCTTTCCTACAATGCGGTAAGATAATTCGCTAAGATCAACCGTCGATTCTACTTCTAAAATAATGGATCCGTAGTTAGGCACTAAGAAGTCAGCCGAAGGCGCAGTATTCAGAGCCACACCCACTCGATTACCAAAAGACATGCGCGCAAGCGTATGACCGACGCCACCATTTCTCACCGCTGAGGCAGCTAAAACCCTGCCATGCTTCATTAAACTATGCACGGCGGCCCACTGTTTTTTAGCTAGTTTCAAATCGGGCAACAAAGATTCGGTTCGGGGTACATCCACGAGCACCACGAGAGAATTAGGTTTTTTAAATTCTGCTGAAACCACTTCGCCTGACTTCGCTGGCACAATGGCAAAGGAAACGAGCGTCGGTGGAACATCGAGATCTTTAAAGGAACCCGACATACTATCCTTACCGCCAATCGCGGCGGTACCAAATTCAAGTTGAGCATCGAGTGCACCCAACAATGCAACCAACGGTTTACCCCAGCGTTTAGAATCATTACCTAATTTTTCAAAATACTCTTGGAAGGTTAAACGTACTCGCTCTGGATTTCCACCTGCGGCTGTTATGCGAGCAAGCGATTCAACCACTGCACAGACAGCACCGTGTCCGGGCGACCACTGAGCGACCTCAGGATTAAATCCGTAAGTCATAATCGTACAAACATCGGTTTCGCCTTTTAAAATAGGCAATTTGGCGACCATCGCATCTTGCGGCGTGGTCTGCGTTAATCCGCCAAACGGATGGAGAACCGTATTTGCACCAATCGATGAATCAAAGCGTTCACCCATACCACGTTGCGTAGCCAGAGTGAGACTGGATAATGCCTTTTTAAATTCGTCAGCACTGAGTGGCTTTGAGCTAGATAAAAAGGGATGATTATTAGAATCAGGAGCTACCACTGAAGCCATGGCAGACTGACTCACGCCGTTGGTGTCTAAAAAGTCGCGGGTGATGTCTACAATGCGTTGTCCGCGCCACTCCATGATGAGTCGTCCAGTATCCGTGACATCAGCCACTAAAACCGCTTCGAGATTTTCGCGCTGAGCTGCAGAAATAAATTGAGCAACGTCTTTAGGGTCCAAAACTACGGCCATACGCTCTTGTGATTCGGACAGCGCGATTTCAGTTCCATCTAAACCATCGTACTTTAAAGGAACTCGATCGAGGTGAATGTGAAGCGATGGAGCCAGTTCACCGATAGCCACGGAAACACCTCCCGCACCGAAATCGTTACAACGTTTGATCAGTTTACTGACTGTAGCATCACGGAAAAGACGTTGGAGTTTTCGTTCGGTGGGAGCATCGCCCTTTTGAACCTCGGCTGAATTTTGTAAGGCAGTTTCAGTATGTTCTTTGGAGGAACCTGTAGCACCACCGACGCCATCGCGACCGGTTCTGCCGCCGACTAATACAATCACATCACCAGGCGAAGGAACTTCGCGACGTACGCACTCGCGTGGTCCGGCCGCCACCACTGCACCAATCTCCATTCGCTTGGCGACATATCCAGGATGATAGTGTTCTGAAACTAAACCGGTCGCTAGACCGATTTGATTTCCATAGGAAGAATACCCTGCGGCAGCTCCACGGGTGATTTTGCTTTGAGGAAGTTTTCCAGGCAGAGTTTGGTCGTAAGGGGTTAACGGATTAGCCGCACCCGTAACACGCATCGCCTGATAAACATAGGAGCGACCCGAAAGCGGATCACGAATGGCACCGCCTAAACAAGTAGCGGCACCACCAAAGGGTTCAATTTCTGTCGGGTGATTATGTGTTTCGTTTTTAAACATCACCAACCACTCTTCCATTTTTCCATCGATTTCGACCGGTACCACAATCGACGCTGCATTCACTTCTTCCGACTCTTCCTGATCATCGAGTAAGCCACGACGTTTCAATTCACGTGCGCCGATGGTCGCAATATCCATCAAGCAAATCGCTTTGCCTTGGCGATTAAGACCCAGGCGCACTTGCTTATACTTTTCCCAAGCTAAGCGAAACGGTTCCAGTAAGGGCGAGGGTGCGAATTCAACGGCTGTTAATTCAGCTAAAAACGTCGTGTGGCGACAATGGTCAGACCAATAAGTGTCGAGTAATTTTAACTCAGTTAAAGTGGGCTCGCGACGTGCTTCTTTGATAAAATAATTTTGGCAGAAAAGAAGATCTGCATCCGACATCGCCAATCCGAGGTCTTTGCGAAGTGCAGTGAGTTCTTGTATCGACTTAACTAAGAAATTTTTAATCGCCGGAACAGCGGATGGCTCTGGGGCTTTTCGACGAATAGAATGAGGTTTAGCTAAATCGGCCTCTCGGGAGTCGACCGGATTAATTAAATATTTTTTTAACTTTGTAATCTCTTCGGCCGTTAACTTGCCTTGAGCTAAATAAATGCGGGCTGCAGCGACGGTCGGACGTTCACCGCCGCCCACAATTTGCAAACATTGGGCAGCTGAATCTGATCGTTGATCGAATTGACCAGGTAAATATTCGATTCCGAAAACCGTTTCATCCGATGAAAATGGGAAGTTTTCTGGATAAACATCATCAACCGGTGGTTCGGCGAAAACAGTCGGTATGGCTTTTTGTATAGAAGCTTCGCTCGCACCTTCGATATCATAGCGTTGCAGGATACGCATAGACTCTAAATTTGGGAGGCGAAGAGAATCCCTTACGTCATGCAGAAGCGCATCGGCTTCTGACCTAAACGCGGGTTTCTTTTCTACATAAAGTCGATTCATGTCTGCCCATTACCTTGTCGGAAAAGTGGTCGGTTGGACGATACAAAACTCAATAATTTTTATTACCATTATTTATGGGCACAAAATAGGGGCGAACCTTTCGATTCGCCCCTATTTATCGGATTAAGCCGACAGACTATTTCTTGGCTGCACGTTTTTCCTCAATCGCAGCTTGGGCGGCGGCGAGGCGAGCAACAGGTACGCGGTAAGGCGAACAAGAAACGTAAGACAGTCCTACGCGGTGACAGAACTTAACGGACTCAGGCTCTCCACCGTGTTCACCACAAATACCGAGTTTGATATCAGGACGGGTTTGACGGCCCTTCTCGATGGCAATCTTCACTAATTGACCGACGCCAGTCTGATCGAGGCTAGCGAACGGATTCTTTTTGAAGATTTCGTTTTCAGTGTAAGCACCGAGGAAGTTACCCATGTCATCACGAGACACACCGAGTGTAGTCTGGGTGAGGTCATTAGTACCGAAGCTGAAGAACTCAGCAGTGTGTGCAATTTCGTCAGCAGTTAAGGCACCGCGAGGAACCTCAATCATTGTGCCAACTGAATAAGCGATCTTCACTTTCTTCTCCGCTTGGACTTCGGCAGCAACGCGATGGATGACTTCGACTTGTAAGTCTAATTCGCGCTTGTAGCCAACGAGAGGCACCATGACTTCGGGTTTAACTTTGATACCCTTCTTCATCACAAAGGCAGCAGCTTCAAAAATAGCGCGCGCCTGTGTTTCGGTGATTTCAGGATAAGCGATACCTAAGCGGCAACCGCGGTGACCAAGCATCGGATTGAATTCGTGCAAGGCATGGACGCGGGCGATCACTTTTTCCTTAGAAATTCCGAGTTTCTTAGCTAATAAAGCTTGGGCTTTATCATCATGAGGAACGAATTCGTGTAAGGGCGGATCGAGTAAACGAATAGTCGCAGGAAGACCGTTGAGCGCTTTGAAGATACCGATGAAGTCCTCACGCTGATAAGGAAGAATCTTAGCGAGAGCTTTACGACGACCTTCAAGTGAATCGGCGAGAATCATTTCGCGCACCGCATCGATACGATTTCCCTCGAAGAACATGTGTTCGGTGCGAGTTAAGCCGATACCTTGAGCACCAAACGCGACCGCCTGTTTGGTCTGCTCTGGATTGTCAGCATTGGTACGAACTTGCAGGCGTGTGGCCTGGGCACACCAATTCATTAACTGCACATAATTTTTGTATTTCTCGGTCTTCTGTGCGTTCTTGTCGTTATTAAGAAGGCCTGCGATAATTTCAGAAGGCGCAGTCTTGATTTGTCCGGCATAAACAGTTCCGGCAGTACCATCGATAGATAAGTAATCTCCTTCTTTAAACTTATGACCAGCAATGGTCGCAATTTTTTTGTCGTAGTCGATATGTACCGCAGCGGCACCACAGACGCAGACTTTACCCATTTGACGGGCAACGAGTGCGGCGTGAGATGAAACACCACCACGAGCCGTGAGAATACCTTCAGCGGCGATCATACCACGAAGATCTTCAGGGGAAGTTTCGACACGTACTAATAAAACTTTTTCGCCTTTATCGGCAGCGACGACGGCACGTTCAGCATTGAAATAAATGCGTCCGGTAGCAGCACCAGGTCCCGCAGGCAGGCCCGTCGCAATCGCTTTCGCTTTTTTGACATCATTAACGTCGAAAATCGGAGCTAACAATTGTTCTAATTGGTCAGCAGGATTACGCAGAATCGCGGTTTCCCAGTCGATGAGTTTGGACTTCACCATGTCGGCAGCGAACTTGAGTGCGGCCGCCGCAGTGCGCTTACCATTACGAGTCTGCAACATGTAGAGTTTACCTTCTTGCACAGTGAACTCGATATCTTGAACGTCTTTAAAGTGCTTCTCGAGAATTTGACGCACCTTTAATAACTGTTCATAACTCTTAGGCATCACGTTCTTTAATTTAATCACGGGCTCAGGAGTACGGACACCGGCGACCACGTCTTCTCCTTGTGCATTCACTAAAAATTCTCCGTAGAACTCGTCGACACCGTTAGCAGGATTACGAGTGAAAGCTACGCCGGAACCAGAATGTTCGCCGGTGTTACCAAACACCATCGCTTGAACGTTAACGGCGGTACCCCACTCGGCAGGGATATTGTACTTGCGGCGATAAACAATCGCGCGGTCATTCATCCAAGAACTGAAAACAGCACCTGCGGCACCGCGGAGTTGCTCCCAGGGATCGTGAGGGAAAACACGTCCAGTGCGCTCTTTCACCAAAGCTTTAAAACGCTTCACCAATTCTTGTTGGTCGGCGGCCGTCAGTTTAGAGTCTTCGATATCTCCGTCATATTTTTCGTGTTTGAATTCTTCGATGACTGTTTCAAAAGGCTCGTGATCTTCGCCTTCGCGTTTTTGTACGCCGAGTACAACGTCACCATACATTTGGATGAAGCGACGGTAGCAATCCCAAGCAAAACGCGAATTGTTCGTGGCCTTCTCGAGCGCGATGACTGATTGATCATTCAAACCGAGATTTAAAATGGTGTCCATCATGCCGGGCATGGAGTCGCGAGCACCCGAGCGAACGGCAACCAAGAGAGGCATGCCTTGCGTTGCACCAAATTTCGTCCCCATCAAGTTCTCCATATTTTTAACACCGGCCTCCATCTGCGCTTGGAGTGTGGAGGGGTAAGTGCGCTTGTTAGCGTAGTAGTAGGTGCAGACTTCCGTGGTGATGGTGAAACCTGGAGGAACCGGCAGACCAATACGGGTCATCTCTGCAAGGTTGGCACCTTTGCCACCGAGGAGAGCTTTCATGGAACCATCGCCATCGGCTTTGCCGCCTCCCCAAGTATAAACTACTTTTGTAGATTTAGTTTTCGGTGAATGGTTACTTTTTTTATTTTTTGCCATGGGGATATTGGGTGTATGAAAAATTGATTAATTCAACGGCTAGCCGGTGAACCTTGGGGAGTTCTAAAAGAAGACGAAACCCACTGATACTGTCAATGGATTTGGGGCTATCTTGTCCTTCATATCCACTCATAAGGCCAAAATATTGAACGGGCATTAGAAAATCTTAATCCTCCCTACAATAAAACTAAACGGAGGCTAAACCTTAGATAATTCTCAAAAACTTTAGGACAATAATAACGACAATTCCGACCAAAGTTAATGCTACTAAAATTTGTGGTATTTGTGCGGAAGCCTTTTCCTTGTAATTGGTTTGGTTCTCGTGGGTTTTCTTTCCTAGTGGCGTGACACTATGAATAGTCACCTCGGGATAGGATCGACCAGGAACATCTTTAACGGTCGCGCTGATTAAACCTAATTTTAACAAAACAAGATATGCCATGGCTTTTCTCGCACTCGAAAATGTATCAAAATTATTACACTCACGGCCGACGACTAAACGCTCCAAAGCGGCCTGAGCATCTGAGGTGATGTAGCGCCGTTGTGATGAACTTTTGTTATCTGTACTCAATTCGATGTTTCACCTTTGTTATTGTTGTAAATTACAAATAACAATTCTAATTTATAGCTGTGGCTGGCTAACTTAAATGTCTAAATATGAAATCCGAGAATCAACATCATAGCCCAAATAATACATTAACTTCGGCGCTCACTATTGCAGGTTCTGATAGTGGAGCGGGTGCCGGTATTCAGGTGGATCTACTAACATTTGCGGCCAATGGAGTCTACGGAACGACCGCCATTACTTGTTTAACTGCTCAAAATCCAACAGGAGTAAGCGGAATTCAGCCCACCCCAGCGGGCTTTGTCATCGAGCAATGCGAACAGGTAATTCGTCACTTTCAACCGCGAGCCCTCAAAACAGGGATGTTACTCAATAAAGAAATCGTTGAAGCCGTCGCTCAATTAATTAGCTCCACAAAAATTCCAAGTGTGGTTGACCCCGTCATGGTCGCCTCAAGTGGTGCCTGCCTATTATCGCCTGATGCCGTTGATGCCGTCAAAAAAAGCCTGATTCCATTAGCGACTTTGGTGACCCCCAATCTCGATGAAGCCTCGATTTTATTGGGCAAAAATGCTATCGGCGGTAGCAACTGCGAAACAGAAGCACGCGAACTAGCTCAACTTTATCGCGTCCCGTTCTTACTCAAAGGTGGCCACGCGCAAGGCGATGAACTGATCGACGTTCTCGCTTGGCCCGATGGAAAAACTTTTGTGCTGAAAGCAAAACGCATCAAAGAAATTGATACGCACGGAAGTGGCTGTACTTTATCCGCAGCCATCACCGCGCACCTCGCCCTGGGAAAAGATTTAAAGTCCGCGGTCGTTGCCGGACATGACTACCTGCAGGCCGGTATGACCTCCCCGATTTCGGTTGCAGGATTGAAGCACATAAAACACTAGGTTTTAGTCAAAAAATAGGGTGAAATTTAGGCCTAATTGGCTTAAATCGGATGTTTTTAACCCTCCTAGGTTATTCACACTTGCCCCTACGCCTTGCAGACCTTTTCTAACCCATTCCCTGCGGTAAACATCCCGCTAATCGACCATGACAAAAAAGAACGCTGCGAAGCAATCGACCTCCAAAACAAAATCCACCTCTTCCGCCACCACCGGCGTGAAAATGCGCGGTTGTGATGTCATGGTCCGTTGCCTCGAGAACCTCGGCGTCGACACGATCTTCGCTTACCCAGGTGGTGCCTCGATGGAACTTCACCAAGGTCTGACCCGTTCCAAAAAAATTCGCACCATCCTACCTCGTCACGAACAAGGCGGAGCATTCATGGCTCACGGTTACTCACGCGCCACAGGAAAACCTGGCGTGTGTATGGCGACTTCAGGTCCTGGTGCTACGAACTTAGTTACTGCGATTGCTGATGCACACATGGATAGCATTCCATTAATCTGTATCACCGGACAAGTTTACCAACAATTCATCGGACGTGCTGCTTTCCAAGAAACTGATTTCTATGGAATGACTCTTCCCATCGTGAAGCACTCCTTCCTCGTATTAAATTACGAAGAGTTGCCGATGATTATGTACAAGGCTTTCAAAATTGCGACCACCGGTCGCCCAGGTCCCGTCGTAATCGATATTCCTAAAGACGTACAACAAGTGGAGTTTGTGCCCGTATTTCCTAAGTCAATCGACGATGTGTCCATCCCTGGTTTAGCCGTTCCACCTAAGCCTGGTGACGCTCAATTCGAAACGATTATTCGCTTAATCGAAAAATCTTCACAGCCAGTTCTCTACATCGGTGGCGGTATTCTTTCGGGCGACGCTCACAAAGAATTAATGGAATTCGCTGAAGCAACCAACATTCCTGTAGCTTCAACGCTCATGGGCTTGGGTGCCTTCCCAGCCAACCACCCACAATCACTCTACTGGTACGGTATGCACGGCACGGTCGCCGGCAACTGGGCAGTTTGTAAGAGCGATTTACTCATCGTACTCGGCGCACGCTTTGACGACCGTATCACCGGTGCGATTGAAAAATTTGCACCCGACGCAACCATTGTTCACATCGACATCGATCGCTCCGAACACCACAAAAATAAATTCGCAGATTATCCGATCCACTCCGATGTTAAGCACGCACTTAAACGTCTCACCGCTCTGACAAAAAAGAATTTCAAAAAGCCTGATCTCAAAAAGTGGTACACCACCATCAATGGCTGGAAAAAGGAACACCCCTTCCCTTTCAGCTACGACCGCAAGGGCTCGAAGCATATCTTACCTCAAGAAGCCATCGAAATGCTCTATGAGGAGTCCAAAGGTGAAGCGATTATCTCAACGGGCGTAGGCCAACACCAAATGTGGGCCCCGCAATACTACCAATTCAATAAACCACGCACTTTCATTAGCTCCTTAGGCGCTGGAACGATGGGCTTCGGCCTCCCAGCCGCGATTGGCGCTAAAGTAGCCTGCCCCAAAAAGCAGGTCATCGATATCGACGGGGACGGCTCGTTCCTCATGAACATCCAAGAATTGGCGTGTATGAAAATTGAAAAAATTAATGCCAAAATTCTCATTCTTAACAACCAACACTTGGGTATGGTGGTTCAGTGGGAAGATCGATTCTACGCCGGCGTTCGCGGACATACCATCCTAGGTGACGCATCTAATATCGGCAGCCCCGACAATCCAGCCGGACTCTATCCTGACTTTGTAAAGATTGCCAACGGCTTTGGCATTAAAGCACGACAAGTGATGAAGCGCGAAGATCTTCGTGACGCTATTCGTGAAATGCTTGATCACGACGGTCCTTACTTACTCGACGTTGTTGTTCCTTACACCGAACACGTCTTGCCGTTTATTCCTCAGAAGAAATCGGCGATGGAAATTCTGACGAAATAAACTCTCGTCAGCCTCTCAAAAAATAAGGTGCGATTATTCGCACCTTATTTTTTATATGAGTGAAGAGACGCTTAGCTGACGTGCTCGGATAACCAACGTTCTGCTTCAATCGCCGCGCGACAACCCATACCTGCTGCGGTGATGGCCTGACGATAAACGTGATCCGCACAATCACCTGCCACGAAAACACCAGGGACTTGAGTATTCACGGTATTGGCTTCAGCGACAAGGTAACCGTTTTCATCGACCTTCAAGGCGGGAGTAAAGGGTTGAGAATTAGGAATGTGTCCGATGGCAATAAACACACATTTACAGGGGATTTCACGGGTTTTTCCGTCAGCTTCTTTCACTTTAATCGTGTGCACTTTACCATCGGCACCGCCTAAAATTTCAAGAGGAGTGCAATTGAGGGCGAGTTCAATTTTTTCGTGAGACTTCACGCGCTGGACCATGATCTCGGACGCACGGAATTTATCACGACGATGAATTAAAATTACTTTGGAGGCAAAACGAGTTAAGAACAGAGCTTCTTCACAGGCAGAGTCACCACCACCCACAACAACGACTGGAACATTGCGGTAAAAAGCACCATCACAAGTAGCGCAGGTTGTCACTCCATTGCCACCGTAGTATTCTTTCTCGCCAGGGATGCCCATGAGGCGTGGCGAGGCTCCGGTAGCGATAATGACCGCCTTAGCTTCGTAGGTGGCTTCTCCACCGACGAGTTTTTTCGTGGCTCCAGAAAAATCTACTTTTTCAATTCGATCCCAAGCAAAACGTGCACCGAAGCGTTCCGCCTGAGCTTTCATATTAGTAATCAATTCATTGCCATCGACGCCGTGAACGAAGCCAGGAAAATTTTCGACCTCTGAAGTCGTCGTCAATTGACCACCGGGCTGACCACCCTCGAGAACCAGCGGACTTAAACCTGCACGGGCTGCGTAAATCGCAGCGGTTAAACCTGCACAACCAGTTCCGAGAATTAAAACATTTTCAGCCATAAACAGTTTTGAATTTTGAGTGGATTGAGATAACGGCAAGACAGAAAATCAGTCTTCAAGTGTTTCGTCGGACAAACAACTCAGTAAATTTATTTTTTGGATGACTCAGCCCACTGTCTTGGCGTTTTCGCAACCCAACCTTCTTTGCTAAGAAAATCAGCAATTTTGACGAAATCATTGTAGGATGGATCGTCCCACTGGCCCACGTGACCTTGTAAAATCAGAGGACTGGTCGGTGTCTTGGCTTTATATGCCTGCATGAATTTATCGTAGCTCACCTTGCCCGTGGCGACCTCCATATTAATCGAACGACCCAAAATAATGCGCTTCTTATCTTTGGGCCCAAAAAACCAATTTGTCAGATTCGGACAAGCATCCATTGCCACCGCGGTGTTTTCGTCATTCTGATTATAAGGCGCCCCGAAAGTATTAAACGTCAGTTGGGTATTTTTATTAAAAATATCACAGGCGTCCTTAAAATGCTTTTTTTGAGTTTCTAAAGTTGCACCATTAAATTCGGAACCATCGGAACCATCGGGTTTTTTAATTTTCTTATGATCCCAACCGTGCAACCAGAATTCGATACACCCTCCATTCTCGATGGCATTTTTCTTTATCCAAGCAACATCGTCAGTATTCGGAGTTACTAAAGAATCACAGATCACGCCCATCGAAATCACCGTTTTATTTTTCACGGCCCAATCGCTAACCTTTTTAAATCCCGGAAGAAGACGGGCTTTTTCTCCCGCCCTCACATCGTCAAATTTCCAAATCAGAACTTTCGGACTTTCAGCAGCCATTAATTCTGCACCCCAGACGAGGTTGAAAATCACTAAGGACTTAATTATATGCTTAAGCATCGGGGAATACCTACCCTAAGCCTGAGTAGCCTTGCATGACAAGTGGGACCGTAAAGGGTCAAAAGGCCCAATAAATCGAACTTTTTACCCTAAATCACTCTAGCGGGAGCCTATTTACCCCCATTTATTATTGGAACTATGGGGGCTTTGGCTCGCCTTTTCTGCCGAGGGTTTGATAACTTTCGCCTCCGGTCCCCTATGTTCCAAAGCATCCTCAGACTCTTTGTTGGCAGCCATAATCGGAGTTTTCTCCGCAAGTGCGCCCCCATCGTTAAGCGCATCAATGCACTGGAGTTAGAATATCAGAAACTTTCCGACGAACAGGTCCGCGCCAAGACCGCCGAATTTAAAACACGTTTGGCGAAAGGTGAAAAATTAGACGCCCTTTTACCCGAAGCTTTTGCCGTAGTTAAAAATGCCGCTCGCCGACTCTGCGGAACCAAGGCGATGGTCTGTGAACATGAGTTAACCTGGGAAATGGTTCACTTCGATGTTCAGTTGGTCGGCGGAATTGCTCTGCACCAAAACAAAATTGCCGAAATGGCCACCGGTGAAGGCAAAACTTTAGTCGCTTCCCTGCCACTTTATCTCAACGCACTCACGGGTAAAAACTGCCAACTGGTGACCGTGAATGATTACTTGGCTCGACGTGACTCCGAGTGGATCGGGCACCTCTATCGCTGGCTCGGCCTCACCGTCGGTTGCATCCAAAATCAAATGGGCAATGAAGAACGCCAAAAAGCCTATGCTTGCGATATTACCTATGGAACCGCTTCGGAATTCGGTTTCGATTACTTACGTGACAACGGCATGGCTTTATCCGCCAAAGAACAAGTTCAACGCGGTCACTACTTCTGTATCGTCGACGAAATCGACTCGATTCTAATCGATGAAGCACGCACTCCGCTCATTATTTCTGGACCCACCACCGAAGAACGCGAACCTGCTTTCCCTCGCTTAGTTGACCCCGTTCGTAAACTTTTTGAATTACAAACCAAGTTGGTTACACGCATCATCAATGAGGCTGAAGCTGAACTAAAAAAAGTTCCTGAAAATAAAGAACCTTCACAAGAGACCTTAGATAAACTCTGGCTCACCGCCCACGGGATGCCGCGAAATAAATCCTTCAGCCGCTTAATGGAAGTGGGTCGCTGGAGAAAAGCACTCGAAGCCTTTGAAGGCAATCTGGCGAGCGAAGTCGAAAAAGATCGCCGCTATTATCTCAAGGAGCGTTTATACTTCTCCATCAATGAGCGTAATCACGAATCGGATCTCACTCAACTCGGTCGCGATACCTTACGCCCCGGCGAACCGGATGCTTTCGTTTTACCCGATTTACCGACGCGCTATGTGGAATTGGATAAAGATGAATCACTGACCGTAGAAAAACGGAACGAATTACGCGCCCAAGCCGAAGCTACCTACATTCAAGTCTCGGAAGACATTCACGCTATTGGCCAATTACTCAAAGCCTTTGCCCTCTACGAAAAAGACCGTCACTACGTCGTTCAGGAAGACAAGGTCATGATCGTCGATGAGAATACCGGACGCATTATGGCCGGTCGCCGCTGGAGCGATGGACTCCACCAAGCGATGGAAGCCAAAGAAGGCGTCGCCCTCGAAAAAGAAAATAAAACGTACGCAACCATCACCATTCAAAATTATTTCCGCATGTACCAAAAGTTGGCGGGTATGACGGGTACAGCCGAAACGGAAGCCACTGAGTTCCATGAAATTTACGGTCTCACGGTAGTGACCATTCCCGCTCATCGAAACTGTATTCGTATCGATGAAAATGATATTGTTTTTAAAACGCGTCGTGAAAAATATGGTTATTCGATAAAACAAATTACCGAATCACATAAAAAAGGTCAGCCAGTCCTCGTCGGCACCGCTTCCGTTGAAGCCTCGGAAACCTTAAGTCGGATGCTCACGAATGCGAAAATTCCTCACAAAGTACTCAACGCAAAACACCACGAACAAGAAGCGGATATCATCGCGATGGCCGGCCAAAAAGGCGCGGTAACGATTGCGACCAACATGGCAGGACGCGGAACTGATATTCGTTTGGGTGAAGGTGTAAGAGAATTAGGCGGACTTTTTGTACTCGGCACCGAACGCCATGAATCGCGTCGCGTAGATCGTCAGTTACGCGGCCGTTGCTCCCGTCAAGGCGACCCAGGCCGTTCCAGATTTTTAATCGCTCTCGAAGACGACTTAATGCGTCTCTTCTCTAATGCCGGTATTATTTCATCACTTTTGGAGAAATCTTTTAAAGAAGGTGAGCCGCTCGAACACCCTTTACTGAATCGCTCCATCGGCACTGCACAAAAACGCGTCGAAGGTCAAAATTACTCTCAACGTAAACGTCTCTTACAGTATGATGACGTACTCAATTATCAGCGTCAGATTATCTACGGCCTAAGAAATCGTTCATTAGATGATGCCAATACTCGTAAAAATATTCTCGAAGTCATCGCCGAAGAAGTCGAAGAGCGTGTTAATTTAATTTTCCCCGACAGCGATCGCATGGCGGACCGCGAGGGCGCCGAAGTTTTCCTTTCTTGGTTTTCACAATGCTTCCCCATTCGCATCGCCATTGAAGAAATCCTTACTCTGAATCGTGATTTAGCCGCCGCTTATATCATGAAGAAAATTAACGAGCTTCAAGAGAGTCGCAAAAAATATGAATCAAAAGAAGCTCTCCATTATTTAGAGCGTCATATTTTAATTCGTGCGATTGATAAAAATTGGCAGAATCATTTGACCGACATGGACGAACTGCGTCGTGCCGTCGGCCTCCGTGGCTACGCACAAAAAGACCCATTAAATGAGTACAAAACTGAAGCATATCGCACTTTCTCCGATTTAATGCGTCAGCTGCGATCCGAAGTGTGCTCAGGACTTTTCCGTACTGCTTCATCGATGGAAGCGCTCGAATCTTTACTGCGCTCAGCCCAAGGCCGCGCCATTGCCACTGGACCCGCCGAACCCGGCACACCAGAAGATACCGCAAGTCAAACTTCCGATAATCAACCGAAGTCCGAACCGTTCCGTCGCGCGAATCCTAAAATCGGACGTAATGACGTGGTTAAAATTCGCAAAGGCGACGAGGTCCAAGAAATGAAATGGAAAAAAGCCGAAGTGCTCGTTCGCGAAGAGGGATGGGAACTTGTTGAACCTGTTTCCGAATGACCCTTGAGCGGCCTTCAATCTTAAAATCGCCAGTCCTTATAGCTTGGTTGGGAATAGGCCTAACTGGCTTGTTATTATTTTTCTCATTTAGCCCTGTCGGACATCCCTTCGTCGCCCTCTTCGCACTGATCCCAGCGATTGTTGTAACAACCCAAAAAATACCTTGGAAGATTTGGCGACAAGCGGCCTGGGGCGTAAGTTGGATTCTTTGGATAGGGCTACTCATCTGGCTGCGACACGTCTACCCTCCTCTAGGTTATATCGGCTTAGTTTTACTAACTGCCTACTGTGCACTGTATTTATTTTTATGGTTAATTGCCTTACGTTGGATTTTTCCTGCGACGGAAAACGCCTCGCTTCCCATTCGCCTACTTTATCTCATCGGTTTAGCAGGCGCCTGGGGATTACTCGAATGGGTTCGCTCAATATTTTTAACCGGCTTCGGCTGGCTTCCACTTTCAGCGAGCCAAGAAGGTAATCCTGTCCTGCTCAGTCTCTGCGCTTGGGTTGGTCCTTATGGCCTTTCCGCCCTTCTCGTTCTGATTAATCTCGGATTCGCCAGTTGGATATTTCGACTTAAAGTCACCACACAATCTAAGCTTAGAGCGGTTAGTCCTTTAGGTTGGTTCAGTCGTCTCACGCCAGAACTTTATATTTGTTTATCACCCGTAGTGTTTGGTTTCATCGCGTGCGGTGAAAGTTTAGTCACACGAGCCGATTTAATTCCATTTACCGCAGGAGTCGTACAAACCGATTTCGATCCTAATGCAAAATGGGACTCGGTCAGACTACAGGATCACATTGAAAAAATTGATTCACTCACTGTTACAGCTAGTCAGCCCAACGCCAAAGGTGAACGTCCTGATTTTATTTTATGGCCCGAAGCCGCCCTGCCCATCTCCTTAGCCAGTCAGCCGTACGTCAATTTGCTCACGCGATTAGCTATTAAAACTGAAACGCCTCTCATCATTGGGACAATCGATAAAGAAAAAATAGGTTACACCAATAGCGTGGCAGTGATTACGTCGGCAGGATTACAGCGACCCATTTACTCTAAACGCCACTTAGTACCCTTCGGTGAATACGTACCGTTCGCTGATATTCTTCCACTGAGAAAAGTTGTACCGATTAACGAAGACTGTGTGGCGGGACGTGGTCCGAATTTATTTCCGATTACCAATCGTAAAGGACAAACCGCCATTGCGGGCGCACTCATCTGCTACGAAGATGTTTTTCCTGAACTCGCTCGCGAGCATGCACTCGCCGGCGCGAATCTCCTGGTGGTCGTAACGAACGATGCTTGGTATGGTCGCGAAGCGGGTGCCTACCAACATAACGCTCATTCTATTTTATTAGCAGCTTCCACCGGACTACCCGTGATTCGATGCGGAAACGCTGGCTGGAGTGGAACGATCAATCGCTTTGGACAAGCCAAGGCGATGACTCAAAATAACAGTATTTATTTTGCAGGCCAAGCGGTCGTCGGACCCCTATACACCCAGAAACATCAGCCCGAAACCTTTTGGGTTCAGCACGGTGATTGGGCGGTGGCCATAGGCGGACTCTTTTTTGCCTTCGCCTATATTGGGCGACGAAGACAAAAAAGTATCGGCTAAGGGACTTAAAGATTAGCGACGGCGACTATTACCACGCGATTCGCCACCCTCTTCGCCTTCCATATCTTCAGGGCGCTCTTCTTCGTCCCACTTCAATTCTTTATTCAGCTTATCGTCATCTTCAACTTCAGGTAAGTCGGCAATTTCTTCAGCCGCGGAAGTAGGACGTGCAGGCTTATCATCATCATCGTCATCCGTGGGCACTTCATGTCCCGCAGGAACGAATTCTAAAATATCCGTAATTTCTTCGAAAGGATGGATATCGCGACCTTCAATCAAAGCCTGGTTACGCATATCGCCCAATTGCTCATCCACATCTTCGATCGTTAACTTCTGCTCTAACTTGATCGTGTCGTTAATAAATTTTACGCGAAGACGAGTAATGTGTTCGAGAAAATCAGCGTAGGAACCTTTTTCGCCATCTTTGATATTAGGCAAAGCGAAAAGTAATTCTTCAGAGTCGAGAATATGTTCGGCCACGCGAGCGAGACGGACGGTTTCGTCTTTATCTTTTTCGATGGAGTGAATTTGAAATGGTACAAAAGCCGCTTCCAAGATTTCATTGGAAAGACCGTACTCACGAAGCGGGTCTAAATTATCGAGTATCCAAGGTAATTGATGGGGATCGAGAATACCGAGACCATCTGGATCGTAATGCTTGGGGTCAGAATTTTCTTTCACCCACCAGCGGTTAGTATCTTTTTTGAGTCTAATCGTGCACCACGTGAGCTTTGATGAGGTAAGGGCCATGGGGGAATGGAATTGTGGAAGTTATGCGGAGAGTCAAGAGGGGTTGAAACATTGTTTCGCAATCGAGATGTTCTCCGCTTCCCTTTGGTCTTATAACAGTTTATAGATTTATTATGTCAATTTTGTACGAAAAAGTCCTATCTAAGGCCTTTTATGCCATGGACCCCGAAACGGCCCATCAATGCGGACTGCGCGGAATGGGACTCATCGGAAGTATCGCCCCACTTCGCTGGCTCATGGAACGTGGGCTTTCTCCCGAAGGAGCAAAACCAGTGAATGTTTTTGGTTTAAAGTTCCCTAATCATGTGGGTCTAGCAGCTGGGTTTGATAAAGACGGATTGGGCTGGCGCGGAGCAGCCGCCTTGGGCTTCGGTCACGTAGAGGTCGGCACCGTCACACGGCACGCCCAAGACGGAAATGAAAAGCCACGCGTATGGCGTTACCCCCAAATTAAAACCATCGTAAACGCTTATGGCTTTCCGAATTTAGGCGCCGAAGCACTCCGCGATCGCTTAAAAAATCAACCAGGTCGCGGCCAACGCATCTGCCCTCTCGGTATCAATATTGGAAAATCCAAAATCACTCCGCTCGAAGAAGCCCAAGAAGATTATTTATTCTCTTTCAAACTTCTGGCTCCTTACGCGGATTACTTAGTCGTTAATATCAGCAGCCCGAACACACCCGGACTGCGCACTCTACAAGGTCGCGAACCACTGGTTAAACTTCTCAGCACACTCACCGCAGAAAATAAAAATACCTTAGGCGGTCCCGTACCTTTACTTTTAAAAGTCGCCCCCGATCTAAACCCGGCACAGCTGGAAGATATTCTTAGTGTTGTCAGTGAAACTAAGTTTGCCGGTATCATCGCTACCAACACGACCATTACTCGACCTCACGGGACCGAAGCGTGCGAAACGCGCGGGGGCTTGAGCGGAAGTCCTCTACTCGAAAAATCCCTACAAGTGGTGAGATTTTTAAGTAAAACCTCGAATGGCAAAATTCCCATCATTGGTTGTGGCGGAATCACCTGCGCCGAGGATGCGGGACGATTCATGGACGAAGGCGCCAGCCTCGTTCAAGTATACTCAGGATTGGTGTTCCGTGGACCAGGCCTAGCTAAAGAAATCGCCCAAGGACTTGCCTGGCGTCAACGCCCCTGGATTTAATTAAGGTTAAATTATTTTTTAACTTTAACGGGAATATGCACTTCGGACTGTTTTAAGAAAAACGGTACGAACGGACTATTCCAATAGACGCCATAAGGCTCACCAGCGACCTCGAGTTGCGACTGAGTTTTTAGCCAGTCTTGTAAACGCGCCAAACCTTCTTCATAGTTTTCCTTCGAATAGGATCCGCGAATACCAATCGCTGCGACCGTCCGAGCTTCGAGGTTCTGCAATTCAACTTCTGCACCGGGTTTTAAATCCGTACGCACTGCCGACGTTGCATCCATATAAAAAATCATCACTCCGGGGTTTATTTTTGCTTCCACGGGAGCCGTCATCGGAATTTCTTTTTCGCGGATATAATTAAAAAGTTTTCCAAAAAGTTTATTGTTGGCCGAGAAGTAAGGCTGTTCAGATTTTGAAATCATTAAGCGCGCTGCCGGTAACTCCTTAATTTCGATTTGCCCTGGTGACGTCCGGGCATAGGCCTCCCCCTCAGTGGCACTCGCAAAACTCGGGATAATAGATGTCATAATGATAAGAAATTGGGGTAGTTTCATGACTATTAACTTATCCAAAAAATCAAGGTTTGCAAACCCACTCACACGATTGACGCTTATGACCTCCTCGGTATTAAAGATTCAGTTAAAACATGCCCAATCTTAACCCCAAAACTTCATTCGGATCACGCCTCGGTCATAATTTTTTGACCGGGATGTTCTTGGTTTTGCCAATCGGGTTAACTCTTTACGTCGTAACCATTTTAATCGGGCTCGTCGCGTCTCCCGTTCAGACCTTAATTCAAAATTTATTACCCTTTTTCTACGACGAAAATGCGAAGCTGCCCGATTTGCAATCGGGACCCGCTCACGCCGCCCTCGTTCTGATTTCAGCACTCATCATGGCCGTCATCCTGATTGTACTGGGATGGCTCTCCAAACGTATTTTCGGAAAAATATTTAATACTTGGGTTAACAATATTGTAGAACGCATGCCTGGACTAGGGGCACTCTATAATACCATCCGCCAAATGGTGGATGCCTTGAGCGGAAGAAATAAAGATACCTTCCGTCGCGTGGTGCTCGTACAATACCCACGACCCGACTGCTGGTGTATCGCCTTCATCACTAACGAACAACCCACTGCACTTTCTGAAGCCATCGGCGAAAAAGTAGTGAATGTTTTTGTACCCTCTGCCCCGGCTCCCACTGCTGGATTTGTCCTACAAGTGAAAGCCGACGAAATTAAAGAAACAAAATTAACCGTCACTGAAGCCTTAGGGCTTCTGATGAGTTTCGGTTCCGTCGTCCCTCAGCCCAAAATTAAAGAGTAATTACGAATGTCATCGGCCACCCTGCGCTGTCTCATTCTCGGACGTGATCCCTCGGGAGAATCTCACACGCTTTTAACTTTTCTGGAACCTAAACAAGGTTTGGACCGTTGCCTCATTCGCCTCACGCGAAGCAAGACCACGACCGCTCCCGATTTATTTGATGAGTGCGAAATCCAAATTGAAAAATCTAAAGACGGCGGTACCCGCTTCGCGAAAGATTATCGATTAATCACCCGCCACCAAGGCATCGCCAAAAATCACCGTACCCTCGAACGCGCTTGTCGCCTCGCTTCGATGATTCGAAAGAATCCGCCACCACCAGAATCCGCCCAAGTCTGCTACCACATCGCGGTGGAAACCTTTGCCGCCATGGCCGAACGTCCACGCCCCGATGCAGCTTATTTTAAAGGGCTTTGGTTGATGATTAAAGATGGTGGCTGGCCCGTCCATGAACAATGGCTGACCCGCTTAGGCAACCGTCAGGAATTAGCCGGAAGCATCCTCACGCAACCACTCGATGCGCAAACGTGCGACGAGGAAACGGTCGCCAAACTCTCGACCGATTTAGAACATTGGGCCGCCGGAGAAATTCACTTCGTTCTGCCGTAATGCGTATTGATATTAAAACCAAACGCATTGAGGTCAGCGCCCAAGAGTTTGCCACCTTTCGACCTGGACCCACCGCTGGCTCAGGTAACTCTCCTTGGCGCGCCGAAGCGGGTCGCCAATGGCACGAGACTCTTCGAATCCATGCTGACGCTGAAAATAATCAGTGGGAATTTGAAAAATCTGTCGCCTGCGAAATTAAAATTCTCGGCTGGATCGTTTGTATCACCGGCCGAACGGATCAATGGCGCGAAGAAAATGGGGCGGTCACGATTCGTGAAATTAAAACGGTCACGGTATCATTACCGCGCAAAACCGAATTTTTGCGCCAACGCTATCCTCATCATTTTCTTCAACTCGGTATCTATTGTCACGCTGCACGTCTTTTACCCGATATCAAAAGTGTAATGGGTGAACTCGTTTTTGTTGATCCCAAAGATGGTACTAAACAAACGTTACCTTTACCAGACAGTGCCGAGAGCGATTTATTAAATCAGGCCGAAGTTCTCGCGAGCCATGCTGAAAATCGTCGCGCCAGCCACGCCCGTTTATTACTTCTCCCTGATCGTTTGCCCTTTAAAGAGGCACCCCGAATCGAATGGCTTCAAGCCTGTGCCGACCTCGATCAAGCAGCGCTAGAGTCCCCTATTCGACTCATGGTTGCCCCCACAGGGTTCGGAAAAACCTCCGCCGCGCTCCGGCACGGTCTCGCACTCCTACGCAGCGGACGCGTCGGGCGCCTACTTTATTTAACGGGTAAAGGAACCGGACAGTTACAAGTCCTCGCTGAGCTGAGACGTTTAGCTAAATCGAATGAACTGAGCGGTATGGTTCTCCGTCCACGCAGTGAACATGAAATGGATGGCTTAACTGATGACCCAGAAGAGATTCGAAAAAATTGGGCACGGGCTGCCATCGATCCACAAGCTCTACTTGCTGAGGGTGCGGAATTAAGACGAATTAGAGAGATTGGAAAAATCGCAGGTGTACCTCCTTGGGATATTACCAAAGCAATGCTCGGTCACGCTGACGTAATTATATGCGATTATAATTATGTTTTCTCTCCTCGCAATCGCTCCGCTCTCGAAACGATTCCAGGTTGGAATGATCACGACACCATGCTGATTGTCGATGAAGCACACAATCTTCCCGAACGCGCCGCCGAATGTTTATCACTTCGTGATGACGCACAATCCGCGAGTGACTTCAGTTTCACTTTAACAAAATTTCGTGCGCCCGAACCTTGGTGCCTCGCCACACAGGCTTGGGCCGATTTCGTGCGGCGACTTCCCAAAGCCGATACCTTATCGCCCGATGATCGCCTCGAGGCCATGGCGTTGACCGAAAAACTGGCACCACTCGGCGCCACATTCCCAATAGATTTAGACAGTCTACCCGAAGAAGCACGCACCGCCGTTTGGAGTGCTACCCTTTGGTCGCAAAGACTGGAAGAAGCAGATCTCGGCTGGCTTCTTTGGTCACCCAACGCGGGACAAATCAATCTGGATTGTTTAACCGCAGCAAAAGCCACGGGTGAAAGACTCCAATCCTTTGCTCACGTATTATTAATGACTGCTACTCCCGGACCTCGCGGTGCCCTCGCCTCGGAATGCGGATTAAATAATGATCACATCATGCGCGTCGACGCCCTCGCACCTTGGCGACAAGGAGCCTACACGGTGGCAATCGATGGTCGTATCGATACACGTTTAAAAACTCGCGAAAGTCACCATCAACGCACCGCTCAATCCTTAATCAAACTTTCTGAAGAAGGTTCAGTGGCAGCATTCTTCCCTTCCTACAAATATGCCGAGTCGATTGTTGAAGAGATAAAAAAATTAAATTCCGAGACATCCATCGCCTTACAACCGCGCGGACTCGGACCCGATGGCACCGCACGTTTCGTGGATGACTCTTTAAGAACCTCAACCATTCTTTGCCTAATCCTCGGCGGATCACTGGGTGAAGGCGTCGACTTGCTCGGTGGCAAAATTCGTTCCGCCGTTGTGATTGGCCCCGCACTTCCCGAAGTGAATGCACTCCAAGAAGCCCGTAGAAAAATGTTCGTGGAGGATGGCGCGGAGGACGCCTTTGCACTCGCTTATGTGCGACCAGGCATGCGTAAGGTAAACCAAGCCCTAGGTCGTCTCGTGCGAGCCCCTGGACACACCGCACGAGTTCTTCTTCACTGCCGACGCTTCGCCGATGAGACTTATAAAAATCTCTTATCCAGCGAATACGGCGACCCAGAAGTTCTCATCAACGACGAGAGCTTCCAGCAATGGGTTAAGAAAAGTTAAACTTTTCCGAAAACTTTACTCAGCGGGAATCTCACCTTCTTCATCGATGCATATTTATCATCGGCGGATCGGTATCCTGCCGCACAGGCAACAACGGTTTCATAGCCACTGCCCTTTAAGCCAAGAATCTCGTCGTAGGCAGCTGGATCAATACCTTCTAACGCACAGGTATCTACACCGATAACTCCAGCAGCGGCCATAAATTGTCCTAGTGCGATGTAAACTTGGCGAGCAGCCCACTCTCTTTGGGTGGCAGCATCTTTGCCTTTAACCACACCACCAATCATCATTTGACGATAGGCTTCAATTTTATCTGCCTCAACTTTTCTTTCCGAAACCATAAGATCAAAGAAGTCTTGGACATCTTTTTCGGTCATTTCTGTACGACGTGTAAATACGACTAAATGAGAAGCGTCAGTCACCTGTGATTGACCCCAAGATACGGGACGTAACTTTGCGCGGATTTCTGGATTCTCGACTACAATAAACTTCCAAGGCTGAAGTCCAAATGAAGAGGGAGCTAACTGAAGAGATTTTTCTAAGGCTGACCAAGTAGCTGCAGGCAATTTCTTGGTATCGAAAAGTTTGGTCGCATAGCGCCATTCTAAAGCGGAAATTAATTGGTCAGGAGATGTAGCGGGTTGCATAATACCCACATACAAGTCAGTTCGAATTCCTTGTCAAACTAGCCCGGGGACAAAACACCTTTCGTCAGCAATAACTGTCTTTGGGTGCGCTCAGCAAACTCACGACTATGCGTCACTAAAATCAGGGCCATTTGCTTTTTCGCAACAATCCCAAGTAGCAGATTGATAATCTGCTGTCCGGTGGCCTCATCTAAGTTACCCGTGGGCTCATCCGCGAGAACGATGGTTGGATCGTTAATTAAAGCACGCGCAATAGCCACGCGTTGACACTCACCGCCCGAGAGTTGAGACGGGTAATGATTTAAGCGCGAACCGAGGCCGACTGACTCAATGAGTGTACGGGCTTTAAATTCAGCATCAGGCGTTCCGAGTATTTTTGCCGCTAACATAACATTTTCCAAGGTATTCAACTCGGGCATGAGCTGAAAATTCTGAAAAACAAATCCAACGCCGTACCCTAAATGTAAATGCGGAGAAACTAAGCCTTGGGATTTTAAATCAATTAAGACTTCACCCGCATCAGGCGCTTCAAGCCCACCGAGTAATTGTAATAGCGTAGTCTTACCCGATCCTGAAAGTCCCCGAATCGAGACGGATTCACCTTCATTAACCGTTAAGTTAATCGAACGTAGAACATCGAGCGAACCTGCGGCTGTGGAGAAAGATTTTTTAAGATCTTTTGCTTCTAATAAGACTTTAGACATGACGCATAGCCTCCGAAGGTTTGCGGCTGGCGGCCCAGATAGCAGGCACTAATCCAGCAAGCGTGGTGACTAATAAGGTAAATCCAGCGGCCACGATGAAATCTGAACTATCGTAGTGTAATGGGACTTTCGAGAACTGATAAACATTCGCGACCATATCTCCATTGCCGAAAACTTTATTAATCATCGTTAAAATATTTTCGCGTAGCGCTAAAATCGTCCAGGTGAGAGCAAAGCCGAGAAGCGTTCCGAGTAATCCAATCATCAAACCTTGAATGCCGAAGAGTGCGATGATTTGCCAGCGTCTCGCACCCATCGAAACTAAAACACCCACTTCGCGCGTGCGACGAATCACGGCCGAGAAAAGCGTGCTACCAATCGAAAAGGATGCGACTAAAGTGATAATGAACATTAAAAAGAAGAGCATCGTTTTTTCGAAACGAATAGCTTCTAAGAAATTTTTCTTTATTTCCTGCCAAGGTACAAAATGCATTTCTGGACTTCCCACATTCAAACGTGCCGCAATCGCAGGAGCGTCATTCGGATTTCTAAATCGTAAAGTAATTCCATGGGCCTGAGTTCCCATCGCCCAGAGTTCACGAAAGCGACGAATCGGAATAATAGCTGCGCGATCATCAACCTCAGTAAATCCAGTCCGCACGATACCACAGACTTCAAGTTCTGCTGGTAAAGGGGCCTGCCCTTTTTCGGCTAACTCCGCCATCGCGGGTGACCAGAGTTCAATTTTATCTCCAATATTAACGCGCAAAGTCTTTGCTAGACCATAGCCTAAAATCACTCGTCCATCATCAAGATCATCAAACGAACCAGCCGCAATATATGGTCGGGCAGGTTGTTCTTTTACTGTTAAATCAATACCACGCACGAACGCGACGCCCGAAAATTGTCCGCGTCTTGATAAGGCTGGACCTTCCGTAAATGCAGCGGCGGTAATGACTTCTTCGTCCTTCCGTAATTTTTTTACGATCTCGGAAGGATTCGCAATGGTTGTCCGTGTGAGCACGACACAATCACCAAAGGATTCTCGGATTCGCAAACGATGTTCTTCACCAAATCCATTCATCACTGTTTGAACAACGAGTAAGGCCGCGACGCCCAGACCTACGCCCAAGATGGAAACAATCGCAAACGCAGGAAAACGCTTTCCTGGCTGAAAGAGTTGACGAAGGGCAATTTGAAGAAACCAGGGCAAGTTAAGTGCTTAAGCGTTTTTATCAGGACCCAGAGTTGGGAAGAGAATGACATCACGAATGTTCGCTGCCCCGGTGAGAAGAATGACCAGGCGATCAATACCAATACCCAAGCCGCCTGCGGGGGGCATACCGTGCTCGAGCGCTAAAAGGAAATCTTCGTCAATTTTCTGAGTTTCGGCTCCAGCCTGTTTTTTCAGCATCTCTCTCTGTACACCCGGATCGTTTTGCTCCGAGTACGCAGGAGCAATTTCTTGTCCGTTAATACAAAGTTCAAATACATCGATGGTCGAATCATCGCCTACGGTGACCTTGGCCAACGGACATAATTCTTTAGGAATATGCGTTACGAAAGTGGGCTGTAATAAAGTTGGTTCAATGAGTTTTCCGAAAATTTCATTGGTGACTTCAAAGTCTTCCCAATCCGTGCGTGGCTCTTCGAGGCCTAGTTTTTTACACGCCGCAATTTTTTCTTCTTTGCTGCGCGAGAACCATTGAGCGTCACCGGTGCGTTCGATAATTAAATCTTTATACTTAGCTTCGCGCCACTCGCCACCGAGTTCAATCGCCACACCGTCGGGGCGCGTTACGACTGTTGTACCTAAAACTTCTTTACAGACATTCTGAATCAGACTGCGCACCAGTTCCATCATACCACGATAATCAGTATAAGCCTGATAAGCCTCGAGCATGGTGAATTCTGGACTGTGCTTAATCGAAACACCTTCATTGCGGAACACGCGTCCGATCTCAAACACACGATCCATACCGCCAACCAAACAGCGTTTTAGGTGCAATTCTAGGGCAATGCGTAAGTAAAAATCACAATCGAGAGCGTTCGAATGTGTTTCAAATGGACGCGCCGCAGCACCACCAGCCACAGAGTGCAGAGCAGGAGTTTCTACTTCAGTAAATTGGCGACTCCATAAAAATTTACGGATCGATTCAATCACTCGACTGCGAATGAAGAGACGATTGCGTGATTCTTCATTCACGACTAAATCGAGATAACGCTGGCGGTAAATTTTTTCGGCATCGGTCAACCCTGCCCACTTCTCAGGCAATGGACGAACCGCTTTGGAAACTAATCCGTAATCCGAAGCACGGACGGTTATTTCTCCGGTTTTTGTTCTAAATAATTTTCCGCGAACGCCGATGAAGTCTCCTAAGTCGACGAGTTTTTTGAAATGAGTATCGTAGCGCTCGGTTAAAGCATCGCGCGTGAAGTAACATTGTTGAATACCCGCACGATCGAGAATCTTAACGAAACTCGCTTTACCCATGACACGGATCGCGACGACGCGACCCGCAACTGAGACCTCGGGACCTTCTTCAACACCCTCAGGAAGAAGCTGAGCACATTCACTAGAAATATGTGACTGATTCCAGTTCGCGCGGAATGGGTCTTCCCCATTTGCACGAAGTTGAGCAAGTTTCTCTAAACGAACTGCATGGAGGTCGTGCGAGATGGCATTAAGGTCGGGCTTATCACTCATATTAACACCTTTAGGGGTGTCTTTTGGGGGGCGGGCTGGCAAGGGCGAAAGGTTCAAAAATCACCCGCCTTTCCGTATTGCCGTTAGGGGTTCATCAAGGTTAACCCTCAATCTATGAAGGCCTATCTAGATTTACTTCGGCATGTCCGCCAAACGGGCGAAGTACGCAAAGACCGAACAGGCGTTGGTACCCTCGGAATTTTTGGAGCTCAACTGCGCTTCGACCTCGCTCAAGGATTCCCTTTAGTGACTACCAAAAAAGTTCATACTAAATCTATTATTCAAGAACTTCTTTGGTTTCTAGCCGGACGTACGGACAACGCCTGGCTCACTGAAAGAGGAGTAACGATTTGGAACGAATGGGCCACCGCGGAACAGTGTGCGAAGTTTGGACGCGGCGAAGGTGAGCTCGGACCCGTCTACGGACATCAGTGGAGAAATTTCGGTGCAACGAAAAAAGCTGACGGCACTTATAACTCCGATGGCGTGGATCAAATCAAACTACTCATTGAACAACTTAAAAAAAATCCGGCTAGTCGTCGACATCTCATCACTGGATGGAATCCGCTCGAAGCTGATAAAGTCGCCCTCCCACCCTGCCACACGCTTTATCAATTCCACGTTTCGACGGACAATCGTCTCAGCTGCCAACTCTATCAACGTAGCGCCGATTTATTTTTAGGCGTACCTTTCAATATTGCTAGCTACTCGCTCCTCACTCACATGATTGCGCAAGTGACGGGGTTAAAACCTGGACATTTTGTCCACACCTTCGGTGATGCTCACATTTACTCCAACCACCTCGAACAGGTTGATTTACAATGCTCTCGTGAGCCTCGACCCCTCCCTCGTTTAATTTTAAATCCTGAAATTAAAGACTTATTCGATTTTAAATATGAGGATATAACCATCGAAGGCTACGATCCTCATCCCGGCATTAAAGCCCCAGTAGCTATTTAATTTTGTGAATTTTTTTGGCCGACCACTCATTGCAATCGCTGCTGTTGGAAAAAACCGCGGTATCGGTTTAAACAATCAACTGCCTTGGCGAATTCCAGAAGACTTCGCGTTCTTCAAAAAAACCACCATGGGTCAAGCGATGCTCATGGGACGTAAAACCTACGAGTCTATCGGTCGTCCACTTCCCGGTCGCACCACGATTGTTCTTAGTCGACAAGGTTTCACTGCTCCAGGCGTGCTAAGTGCAAAATCTTGGGCTGAAGCTGCACAGTTGGCTCCCGACCAAACACTTTTTTTAGCTGGAGGAGGTGCACTTTACGCGGAAGCCCTTCCATGGTGCAGTGAACTCATCATCACGCATGTAGATTTAGAGCCAGAAGCTGATGCCTATTTCCCTGATTGGACAAAACTTTTTGATGAAGGTGAAGTGATCGAATCCCACGCCCAATGTGTGATGCGGAAACACTTTCCTCTTAAAAATCGCTGAGATTTAAGCACCCGTTGGCTCGACGTAAAATCGGTCGACCTTACAACCTAAAAAACTTTGAAAATTTAGGTTAAAAATGCGTTTTTCTCCTTTCCAACAAGCCCCCCTCTCCTAGGTTCGAACCATGCCCGATGGACTATTTATATTTTTTGCCGCGCTGACGATTGGCGCTGCAGCTCTTCTGGTTCTCAGTCGCAATGCAGTGACCTCCGCCATGGGGATGATTTTAGCCCTCGTCGGTGTCGCGGCTGACTTCTTCCTGCTCGACGCTTACTTCCTCGGCGTGCTTCAAGTGCTCGTTTATGCCGGCGCCGTCATGGTGCTCTTTCTTTTCATCATCATGTTACTTTCGGATACGGAAGAAAATCCTACCACCTACCCTTGGCGCCATGCAGTCACCGGCCTAGCCGTTTTCTTTTTCTTAGCCGCGGGCGTCATCTGGCTCTTCGTGTGGTCAGGCGCCGTTCCTTCCAACCAAGTTCATTTCAATCCGCCAGAACTTTCTAACGATCCGTCAGTCTTCACCACCGCAGCCAAATCGTTCGGTCGATTACTTTACACCAAATACTTACTCCCACTGGAAATTTCTGGATTCCTTTTACTCGTCGCACTCGTCGGCGTGGTTTCCATCAGCAAAGATTCCAAAATCCAAAGCTAATAAACATCATGGAACACACAACACTTTCACACCATCTTTTACTGGCCGGAATGCTCTTTGTGATTGGACTCTCTGGCGTCTTAATCCGTCGCAATCTACTCGTGGTCTATATGTGCCTCGAGTTAATGCTCACGGCCTCAACCTTGGCCCTCGTCGCTTTCTCACGCTTTAATAACACGATGGATGGTGCGATTTTTGTTTTCTTTATCATCACCGTCGCCGCCGCTGAAGTGGCTGTAGGTCTCGCGCTCATCGTGGCTCTCTTCCGCCAACGCCAAACGGTTAGCTCGGAAAAACTTACCACTCTCTGCGACTAATTTGCAATGAACACTGTTTCTCTTTTACACTGGATTTTATTCCTCCCGCTCGGCGCTGCGGCTTTCTCAGCTTTCTTCCTGCGCCGTCACGGTGCAGTCGCTGCCTGGTTTTCAACGCTGACCGCTTTTATTATCGCGGGTCTCGCTCTGACGATCCTCACCCAAACTTCCGAAGATATTAAGTGGCATTACGAGCTCGGTAAAATCGGTGGAATCTCCTTAGGCTTTGGTTACTTAATCGATGCCCACGCCCGCTTAATGTTATTCGTCGTTTCCTTCGTCGCCGCCTGGATTCATTTATTTTCTGTCGGTTACATGAAGGAAGATGACTCACGTGGACGATTCTTCGCCGGACTTTCCATCTTCATGTTTTCCATTCTCGGTATCGTCATCGCCGATAATTTATTAATGACTTTTATTTTCTGGGAACTGGTTGGTTTTAGTTCCTACATGCTCATCGCTCATTATTTTGATACCGATTTTGCAGCCGAAGCTTCCAAAAAAGCATTTATCACCAATCGCGTCGGCGATCTAGGTTTCATCTTGGGTATCGCGCTTTGCTTAAAACTTTACGGCACACTCAATTTTGCTGAGTTAAAATTACAAGCCGGTGCAGCCGTCCCGATTGCCCTCGGACTTTTACTGATGTGCGGCTTTCTCGGAAAATCTGCACAGTTCCCACTACACGTGTGGTTAACCGATGCGATGGCTGGTCCCACTCCCGTCTCTGCACTCATTCACGCTGCAACGATGGTCGCGGCGGGTGTTTATTTCATGGCGCGTATCAGTTTCCTACTCGCTCCTGAAGTGCTTCAATGGATAGCAATTTCCGGTGCCGGTATGGCCGCCCTTGCTGGTCTGTGTGCACTCGCCCAAACCGATATCAAAAAGTCTTTGGCTTACTCCACCCTCGCCCACCTCGGTATTATGGGTTGTGCGATTGGACTCGGACATCCTGAACTCGCCGTGTTGCACATGGCGATGCACGCCTTTTTCAAAGCGACCTTATTCTTAGGTGCAGGCTCCGTGATTCACGGATGTCACCATGAACAAGATATGTTAAAGATGGGTGGCCTGCTCAAAAAGATGCCGATCACTGCAGCGACTTTCATTGCAGCTACGCTTTCTAATTGTGCGGTTCCCTTCTTCGCTGGTTGGTATTCGAAAGATGCCATCATTGAAGCAGCTTGGCACGGCGAGCACTTTGTAGTTTTCGGCTTCCTCGCTCTAGCCGCCGTTGCGACATGTTTATACAGCGGTCGTATGATTCGTCTCGTCTTCATGGGTGCACCTAATTCCAAGGCCGCAACTCACGCCCATGAGTCGCCTTGGACCATGACACTTCCTATCAGCGTACTCGGAATTGTTTACGCCATCGGTGCTGGTTTTGCTGCGAATATTTTAATCCCGCATTCCTCCCTTCAAGTCGTTGAAAAGTCGCTCAGCGAAATGGCGTTCCATCTAACCGCTCCGGCAACCATCGTGGGAGCAGTAGCATTAATTCTTGGATATTTAAGTTTCAAATTCTACGGATGGTTCGCTGGACAGGACAGCTTGCAGAAAATCTCCCCGCGCACCTATCACATTTTAGAATACCGCTGGATGGATACATTTTACAATTGGTACATCGATAAAGTTCAACGTCGCTTCGCTGAGTTCATCGTGTTCCTCGATTTACTCGTCATCAACGGTCTCGCCGTGCGTTGGATTGTCGGCGGCACCTTCGCCGCCCTTGGTCACGTTTCATCAGCCATTTTTCACCGCGGACAGACTCGCGCTTATGCCATCTGGATTACCCTCGGCTCGCTCCTATTCATCTGGTTCCTTCTCCGATAATTTATGGAAAATTTTAATACTGTGAATTCCTCACTTCTACTCGCAGCGATATTTACGCCGATTCTCGTCGGATTAATTCTCTTAATCGGACGAAATCTGCCTCGCTCATTTGCCACAGGATTTGCTCTGACTGCATTCATCCTGCCCGCCCTCATTACCATCTGGTTCTTCCTACCCTGTGCCGAAGCCTACGGTTCAGTAACTCAATATCGTCAAACCAACATCTGGGGATTTTGTTTTGGCTTAAACGGAATCAGCTTACCTTTAATTGCCATGACTGCACTGGTCGGTCTCGCCGCCGGAATTAAAGCAGTCGATCAAGAAGTTGAATCACGAAATAGTTACCTCGGTTTAATTCTCTTCATGCTCGGAGGAACCCTCGGAGTCTTTGGTACAAATAATATTATTGGATTTTATTTCTTCCACGAATTCGCACTCATCCCCACTTTCGTACTCACCTTATTCTGGGGTGGCGAAGGTCGACGTTCTGCGGCGATGCAAATGGCAATCTACCTCACGGTCGGCGCCATGCTCTCGTTAGCGGGTATCGTCATTGCGATGCAAACGGTCGGACTGGGTATCGAAGACGCCACCTTCGAACAATTATTCCTAGCATTCCATCAATCACAGCTACCTCTGCCGGCTGCAACCACGGCGATCACTTTATTTGGATTCGGCACGCTCGCTTCGCTCTTCCCTTTCCACTCTTGGGCCGCACCGGGTTACTCCGCTGCACCTACTCCCGTATCCATGATCCACGCTGGAGCACTTAAGAAATTCGGACTCTACGGAATGATCATGATTGTCGCTGCCACCATGAAAATTGGCACTGGCCCACTCAGTCACTGGTTCCTCTGGTGCGCAGTAGCCAACGTGTTTATCGTTGGACTGATCTGTTTCGGACAGCGCGACCTAAAACAAATGCTCTCGTGGAGTTCTGTTGCGCACATGGGTCCTATTTTTGTCGGCATCTGGGTTTGCTCAACGCAAGGTGTCGCCGAAGGTCTCGACGCAGCCATCTTCTTGATGGTGGCTCACGGACTTTCCTGCGCAGCGTTATTCCTTTTAGCTAATGGTGTTCGCGCACGCACTGGCACCTATCGATTCGATGAACTAGGTGGACTCGCTCGACACACTCCCGTGCTCTCTGCGTTCTTTATCGCTGCCACCATGGCCTCAATCGGTCTACCAGGATTTGGAAATTTCTGGGGCGAACTCGGCGTCTTCCTTTCGCTCAGAAATCAGCCCTTCATCCTTCAAGCCTTCGTTGCGTCCACCGTTGTGATTTCTGCAATCTACGCACTACGCGCTGTCGCATCAGTATTCTTCGGAAAAGTTTCTTCGACCATTGAGGCCCGTCATGCTTACGCACCGATTGCCGATCTCAATGGTGCCGAACGTACCGCATCTATTATTCTTCTCAGTGCCTCACTCGTCATAGGATTTATTCCCTCACTGATCACCAATTACACCAACCCTGAAGCAAAAGCTCTGGCACGAATCGCCCAACTAAAACCTTTCAAGGCTGTTCCCGTTCAAGAATCTCAAATCAAATAAACTTTTCGTATCATGATTTCTCCGATGGCCACCACTGAACTCGCCTTTAAATTATTAGCCCCACGCAATGCGGACTGGGCTTCTATCCTTCCTGAAATTTCCGTAGCAGGCCTTGCCCTGCTCTGCCTCATCCAGGCGATGTTTTTAAATAAAAAACTCAACTGGCTCATCCCTACCACCGCACGTATCGGACTGGGTTTAGTGATTTTAATGTCACTGATTCCATTCACTCCATGGAATCCGTGCACCGGAGTCGCGACTTCTATTTTTTCTGGCTTACTCCAACTCAGTGATGTCACCTGCGGTTTTCGTCTCACCTTTTTAATTTCGGCCCTGCTCACCAGTTTCATTGCGACAAAATTTCTCGAAGAACGTCACGCCGTAGTCGCCGATTACCACCACGTGGTTTTAGTAATCACCGCCGCGTTCATGCTCTTAACTCAATCGAATCACTTCGTGACTTTATTCGTGAGCCTCGAAACGGCAGCCGTTGGACTTTACATCTTAGTGGGTTATCTCAGAAAAAGTGATGCCTCACTCGAAGCCGGTGTTAAATATTTAGTCGCGGGCGGATTAAGTTCAGCGCTTCTTCTGATGGGGATTGTTTTAGTTTATGGTTCACTCGGTGCTACGACTCCCGACTCACTTAACTTCGATCAAATCGCCAAAGCCCTAGCGGCAGGACATGGCACCGCCCTCACCCTCACTGGCGTAGCACTCATTTTAGGTGGAGCCGCTTTTAAGCTCGGAGCTTTCCCGTTCCAAACTTGGATCCCTGATGTTTATCAAGGCGCACCCACACCCACCACAGCCTTACTCGGTACGGCCTCCAAAGCCGCTGGTGCATTCACCTTATTCTTATTAGTTACCGGGCCCTTTCAGCCTCTCGCAGCGAAGTTAGCACCGGTTTTAGCCATCACCACCATCCTGACATTAGTCGCCGGTAATCTCGCCGCACTCGCCGCCACAGACATCAAGCGTATCATCGCACTCTCAGGCGTATCGCATGCTGGCTTTATTCTCGCAGCCATCACAGGCATTTTGGTCGCAGGTGAAAATGGTGATTATGATACCAACCTCTTAGCTTATTATTTAATCGCTTATACTATTGGCAGTTTCCTCGTCGCCCAAGCTCTTATTTCCATTCCAGCCGCCGAAGATCATCGTCGTCCGTTACTACAATTACGCGGTTTAATTCGACGCTCTCCTATTCTGGCAGGTGGCTTAGGCTTTGGCATCAGTTC